>Ga0209317_1000696_pt1 | contig 37025 bp, 26 predicted proteins | sample RifGroB2_FD_183994 | JGI IMG/M metagenome (GOLD analysis project Ga0209317, IMG submission 183994) | Soil microbial communities from Rifle, Colorado, USA - Groundwater B2 (SPAdes) (version 2) | ecosystem: Environmental > Terrestrial > Soil > Unclassified | place: Rifle, Colorado | collected... | reverse complement strand
CATCTACACGACGCTGGAGAACAGGATGAAATGCGGCGTCGGCAAGTGCGGCCGCTGCAACGTGGGAAACGTCTATGTCTGCAAGGACGGCCCGGTCTTCACGGCCCGGGAAGTGAAGGCGATGTCGCAGGAGTTCTAGTACGCGACGTTGTGACGCGTGCCGGATCAAAATAGTCGTATGCATCTGCAGGGGCGACCGTTCGGGCGCCCCTGCCCATTTCCCCCGCATTTGATTCCCACTGCTGCTCTCTCTTAGCCTATTCACCAGGCCGCTTGACTTCTCCATCCTCACGGCATCAGGTTTACTTACGACTTTACCCTTGACAGAGAGGCTGCAAATCGGCGAAGTTGCCTGTCTCGTGACTGTTTCCGCTGCGCCATGCGCTTCGTGTGCACCCCTCACCCGATCGATCTTTATCAAATAAACCAGATTGGACATCCTGATGCCGTATCTCCTTCTTACCTTGAGCGCCTTGATCTGGTCCGGAAATTTCGTGATCAGCCGGGCGATGCACGATGTGATACCGCCCGCAGGCTTCGTTTTTTGGCGCTGGCTGGTGGCGGCCCTGGTCCTCGCACCGATCGCGCTGCCGCGATTGCGCCGTGAGTGGCCAATCGTGCGGGCCAACCTGCAACTCGTCTGCATCTGCGGCCTTTTCGGCGTGACCCTCTTCAACTTCCTGATCTATACCGCCATGCACACGACGACGGCCATCAACGCGGCCCTGGTCAACTCTGCGATTCCGGTGTTCATCATCATGTTCGCCCGCCTCTTCTACGGGCAGAAAGTCTCCCCGCGCCAGCATGTCGGCATTGCCTTGTCACTGGCAGGCGTGGCCACCATCATCCTACAGGGGGATTTCGCCCGCATTCGTACGCTCACCTTTAACCGCGGCGACCTGCTGGTGCTTTTGGCCGCCGTGGCCTGGGCTCTTTACTCCGTTGCCATAAGACGCTATCCGCAGGGACTCAACCCGTTCCTGTTTCTATTCTCCATTGCCGTTTGCGGACTGGTATTGCTGGTTCCCTTCTATGCCATGGAGATTGCAGCCGGCCACCTGATGACGGCCAACACCCCTACCATCCTCAGCATCGGCTATGTCGGCATTCTCGCCTCGGTGGTCGCCTTCATGTCCTGGAACAGCGGATTGCGCAAGGTGGGCCCGCATCTGGGCGGGCAATTCGTACACCTGATGCCCGCCTTCAGCACCCTGTTGGCCGTGATTTTCCTCGGCGAGCGACTGCATGCCTTTCACGTTCTGGGAATCGTGCTGATCTTTGCAGGCATTCTCTGCGCCACCTTCAGGGCCAGGACAACTCCGGAAGCCGCATAGCGCATGACCGCCCCAGCCCCAGCCCCTAGCCCCCAGTCCCGCTTCTCGCCCACAATGCCGTATACCTGCTTGATAATTCCGCTCAGATGCTGGTATCTTATTGTCTACGCTAAGAAAGCTGTACCAATACCCCGTAAAAAGGTGACCTCATGTTCGAAGTTTTAAGCAACGAGATACTTGCCGAGAACCTCCACAAAATGGTGGTGTCGGCTCCGCGCATTGCACGCGCCCGAAAGCCCGGGCAGTTCGTGATGGTAAGGCTGGCCCAAGGCGAAGAGCGGATCCCGCTGACCATCGGCGACGCCGACTCTGCGGCCGGCACCATTACCCTCTTCATCCAGGCCATCGGCGCCTCGACCCGCAGGATCGTCGACACCAAGGTCGGCGGCTTCATCAGGGACGTGGCAGGCCCGCTCGGCAAGGAAACGCATATCACCAACTGGGGACGCGTTGCCTGCGTGGGAGGCGGCGTCGGGACCGCGGTCCTGTTTCCCCTGGTGAAGGCGCTCGCCGAGGCCGGCAACCAGATCACCACCATCATAGGCGGCCGCTCCAGCCGCTATATCATATTGGCCGACGAGCTCACCCCGCTCTCCGAGACCTTCCTGGTCACGACCGAGGACGGCAGCCTCGGCACCAAGGGGTTCGTAACGGCACCGCTTGGCGAAATGCTGGCCGATCCTAAGCGCGTGCCCCAGGCGGTTTTCGCAGTCGGACCGGTCCCGATGATGAAGGCGGTCGCTGAACTGACCCGCAAGCAGGGGATCGAAACCATCGTCAGCCTGAACCCGATCATGATCGACGGCACCGGCATGTGCGGCGGCTGCAGGGTCCAGGTGGGCAATGAAACCAAGTTCGCCTGCGTGGACGGTCCCGAATTCGACGCACACCTGGTCGATTTCGACGGGCTGAGCGACCGGCTCACCAGCTACCGCAAGGAGGAGTCACACGCGGCAACGGAGTGCAAGATAGGCAGGGAGGAGGCAAAGTGAGCAACAAGATATCTGCAAAGGATCGCATGGCGATAGAGCGGACACACATGCATGAGCTGCCCGCAGCAGAAAGAAGCAGGAACTTCGAAGAGGTGAACCTCGGGCTGGACTCCGAGCAGGCGCTTGCCGAGGCGCGCCGCTGCCTGCAGTGCAAGAACAGGGCTTGCGTCGCCGGCTGCCCGGTCGGCGTTTCCATACCGGAGTTCATCGACGCCCTGGCATCGGAGGACCTCCCCCGCGCGGCTCAGGTGCTGCGCGGCGACAACGCTCTGCCGGCGGTCTGCGGCAGGGTCTGCCCCCAGGAGACGCAGTGCGAGGCGCTCTGCGTACGCGGCGTCAAGGGCGAAGCGGTCGCCATAGGCTACCTTGAGCGCTACGTGGCAGACTGGGCGATGCGCCACCCCGACCAGTTGCTGCGCGACCAGGCGCCCCACGCAACCGGCAGATCGGTCGCCGTGGTCGGCTGCGGCCCGGCCGGGCTCACCGCGGCGGGCGAGTTGGCCAGGCAGGGACACAAGGTCACCATCTTCGAGGCGCTGCACGATACCGGCGGGGTGTTGCGCTACGGCATTCCCGAGTTCCGGCTTCCCAAGGACATCATCGACAGCGAGGTCGCCGTCTTGCTGGAACTCGGCGTCACCATAGAGTGCAACGTGATCATCGGCAAGACCCTCACCATCGCCGAGGTGCGCGAGGACTTCGACGCGGTGTTCATCGCCAACGGGGCCGGGCTTCCGACCATGCTGAACATCCCCGGCGAGAACCTGAAGGGGGTCTATGCCGCCAACGAGTTCCTGACCCGGGTGAACCTGATGGAAGCCGGGCGCCGGGATGACTGCTCCACCCCGATCATCAAGAGGCCCGAAGTCGCCGTCATCGGCGGCGGCAACACCGCCATGGACTGCGTCAGGACGGCCAGAAGGCTGGGCGCCGAGCGCGCCATGATCGTCTACCGGCGCGGCGAGGCCGAGATGCCTGCCAGGGTCGAGGAGATCAAGCACGCCAAGGAGGAAGGGGTGGAATTCATCATGCTGACCGCTCCGCTGGCGATCCTGGGAACCGAAGACGGCTGGGTCTCGGCACTGAAATGCCAGCGCATGGAACTGGGACCGGCTGACGATTCCGGGCGGCGCAGGCCGCAGCCGATCGAGGGCTCGGAATTCGAGCTTCCCGCCGGCGTGGTCATCAACGCCGTCGGCACCAGCGCGAACCCCTTACTTACCGCCACCGCCCCCGACCTGGCCCTCAACAAGTGGGGCAACATCGTGATCAACGGCGACGGTGAGACCAGTATCCCCGGCGTGTTTGCCGGCGGCGATATCGTCAGAGGCGGGGCAACGGTCATCCTTGCCATGGGCGACGGCAAACGCGCCGCTGCTGCCATCAATGACTATTTGAGCAAGAAAACCGACTAGCGCCCCTGGCCGGCAGAACTACCTCAGTCAGGCAAGATGCGGACTGTGACAATATGTGGAGGGGCTGATCACGTATCCACCTACGGTGAACTCCCTGACAGTCCCCCCACGGCTAATGACGACATAGAAGAGGAGAGCAGCGATGCTCTCCTCTTTTTGGTTCCTGCAACTGCCCTTCCTCAAAAACCCGGGCTACCGCTGAGTTGCAACTGCCTTGTGACACAAGTCCCCACCGCACGCGTTGACATTTAAATTTTTCTAAGTAAATTTTAGAATGTTCTTTTCTTCCCGACAGCACCCTATCCAACAGACCACACAGTAAAATTCCGCTAGTTGCAAGCACTGGAGGCGCAAATGAGGAAAATTGCCATCCTGTCACTGTTGCTGCTCGTTCCCGCCGCTGCCGCCTGGGGCAGTGACGACACCATGAAACGCGCACAGGCGCTCTTCAAGCCGATCCCCCAGAAAGCGCCCGACATCAAGGGCAACCCAACCAGCCGGGCCAAGGTGGACCTGGGGCTGAAGCTCTTCTTCGACCCGCGCCTCTCCAGCTCCCAGCTCATCAGCTGCAATACCTGCCACAACCTGGGCCTGGGTGGCGCCGACCTGCAGGAGACCTCGATCGGCCATGGCTGGCAAAAGGGGCCGCGCAACGCCCCGACGGTCTTCAACGCCGTCTTCGACATCGCCCAGTTCTGGGACGGCCGGGCCAGCGATCTCAGGACCCAGGCCAAGGGACCGGTGCAGGCCTCGGTCGAGATGAACAACAAGCCGGAGCAGGTGGTGAAGACACTGAAGAATATCCCCGGATACGCCCCGCTCTTCAAAAAGGCCTTCCCCAATGACAAGGAGCCGATCACCTTTGACAACATGGCGAAGGCCATCGAGGTGTTCGAGGCGAAGCTCCTGACGCCGGATGCCCCGTTTGACCGGTACTTGAAGGGGGAGGCGAAGGCGCTCACACCCCAGCAAGTGGCAGGGCTGCGCGTCTTCATGGACAAAGGGTGCGTGGCTTGCCATGGCGGCATCAACGTTGGGGGCGCCGGCTATTATCCGTTCGGCGTGAGAGAGGTGCCCTCGGCCCAGATCAGGCCGGTCGAGGACCTGGGCCGCTTCAAGGTGACCAACACGGAGAGCGACAGGTACGTGTTCAAGGCGCCGTCGCTGCGCAACCTCACGGTAACGCAGCCCTACTTCCACTCGGGGAAGGTCTGGAAACTGAAGGACGCGGTGGCCGTGATGGGATCGGCGCAACTGGGGATCGACCTCGGTGCAGGCGACACGGACAAGATCGTGGCATTCGTGCAGGCGCTCACCGGAATTGCTCCGAAGTTTACCTATCCGATCCTGCCGCCCAACTCGGACGACACGCCGAGGCCCATGGTCAGGTAGTAAGCCTGCTACCGCACCCCCTCCTCAACCCTCCCCTGCAAGGGGAGGGTGTTTTCCTCGAAGCAAGCCGGTGCCGGATGTCTCGCCACAGCGCCCACCAATAGCTGCTTGTCGGCGCGCTTCATCCCCTTTATCGACAACTCCCGCCGGCTCGCCGTGCTCCGGTCGTGGCCGCTTTCCAAAAAGAGCAGCTCCTTGGGCTTGCGCCCCCGGAAATACTTGGCCCCGCGCCCGTCGGCGTGCTCGCGCATGCGCCTCTCTATGTCCGTGGTTATCCCGGTATAGAGGGTGTCGTCCGAGCAGAGAATGATGTAGACGTGCCAGTTCAAACTGGAAACTCCCGCGCTGAGGTTTCTCACCCAATACCACATAAGTCTCCTACGGCCAAGCTTCTTTTGTACGGCAGGACGATCCGCCCCGGATAGAAAATACGGCAGCTTAACATCAACGTACGGCGAAACGGCAAAGGGGACCGGTGCCCTGGTCCCCCCTCTCATGAATCCGATTTACTGCGGCAAGGTTACTTCCCGAGTTCTATTTCCGCCTCATTGACGGCCAAAGCGGTACCGGTGAAGGAGTCCACCGGAGCTTGACCACCGTCACATGGGGTGCCAGCCGGGCGAAAAATGCGACCGAAGTCACCGCCTGCTCATTCGCACTTCAGGCGGTAGCCAACCCCCAGTTCCGTGACGATATGCCTGGGACGCGAGGGGTCCGCTTCGATCTTTTGCCGCAGGTTGCTGATGTTCACCCGGAGCACGTTCTGCTGGTCGGCATGGGCGCTGCCCCAGATCTGCCTCAGTATCTGGCCGTGGGTCATGACCTTACCCGCGTGGTTCACCAGAAGCCGCAGCAGCTCATATTCCGTCGGGGTGAGCTGGACCTCGCTGCCGCGCACCAGGACCCTGCGGCGCGCCAGATCGACCTCAAGGCCGCAGCTTTTGTACACGGGCTCCGGCGCCTCCTGCAGGCTCCTTCTGAGCGAGACCCTGATGCGCGCCTGCAGCTCCGCAACACCGAAGGGCTTGATCAGGTAGTCGTCCGCGCCGGCATCGAGCGCCCCCACCTTGTTGTCCTCGCCGTCGCGCACCGAAAGCACGATGATCGGCACCTGCGACCACTCCCGGATCCTCCGTATCACCTCGACCCCGTCCAGGTCGGGCAGACCCAGGTCGAGCAGGATGATGTCCGGCCGGACCGCCGCGGCCGCCGCCAGCGCCGCGTGGCCGTCTTGCGCCTGGTAGAGCGAGAACTCGCCGGTGTCGAGCACCGAGCGCAGGAAACGGAGGATGGTCGCCTCGTCGTCGACCATGAGCACGCGCGGCAGGTTGGCACTATTTTTCGATGGTGAACTCTTCAGGTTGGACACGCTATTCTCCCTCCGGGCTTCAGGTAATCGGGAGTGCCACGATCATGCGTAGCCCTCCCCCTGCGCGGTTTTCCGCGCGGATGCTGCCGCCGTGCGCCTCGACGATCCCCCTGCAGATGGAGAGCCCGAGCCCCGTCCCCCCGGCCCCCTCCGGGACCGGCACGCGGTAGAACTTGTCGAAGACCCGCATCAGCTCGCCGCCGGGGAGGCCGGGACCGCGGTCGGAAACGGTCAGGGTCAGCGTCCCGTCGGCCAGGCCGGCGGCAAGCTCGATGCCGCTTTGGCGCGGCGTGTACTTCATGGCGTTGTCCAAGAGATTCACCACGACCTGCGTCATCAGCACCATGTCCATCCTGATCAGCGGCAACCCGGGCGGGAGCGCGACCTCGATCTTCCTCCTGCCCAGCTGCGGCTCCAGTGCGGCCAGGGCGCACCCCAGGAGGTCCTGGACGTCGCAGGGGACCAGCTTCAGCTTCAGCGCCCCCGATTCCAGCCGGGTCATGTCGAGGAGGTTGCCGACAAAACGGTTCAGCCGCCCGGCATCCTCCCAGGCAGCGTCCAGAAGATCCTCCCGGGCCTGCCGTTCCAGCGGACTGCCCTTGTCCCTGAGCGCGCCGAGCGCCCCGGTGATCGAGACCAGCGGGGTGCGCAGGTCGTGGGAGATGGAATTCAGGAGCGCACGCTCCAGCGATTCCCGCGCCTGGAGAATCTGGGCCTGCTCCGCCTGCTTGCCGAGATGGACGCGCTCGATGGCGAGCCCCGCCTGGGTGGCGAACGCCTCCAAAAGCCTGCGGGAGAGCGGGGATTTGTAGTCCGCCTCGTCGCTCAGCTCTACCCCGAGGATGCCGAGCGCGGCGCCGGTACTCTGTATCGGCAGATAGAGCAGCGCCGCGGAGACCAGGGTTTCCGTGCCGCGCCCCGCGGCCAAGCGGTTCCTGAAGGCCCAGTCGGCAACGGCCAGCTCCTTGAGCCCCAGATCCAGTCCGCTGCTGGCCTTCTTCACCTCCAGCCGCTCCTTTTCCGGCAGCAGCACCGCGAGATGGGCGCCGAGGCTCTCTTCGATGTTCCTGATCAGGGCATCCAGGATCCCCTCCAGGTCGGAGGCCACCGCCAGGTCGCGGCTCAGGTAGTAGAGGCTCGCCGTCTGGACCTCCCGGTCGCGGATCGCCTCGGCCCGCTCACGGGACTGCGAGACCAGCGTGCTGATTACGATGCCGACCGTGAAGAGGGCGCCGAAGGTGATCAAGTACTCCGTGTCGTTCACCACAAAGGTGAAGCGCGGGGGGACGAAGAAGAAGTCGAAGGCGATCACGCTCAAAAGCGCCGTCAGTATCGCCGGCCGGCGCCCCAGCCGGACCGCCGCCAGGACCACCGCCAGGAGGTAGAACATCACCAGGTTGGTGGGGACGAGGTACCTGTGGGCGGGCACGCAGATCAGCGAGGTGGCCAGCACCAAAATGAGGCTCTTCAGGTATCCGGACCAGGCGATCGGCGCAGCCGCGCGCGGGGCGCCTTTGGCCATTCCCTTCTTCTGCTCCTCGGCGATGCTCACCACGTGGACGTCGATGGAGCCGCTCAGGCGGATGATCTGGTCGACCAGGGGCTGGCGCAGGAACTCGCGCCAGCGCGGCTTGGTCGGCTTGCCCACCACGATCTTGGTGACGTTGTTTCTCAGCGCGTAGTCGATCAGCCCGTCGGCGACCGAGGTAGAGGAGATGCTGGCGACCTGCGCCCCGAGGCTCTCCGCCAGGCGCATATCGCGCCAGACCCGCGCCCGGTTCTCCCGGACGAAGCGGCTGCCACCCGGGGTCTCGATGTAGACCGTGTGCCAGGGGGCCTTCATCTCGTCGGCGAGCCTTCTCGTGGTGCGGATCAGGCGCTCGCTGTAGGGGCTGCCGCTGACGCAGACCAGGAGCCTCTCGGCCACGGGCCAGGGACCCGCGATGGAGCGCGACTCCATGTAGGCCCGCATCTGGTCGTCGACGCGGGACGCCGCGCGGCGCAGCGAGAGCTCGCGCAGCGCCATGAGGTTGCCCGGCTTGAAGAACTTCTCCGTGGCGAGCGCCGCCTGCTCGGGGATGTAGACCTTCCCTTCCTGCAGCCGCTGCAAAAGGTCCTCGGGGGGGATGTCCACCAGCCTGATTTCTACGGCGAGGTCGAGCAGGCTGTCGGGGACCGTCTCCCGCACGGTCACCCCGGTGATCTGCGCCACCACGTCGTTCAGGCTCTCGAAGTGCTGTATGTTGACCGTGGTGTAGACGTCGATGCCGGCCGCAAGGAGCTCCTCCACGTCCTGCCAGCGCTTCTCGTGGCGCGAGCCCGGGGCGTTGCTGTGGGCCAGCTCGTCCACCAGCGCGATCTGCGGTCTGCGGGCAAGCACCGCGTCGATGTCCATCTCGGGAAGGAGCACCCCCAGGTAGCCGATGTGCGCCTTGGGGACCAGCTCGAGCCCCTCGAGCAGCAGGTCGGTCTCGGACCTGCCATGGGACTCCACGTAGCCGGCCACCACGTCCCTGCCGTCGGCCGTTCTCTGCCGCGCGGCCTCCAGCATGGCGTAAGTTTTGCCGACGCCGGCCGCATAGCCGAGAAATATCTTCAGCTTGCCGCGTCCGATCTCGGCCTCCTCGGCCTGGGCGACCCTCAAAAGTGTCTCGGGCGACGGTCGTGTCTCTTCGTCAGTTCTCATGGTCGGGTCTCGTTCATCCGTCGATCGGCCGATTGTTTCAAAGTGCTGCCCCTCACCGGCTGCGCGCATCCAGGGCCAGGTTCAGCTCAAGCACGTTCACCCGCGGCTCCCCCAGGAAACCGAACTGCCGCCCTTCGGTATGGGCGGCGACCAGCCTGCCGAGCTCCGCCTCGCCCATGCCGCGCGCCCTGGCGACCCTGGGCACCTGGAGCGCCGCCGACTCCGGCGCCATATGGGGGTCGAGCCCGCTGGCCGACGCCTGCACCAGGTCGGCGGGGATGCTCCCGGTAATCCCCGTGGCGCGCAGCGCCTTGACCCGGTCCCCCACCGCCTTCAGGAACTCCGGCTTGCCGGGGCCTGAGTTGGAACCACCTGAAGCCATTGGATTATAGCCGAAATTGGCCGTCGCGGAAGGGCGGCCCCAGAAATACCCGGCAGCCGAGAAGGGCTGCCCGATCAGGGTGGAGCCGATCTCGCGGTTGTCCCTGCCGGTGATCATACTCCCGTTGGCCTGCCTGGGGAAGACGGCCTGCGCTATGCCGGCAACGACGGCCGGGTAGAGGCCGCCGCAGATGATGGTGAACAGGACGAGCATCGTTATGGCTGGACGCATCTCTTTCATGGATCGTTTCCTCCGTTGCGGGCGGCCGGCCGCCCATATGCTTGTTCCCGTTGCCGGTCTGCGCCGTCAGGCGAACAGCCCCACCACCAGGTCGATCGCCTTGATCCCCAGAAACGGCGCGATCATCCCCCCTACCCCGTAGAGGAGCAGGTTGTGGATCAGGAGTTTCTCGGCCGGCATGGGGCGGAACCTGGTCCCCTTGAGCGCGAGCGGCACCAGCACCGGGATGATGAGGGCGTTGAAGATGACCGCCGACAGGATGGCGCTGAAGGGGGAGCCGAGCCGCATCAGGTTCAGCACCCCCAGCTGCGGGTAGATGGACAGCAGCATGGCCGGGACGATGGCGAAGTACTTGGCGATGTCGTTGGAGATGCTGAAGGTGGTCAGGTTGCCCCGGGTCATCAGGATCTGCTTCCCCACCTCGACGATGTCCAGAAGCTTGGTCGGGTTGGAGTCCAGGTCGATGATGTTGGCCGCCTCGCGGGCCGGCTGGGTCCCCGTGTTCATGGCGACCGCCACGTCGGCCTGGGCCAGCGCCGGGGCGTCGTTGGTGCCGTCGCCGGTCATCGCCACCATGAAGCCGGCCTCCTGGTACTCCTTGATCAGCTTGAGCTTGTCCTCGGGCTTGGCCTGAGCCAGGAAGTCGTCCACCTGTGCCTCGGCGGCGATGGCCGCGGCGGTCAGGGGGTTGTCGCCGGTGATCATCACCGTCTTGATCCCCATGCTCCTGAGCTGCAGGAAGCGCTCCTGGATCCCCCCCTTGATGATGTCCTTCAGGTTGATGACTCCCAGGATCTCGGCGTCGCGGCACACCACCAGCGGCGTCGCGCCGGCCCTGGCGATCCTGTCCACCACGTCGGCCAGGTTCGCCGGGATGTTGCGGGCACCCAGGTTTTTCACGAAGGCCACCGTCGAGTCAGAGGCGCCTTTGCGGTACTGGCACCCTCCCGTGTTCACCCCGGAAAGACGGGTGTCCGCGCTGAAGGCGATGTTTTCGGCGTCCTTTGGCAGCTCCATCGGCTTCAGGCCGTGCTGCTGCCTGGCCAGGACGACTACGGAGCGCCCTTCGGGGGTTTCATCGGTGAGGGAGGCGATCAGGGCGGCCTCGGCCAGCTCCTGTTCGCTGTGCCCCCCTACCGGCACGAATTGCACCGCCTCGCGGTTGCCAAGCGTAATGGTGCCGGTCTTGTCCAAAAGGAGCACGTTCACGTCCCCCGCCGCCTCGATGGCCCGGCCGGAGAGGGCGATCACGTTCTTCTGGAACAGCCGGTCCATCCCGGCGATGCCTATGGCGGGGAGCAGCGCCGCGATGGTGGTGGGCGCCAGGCAGACGAAGAGGGCGACCAGGACGGTGAGCGACACCGGCGTACCGTGTCCCGACGCCTGCACGCTGTAGGCGGAGAGCGGGCTGATGTTGACGCAGACCAGCAGGAAGACCAGCGTCAGGGCGATCAGCAGCACCTCCAGCGCCACCTCGTTGGGGGTCTTGCGCCGTTTCGCCCCCTCGATCAGCGAGATCATGCGGTCCAGGAAGGTCTCGCCGGGGTTGGCCGTGATCCTCACGATGATGGCGTTCGCTATCACCTCGGTGCCGCCGGTGACGGCGCTCCTGTCGCCCCCCGACTCGCGCACCACCGGCGCCGATTCGCCGGTCACGGCCGCCTCGTTCACCAGGGCGGCGCCCGCCACCACGTCGCCGTCCCCGGCGATCATGCCGGGCGCCTCGACCAGGATGTAATCGTCCTTTCTGAGCGCTTCGGCCGGCACCGTCTCGAAGGGGGTGCCGAACTCCGGCTTTTTCAGCCGTTTTGCCGTGACATCGGTGCGGCTTTTTCTGAGCGAGGCGGCGCGCGCCTTGCCGCGTCCCTCGGCGAGAGCCTCGGCAAAGGTGGCGAAGAGCACGGTGAGCCAGAGCCAGACGGAAACCAGTCCGGTGAACCAGGCGGGCTCGGCGTTGGCGCCGGCGAGCGACATGGCGAAGGTGACCAGGGTGATGGCGCTGGCGATCTCGACGCAGAGCATGACCGGGTTGCGCCACAGTTCCCGCGGATCGAGCTTTTTCAGGGCGTCGGCCAGGGCGGGTTTCATGATGCGTGCATCGAATATGGAAATCGGTTCGGGCGCGTGCTTCGACATGGTCAGTTACCTCCCGTCATGGTCAGCTGTTCGACGATCGGCCCCAGGCAGAGCGCCGGGAAGAAGGTGAGCGCCCCCACGATGAGGATCACCAGCGCGAGCCAGAGGGCAAACGGCACCTTGTCGGTGGGGAGCGTTCCCAGGCTGGGGGGGACGTACTTCTTGCCGGCCAGCGATCCCGCCATGGCGAGCGACGCCACGATGGGGGCGAAGCGGCCGATGATCATGCAGAGCGCACCGGTCACGTTGTAGAAGACCGTGTTGCCGTTCAGCCCCGCGAAGGCGCTGCCGTTGTTGTTGGACATCGAGGCGAAGGCGTAGAGCAGCTCGGTGAGGCCGTGGGCGCCCGGATTGCCCATCGAGGCGATTGCCGAGGGGACCAGCATGGCGATGGAGCTGAAGGCGAGCACCAGGATCCCCGAGGTGAGCACCGTGACGATGGACATCCACATCTCGCGCACCTCGACCTTCTTGCCCAGAAGCTCCGGGGTGCGGCCGATCATGAGCCCCGCGATGAACACGGCGATCACCACGAAGGCGAGCATGGTATAGAGCCCGGTGCCGACGCCTCCGAAGACCACCTCGCTCAAGAGGATCAGGCCCAGGGGGACCATCCCCCCAAGCGGCGTGAGCGAGTCGTGCATGGCGTTGACAGCACCGCAGGAGGTACCTGTCGTGGCGGTCGCGAACATGGCGCTTCCCGCCAGGCCGAAGCGGGTCTCCTTTCCCTCCATGTTGACGCCGTGCACGCCGAGCTGCGCCACCAGCGGGTTGCCGGCAGTTTCCGCCCAGTACAGGGTACCGGTCGCCATGATGAGGATGGCGAGCATGACCGCCAGGAGAGCCCACCCCTGGCGCGGGTTGCCGGCCATGTAGCCGAAGGTGCAGGTCAGCCCGCCGCTTATGAGAAGGATCAGGAATATTTCCGCCATGTTGGAGAGCGGGGTTGGGTTCTCGAAGGGGTGCGCCGAGTTGGCGTTGAAAAAGCCCCCGCCGTTGGTGCCCAACTCCTTGATCGCCTCCTGCGAGGCGACCGGCCCCATCGGCACGAGGACCTCTTTCACCTTCACGCTCTCGGTGACGGCGTTGCCACCGGCGTCCAGGACCGGGTTCCCCCGGGCGTCCAGCTTGGGCTGGTCGTAGCTCGTTTCCTGGAGCAGCGGCACGCTCCTGTAGGCGCCGAAGTTCTGGATCACCCCCTGGGAGACCAGGAAAATCGCGAAGACGAGCGACAGCGGCAGCAGGATGTAGAGGATGCCACGGGTGAGATCCACCCAGAAGTTACCGATGGCGCTGGCCCTGCGCCGCACCAGTCCCCGGATCAGGGCTATGGCGACCACCATCCCGGTGGCTGCCGAGGTGAAGTTGTGCACCGCCAGGCCGAACATCTGGGTGAAATAACTGGCCGTCGACTCCCCGCCGTAGTTCTGCCAGTTGGTGTTGGTCATGAAGCTGATGGCGGTGTTGAGCGCGAGGTGCCAGGAAAAGGGCCCGAGCTTCTGCGGGTTGAGCGGGAGCACCCCCTGCAGCAGCAACATGGCGAAAAGAAGGACGCCGCAGGCGATGTTGAAAATGACCAAGGCGAAGGCGTAGCGTTGCCACCCCATCTCCTCGTCCTTGTCCACCCCGCAGATCCGGTACAGGAGGTTTTCGCAAGGGACGAGAACCGGCGACAGTACGGTCCGCTCCCCCTGGTAGACCCTGGCCATGAAGATGCCGAAGGGCTTCACCGCGGCCAGCAGGACGACGAAAAACAGGGTTGCTTCCAGCCATTCGTAGCTGTTCATGATGTTTCTCCGGGTGTCAGTGCTTCGGCTTGACGCGTGCCGTTATCAAAGAGGCGACCGCCTTCTTCATTGCCAGGAAGCCGGGATGTGCATAACCTTCGATCATCTCGGCTTCCAGATAGTAATTGCCCAGCGTGGCGATAACTTTCACCTTGCCGGTTTCCTTGGTAACGCCCGAGATATCGGGCGGGTATTCCCGCATGACCGTGAGCACGTCGCCGATCTTTATGGCGTTCTTCACATCTTCGGTGCCGCTGTGAAACAGGTACAGCTTCGCCCCCACCCTCATGACCTCATCGTCCGTCAGGTAGGCAGGCTCGTTATCCGGAGGCGGATAGGACAAGGCATGAAGGAGGGGTGCCAGGAAAAGAGGAACCACCAGCATAAGGAACAGGGCTTTTTTCATCGTCTTCTCTCCTCTTGCCTCTCGGTACCGGCCGTAACGTTTTGCTGCTGCCGTCGGCCTGCCTGCCGCTCACCCGCAGGCAGCGGCCTCCCTGAATATGACCATATGCTCCTCGGCCTTAAGACGGTGTTAAAATGCAGGCGAAAGACATTAAGGCGGCATTAAGACACAAATAGTACCAGGAGCGCCCGGTTGGGGGATCTGAATCCTCTCTTATCGCCATTACACGACAAGAGGCGGCGTCTCAACTTCTTCACTAGCGAAGTTGCGACGCCGCCCCACTTTCCGGCCCGGGAATATGTCATTGAATCAAGAACTAACTAGGTGCCGACTGCGCCGGTTCCCCCTTGAAACGCAACGCCTCCAATAGCCCCCTCTGAAGGGTGATCGCCGGCACCTTCTCCCGGGCATGCCGCCTGACGGCATCTCGCACTTCATCCCGTGTGAAGATGTCATTGCAGAGGTGACAGTGGTTCACATACTGTTTCCGGAACCCGATCTGCGGCTCCTTTTCGCGGACGAAGTTCATGATGCCGACAGGGCCTTCCAGCGCCAGCCAGTTGGCCATCAGGTCTGTGTTTGCCTGGCAGACGATGTCGGCCAGCGTCTGATGGTCCAGGCTCCCGACGCTCAGTTCCGGTACCCGCTGATCGATCATACCGCAGCAGATCCGCACCTCCCTCATGGGGGAGATGATGATGGAGCTGAGAATGCTGCTGCAAGGGGCGCTCCAGGCCGACTCGCTTGAGGGATAGATGATGTCGTCGTCCGCGTCGCAAGCCTTGGCGCCGTGTCCGACCGGTACGGTCAACGATGAACTGTAGAGATTGGTCTTGGGATTGTGCTCCCCCTCCTTGAATTCAGTCAACTCCACCCCCAGGAAGCGGGCGATCGATTCGGGGGTGATCTCGCCGTTTTTTACCTGCTTGTGGGCAATGAGCGCCGGCAGCTCAAGCTTTCCTGCCGCATGAAAGGCATTGCGCACCCGCTCCATGGGGATGTGTTCCTGGTGCAGGTCATCGCAGCTCAGGTTTATCTCGCACAGCCCTGCCTGTTTCAGGTCGCTCAGCGTCTCAAGTGCAACCTCGGCGCTGCCGGCCCAGAAGGAATTGGTGACGATGCGGGTCCAGAGTCGGTGCCGGCGGGCGTAGCCCAGGGTCTGCTTCACGTCCGTCATCTTGAGCAGAGGCTCGCCTCCGGTGAAGACAACGGAGGCGAGCCCACCGAGAGCCAGTGCCTCATCAATCACACCGCACATGAAAGAGGCGTCCAGTGCGGCTCCATTCCAGGGGCCGGACTCGGTAACGCAGTATTTGCAGCTGATGGGGCAGTCGTAGGTAACGGAAAAGACTATGCGGGAGATCATGCCGGCCGCCTAGAAGGCACCCAGCTCTTTGAGCTGGCTGTCCATTTTGGCGACTACCGTTCCCAGGGTGAGGGTGTCCAGCAGCGGAACCCGGACGAAGCGATCTTCGGGGCGGAAGATCTCCTTGCCGTCGAACCTGGTGGAGCTGTAGTGGTCGGAGCGGGTATCGCTGACCGCGTCCCTTTTATTGAAGTCCGTATTGGCGCCGCGGTTTTGCTCCGAGCTCTGCTCCGCGTAATAGACATCCACCGCAGCATCCACCTGTGCCACGGTGGCCGCCTTGAGCTTGATGTCGTGGAACTTGGCATTCACCACGGCGATGCCGAATATCTCCTCAAACTTGGCCTTATCGATCTTCTGGTTCACCACGAAGTCGCGGGCCCGGATTACCAGGAAACGCAGTCGCGTCAGGGCCTGGTCCGAGACGCAGCAATCGAGCTCGATGCCGCAGCTTTTCAGGGCCCCGACCGAGTTTTCCAGGAACAGGGAAAACATTTCCTGGTCGAAGACCACCTTGCGAAGGAACTGGCTGAGCGCGACTGAGGGAAGGACGATGTTGTGCGTAATCCGGCTTTTGATGGCTACCATTTGCTACCTCCTTTGGTTTTGGTGCTGAGAGAGCCCTGGATTCCTCACGGGTTCGACTGCTTGCAGCTCATCTGTTCGGGATACTCGTTCTGTCCCGCCACGGGAACGTTTACACTCCCCCGACCTTCCTGAGGGTGACCTCCAGCACCTCCCTGACGAACTGGGGGTTGTGGGCACCCTGGCTGCCGTCTCTTTTGACGAGGAAATAATTCCATGCGGCTTTGACCAGGAGCTGGCCGGCCTGGCTTGACAGGAGCTCCGTGCCGCCGGGACGCAGTTGACCAAGCGGCACCTTGTACGCCGCGGTCGCCGTTGCCAGCTCGACTGCCATGCTCCGCCCGGTTTCCGTGAGCTCCATCTTTGCTATGTCGGAGGCGACGAGGTTCAGATCCGTTGCGCCGGCACCGGCTTTCGCCACCCTCAGCGTCCCCTTGCGCCTGATCTCCCTCACCAGGGCCTGTTCGATCGCGTCCTTCAGGCTCGCCGTATCCCTCTCCACGACAACCAGCAGGTCGTCGCCGCTGAACTCGTGGCAACTGGCGCACTTCTTGGTTCCGGACCGGAAGCTGTGGTTCGCCTTGCGGCGCGGGTAGCCGTCCTTGGCCGATTTCGGAACTGCTTTGACGTGGCACCAGATGCAGGTGTCCTCCACGCGGGCGTGGCTCTTGTAGGCGCCGGGCTTCACGAAAAAGGCGTTCTCGCCGAACATGATGTCACCCTGGCAGACGTGGGGCGCGACGTCGGAGCCGACCTGTGGCAGGGCCGCGTCGTTGTACGCGCCCCAGAAGGTGCTGTGACAGGTTATGCAGAGCGCGCCGCGCCCCCCGGGATCCTTGCGGAACTCGCGCGGGTGCATGCGTCGGTGGTCGACGCTTCGGACCGGCACCTTTTCCCTGGGAGAGCGGAAGCTGCTCCCCGGGTCGTGCGGCTCGTGACAGACCGCGCAGGTTACCGGGTGGACCTCTGCCCCGGTGAGCCCCAGTGCGGCCAGCTCCTCCCTTGCCGATGCCGAGCCCGGCGCGGCCAGCTTGGCGGAGCGCTCGCCCCGGGCCAGCCAGGCGAGAAACCCCTGGGCCGCATGGCAACGGCCGCAGTCGCCGGCCAGCTCCCCCTGCGCCTCGACGGTGGCCGCATTGATGGCCATGCCGTAGTTCGCATGTTTCTTTTCCTCGAGCCATTGACCGAAACTGAAATCTTCCGTCACTGCGTCGTGGCAGGTCCCGCACAGCTCGGCTGCGAGCGATGTGCGTTCCATGGCGATCCCCTTTTTCCCTTTTTCCGGGTGGGCCGGGGTGTTGTTGGGACCGTGGCAGTTTTCGCACTGGACGTTGGCGAACTTGGCCACCCCGGGATACCTGTCCTGGATGAATTCCGCGTTGCCGGGCTTGGGCCTGATCACGGCCGGGCCCCTGTCGAGGTTCCAGAGTGTCCGGTCTTTGAGGAAGGCCGGGAAGGAGGCCGGCGAGGTGATGCCGCCGTCGGCTCCCCTGCCGCCGAACCCTACCGAGTGGCAGGCGAAGCAGCTCAGCTCATAGCTGAACACGGTGTTGACGCACCGGGTGAAGATCTCGGCATGGCCTGAGTTGCGCCAGCTCTTGAACCTGGACCCGACCGGCCCCGAGCTGTGACACAGGCACCCCCCTGCCCCTATCCAGCGCTCCCTCCCCTCGGTCTCCTGCGCCACCGCCACCCCGTTCCACTGCCCGGCGTGGATGGTGAGCCGCTCCCTGTCCCCCTCGCGCACGACGTAGCTCCCCCGCAGATCGGGGATGAAGGAGGGATTTGGCGTTGTCGCGTCGCTCAGCACCGCTTTAGAACCGCTGGGCGCCAGCAGGCTCCAGGCATAGGATGCCTGGCGTTTGCCCTGCAGAAGGACCGGCCTTCCGGTCGGCAGCGTCTGCAGTCCCGGGTTCACCGCGGCAAAGCTCCCCAGGTCGGCGATCACGTCGACGCTGTCCGTATAGCTCTTGGTCGCCGTTGCCGCCGCGACGCTCAGGGTGAGCCGGCCGGCCTCCCTCAGGTCGGAGGGGGTGACAGGGAGCACCATCCAGCGGTCGTGGAGCCTCCCCTGCTTCCCCAGACGGTAGAACAGCGCGCGCTTGTACTCTTCGATGCCGGGAAGCATCACCCGCACGGCCGGCCCACCGTCCTGCTCCAGTCGCGCCGTTACCCCGCCCTGCCCCTGCTCTTGACGCCAATGCCAGCGCAGCTTATCCGGTGGCGGCCCGTTAATGGCCGTCACCTTTGCCTGGATGGCGACGGTCGATCCCGGCGCGGCGCCGTTGACCCCCTTGCCGGCATCGACGATTACCGGCGCGACGGGATCGAGCGGTACGTCGCGGCCGGCCGTTTCCCCATTCTCCAGCTGCACGGAGTGTGCAAAGTCCCGGTAGCCCTCTTTCACAAAGGCGATCCGGTAACTTCCGGCCGGGATTTCCGCGTAGTAAAAACCTTCCCGGTTGGTTTTCAGCTCCCCCCCCGGGATCGGGGGGTCGATTTGGAGCGTCGCCTGGTGGATCCCCCTTCCGGTAACGGCATCGGTGACCCTGCCGGAAACACACGCCCTCTGCAACGGCACAGCCCCGAAATATCCCGTCGTTTCATGCGGATTTCTCGGGGCGCAGCCCGGCAGGGCTGTCAGTTGTACCAGCAAAGTGCTGCCGACAAGCAAAGAGACCATAACCACCCTTTGCAGTGTCTTCTTTCTTTTTGGCGGAGTGTACATGGCGGGTCTCCGTCTGAGAGAGCTTCCGGTTACAGACACGAGAGCATCTGTCCAGGCCTGGCAGCCGAATGATTAGCTAAGACTAATACAAAAAGGGCGCTTGGCAAGGATCTATTGACGCGGGGGATTTCTATGTTAAGAAACTATCATGTTCGAATCCGCCTGTATCAACCACGCGGTGTGCAGTCACCATCAAAAGAACGCCAGCCGACAAAGCCAGCACCGCTATCGAGCGATAGGAGGAAAAGTGACTAAGCGGAAGCTTCCCACAGGCATGGCGGCGCGAGTTGTCATCGCCTGCTCGCTTCTCTTCGCGCCGGTACTGGCACAGGGAGATCTGATAGCGCACCCCGGGCCTGTTGTACGGGGAGTTGAACCGGACTCTCTTGAAGAAGGCAAGCCCTTGGAGCGGACGCTGGCAGTCGGCGAGGTCCACGCCTATGCCCTGAAGCTCTCCGCCGATCGGGGCGTGAAGTTGCAGCTCGACAAGCGCGGCGTGGCGGCTGTGGCGACCCTCTTCGCACCGGACGGCAAGAAGCTGGCAATCTTCGGCAGCGCCGCCTCCAGCCAGGGATCGGAGCCGATTGCCTTCGTGGCCGAGGCTGCCGGCAATTACCGGATCGAGGTACGCACCTTCTTCAAGCCCTCCGCTCCCGGGCGCTACCGGATCACCCTCGTTTCCGTTCACGCCGCCTCGGTGCAGGAAAAACTCGGTGAGGCCAAACGGGGCTGCCAGCGCAGCAACTGGCTGGACAGCGACAACAATTTCCTGGTGGACACGGCCCTGGAATCGATCTCCCGCTGCCTGAGCGCCGTGGGGCACGCCCTTGGCGGCAGACATCCCGAAGCGGTCCGGCTCGCGCAGGACGCCGATGCGGAGCTCGGCTATCTGAAAAGCCGCTGGCGCTGGGGGGAGTTCGTTTCGCCCGCGTACCAGCAGAGCCTGACCGAGGACTTCGACGCCCTTGCGACCAGCCTGGACAGCCCCGATGCCAAGGGCGCCCTGGCGACGCTGCAAGAAGTGGTGAGGGACATAAAGGTGAAGGCCAAGCACTGCAGGGGGAGCGGCCGCGGCCTGGGAGGAGACGTGAAGGTGAAGGTGGTGACCAGGAGGGAGGGGGTGGAGGTGCCGGAGAGGTTCGTCTTTTACAAGCGCTGCCTCTACAAGTATTCAAAAATGGCCCCGAACCGCTTCGGCACATTGAGCCCCGTTTCAACGCTGCTCCCCCCCAGCAGCTACATAATGTGGGCCGGCAAGGACGATCAGCCGCCTGCTCTGCAGCACGACCCCGCCTGCTTCCCCGTCCAGGGGAGCGAAGAACAACGGATCGACGTCCCTAGTCCCTGAGAGGGTGGGAGAGCGCATGCCGATGACAACCGATGCACAGACGGCAACCCCCCTGAGGGTCGTGAAGGAGCAGTGGAACATACTGCTCGCTGCGACAACCGCCGTGATGGCCACCATCCACACCTTCTGGGAGCTCGACGCGCTGGAGCTGTCCAAGGCGGTCAGCGGGTTCGCCACCTTCACCGTCTCCATCATCCTCGGCCTCATGGTGCTGCCCCAGATGAAATACCGCGCCAGGGAGCACGCCCGGCTCTGGGGAAAGGTGGCCGCCATCGCCCTGATCCTCGGCACGGCGGCGTTCTTCAGCTACCTTTTCCTGCAGTCCTCCTGGACGGTGCGGCACAAGGACACGGTGCTCTATACCGGCTCCGAGCCGGTCGATGCGGGAGTGGCGAGATTTCTGGCGGAGAATCGGGGGATAAGCAAGCAGCAGCTGCTGGAAAAGTACGCTTCGTGGGACCCGAAGCTGATCTGGACGGAGCGCTCCATCATCCGGCGCAGCCTGATCGTGGCAGGGGTTTACGTCCTCTGCACGCCCATCTTCGCCGTGGCGATGATCGCCGTGATCCAGCTCATGTACTGCGCGACCAGGAAGAAGTGATGCGGCCAGGGGTCGCCTTCGGTTTCCCGGCGGGGAGGCGACTTGAGGGGGCAAACATGGAAAAAGGGCGGCCTCGTCGGCCGCCCTTTTTCGCGTCTGTGTATCTGTACGTCTGCGTCCCGGTTACTTCTGGGTCAGCCGGTGCACGCAGTCGACCATGAAGATGGCGTTCTCGGGCGGCACGGTGGGGAGGATGCCGTGGCCCAAGTTGAAGATGAGGCCCGGTCTGTCGGCGTTTTCGGCCAGCACCCTTTTCACTTCGCGCTCGATGATCTCCTTGGGTGCGAAGAGTACGGTCGGGTCGAGGTTGCCCTGTACCGGCATGTCGCCCAGGATGTCCCGCGCCTTGCCGAGGTTGATGTGCCAGTCCAGACCCATCACGTCGCCGCCGGCCTGCTTCACGATGTCCAGCATGGTGCCCGCGCCTTTGACGAAGTGGATGACCGGCACGTTGGTGCGGTCGAGCCCGTTGATCAGGCGCTGGGTGTACGGCAGGACGTAGCGCTCGTAGTCAGCCGGGGAGAGCATGCCGCCCCAGGTGTCGAAGATCTGGATCGCCTGCGCGCCGGCCTTGATCTGGGCGTTCAGGTACTCCATGTCCATGGTGGTGATCTTTTCCATGAGCGCCGCGTAGACGTCGGGCTCGCCGTACATCATCTTCTTGAGCGCCGCGAAGTCCTTGGAGCCCTTCCCCTCGACCATGTAGCAGGCCAGGGTGAACGGTGCGCCGCCGAACCCTATCAGCGGCACCTTGGCGGCGAGCTCCTTGCGGAGCAGCTTCAGGGTGTCGAGCACGTAAGGGACGTCGGTCTCCATCTTCGGGATCTTGAGCGCCTCCACGTCTGCCATGGTGCGGATCGGCTTTTCGAAGACCGGGCCGGGTACGAAGTCGAGATGCATGCCCATCGGCTCGATCGGAGTCAGGATGTCGGAGAAGAGGATGGCGGCATCGACGCCCAGGATATCGACCGGCTGGATGGACACTTCGGCCGCAAGCGCGGGGGTCTTGCACAGTTCGAGGAAGGTGCATTTGGAACGAACGCGCATGTAGTCGGGGAGATAACGCCCTGCCTGACGCATAAGCCATACCGGCACTCTGTCAACCGGCTTTCCCCAACAGGCGTCTAAAAATCGAGTATTCATGGTAATCCCTCCTAGGTGATGATAATCAGTTCACTTCTCTCGAAAAAAACTCATAACACATGGCAAAAAATACCAGGCAATGATTGCGCTTTGTTCGTCTTGCCGCTTATGGCAACGCCCTCACCCTGTCCCTCTCCCGGAGGGAGAGGGGACTTTTACGGCTACAGGCTCCGCCGCGAGAACATGCCGCTTCGACGGCGCTCCGGCGCCTACTTCTCGTCCTGCTCGCGCTGCAGCTTGATCGGGACGTAGTTGCAAAACGGTTCTTCTTCCATGTAGTCGCCGTGCACCGCATCGGCGCGGGCCCGGCAGCCGCCGCAGACGTTCAGGTACTCGCACTGCCCGCACTTCCCTTTGTAGCTCTTGAAATCCCGCAGGTCATTGAAGATCTCGGAATGCTCCCAGAGCTCCCTGAACGGCGTGACCTTCACGTTGCCGGCGGTGCGGTGGAAGTAGGAGCACGGCTTCAGGTTGCCGTGGCAGTCGATGAGGCAGATGGTCTGGGCCGCGATGCACCCCTTGCCGCCGCCGGTGGAGAAGGTGAGGGAGCGGCGCTCGAACTTCTCCCCTTCAGCCTTGGCCTTCTGCGGCACGATCCGGTAGTAGTGCGGCGCACAGGTGGGGCGCATCAGGATGTCGTCCTCCTGCTTCTCCTGCTGGTAGTGCCAGTCCAGGATCTCTTCGTAATCTTCCTTGGAGATCAGCTCGTTCATGATCTCCTCGCCGCGGCCGGTCGGGACGATCATGAACATGTACCAGGCGGTCGCTCCCAGCGATTTAGCCAGCTTGAAGGTGTCCGCGATGTCGGTCTGGTTCCTCTTGGTGAAGGAGGAGTTGATCAGGAATTTCTGGCCGTGCTTTCTGAAGAGCTCGGCGGCCCTGAGCACCCCTTCGAAGGAGCCCGGGCACTGGCGGAAGTTGTCGTGCACCTCGGCGGTGGAGCCGTCCAGCGAAAGCGACACCATCTTGATGTCCGCCTTCTTCATCTTCTCGCATACCTCGTCCGTCACCAGCGCGCCGTTACTGGCCATGCACATCCTAAGTCCCAGCGAGGTGCCGTATTCGGCCAGCTCGAAGATGTCCTTCCTCATCAGCGGCTCGCCGCCGGAGAGGACCATGACCGGCTTGGAGAACTCCGAGATCTCCTTCAGCAGTTTCTTCCCCTCCTCGGTGGTGAAATCCCCCTCGGACGAGGTCAGCTCGGACGAGCAGCGGCAGTGGACGCATTTCAGGTTGCAGCGCTGGGTGGTTTCCCAGGCGATCCATTTCGGTACGAACTCTTCGGCCATGGCATCTCCAATAGTGACGACCTGGAAAAGCGTTGCATGCGGCGGGGGGCTCATCGGCTCAGGCAGGGAATGGTCATTCACGCCAAAACGGTCGGCTCTGCGACAAATGTACGCTTCTAGTACGGGGTCCACGCCCTGACGGGCATCGAACCGGTATCCAGGAGTAGAAAGTTTAAAGGAAACATTACTATGAAAGGGAAGCCAAACTCAAGAAGAATCGCCCTACTCCGCCATTTTGCGGTTGAAGGTGAAGACAGCGATGGCAAAAGAAAGGGCGGCGGAGAGCACGAGGTTGATGAGATACTGCGGCGGCACCACGCCTGACAGCAGGGCATCCCTGGCGCCCTCGAAAACGGCCGTGGTGGGGAGCAGCTTGATGATGGGCAGGACGGTGGCCGGATAGGAGGAGAGCGGGAAGAAGATGCCGGCCATGAAGATGAGCGGCACGATCACCACGGACTGCACGCGACCGATGTTCTCCGGCTTGTCGATCACGGTGCCGCAGATGGTGCCGAGGCAGGAGAAGGTCATGGAGGAGATGGCGATGCAGAGCAGGTAGGCCGGCAGGTGGCTGTAATCGATGCGAAACGGCGTCAGCAGCATGATCACCAGAAAGACCACCGCTCCCTTGATGGCGCCCTGCGAGAAGCCGGAAAAGATCTTGCCGATGACGATGTCGTAGACGGTCACCGGCGTCACCCGGTACTCCTCGATGGTGTGCTGCACCTTGCGGTGAAACCACATGCTCCAGGAACTCTCGTCGAAGGCTGCGTTCACGGCGGTCATGGAGATGAGGCCCGGCGCTATGAAAAGCTGGTACGGGACGCCGCCCACGTCGGAGATGTACCCCTTGAGGCCGAAGCCGAAAGCGAGATAAAGGGTGAGCGGGTAGGCCACGACGGAGACGAGCTCGGAGAGGATGCTCCGTCTGAGCACCATCATGTCCCTGCCCCATATGGTGAATGCACCTTTGAACATGAAATCCCTTTTTTTTCGTTCTACGTTCTACGTTCTACGTTCTACGTTCTACGTTCTACGTTCTCTGCTCAGAACCGACCAGGTAGCAAAATCTGCCTTTCAACTTAGAACTTAGAACGTAGAACATAGAACGGCCTCTGCCTTTCTCGTCTACTCCCTGACCTTCTCCCCGGTGAGCGAGATGAACACGTCCTCGAGCGTCGGCTCCTTGAGGCAGATCCTGCGGATCTCGGCGCCGCCCAGGCTGTCCATGAGCGGCTTTATGGCGTCTTCGCCGGCGAGCGTGATCTGGAAGCTGGCGCCGCTCCTCTCGACCGAGCGCACAAAGGGGAGGGCGGCCAAAAGCTCCTGGTACCCCGCTCCGTCGCCGCGGAACTCGACCTCGTAGATGTGGGCGCGGGAGAAGGCGTCCTTCAGCTCTCCCGCCGTCCCGTCGGCGAGGCTCACACCGTGGTCCATGATCATGATCCGGTCGCACAGGGCGTCGGCCTCGTCCATGTAGTGGGTGGTGAGAAAGACGGTCATGCGCCGACGCAGCCCCCTGATGTACTCCCAGAGCGCGCGCCGGGATTGCGGGTCAAGCCCGGTGGTGGGCTCGTCCAGGAACAGCACCCGCGGCTCGTGCAACAGGGCGCGCGCCACCACGAGCCTGCGCTGCATGCCGCCCGAGAAGGTGTCGGGGAAGTCGTGCTGACGCGAGGCGAGCCCGGTCATCTCCAAAAGCTCGTCTATGCGCGGGTTGAAGGCGGCAGGCCGCATGCCGTGCAGCCTGCCGTGGAGCATCAGGTTTTCCCGGGCGGTGAGGTAGCGGTCCAGGTTGTTTTCCTGGGGGACCACGCCGATCACCTTGCGGACCTCCTTGCCGGCGGCAAGGACGCTGAACCCCTCGACCAGGGCGTCGCCGGAGCTTGGGCGCATGAGCGTGGTGAGGATCTTGATCAGCGTGGTCTTCCCGGCGCCGTTTGGCCCGAGCAGACCGAAGACTGTGCCGCGCTCGACATCGAGCGAGAAGCGGTCCACCGCCTTGAACCCCGCGTAAGACTTGGTTATTTCGTGCAGCGAGATCGCGTGCGGCATCTATTGTCCAGGATTAAGCCAAGGGAATGGCGATGTGCAGAGAAAGTCGGGCAATGATTATTCGCCCTACGGATTACAGCGATAAAGGGCTGCCGTGACGGCATGACCTGCCGGTCTGCAGCCGTTACCTGAAAGGCTGGAGAGCCGAAAGGGGTGGCCCTTGCAAAGCGGCGGTCGCGGGGGCGCCCCTTGCCTGTGCCCGGCTACTCGCTGATCGGGAAAAGCAGCGAGAACACGCTCCCCCGGCCGTCCCCCTCGACCCAGACGGCCCCCTCATGGACATCCATGATGCCCCGGACGATGGAGAGCCCGAGCCCCGATCCCTTGGACATGAAGGCGGCGTTACCGGAGGAGTGGTGCTCGATGTCTCCTACCCCGTAAAACTTGTCGAATATCCTCACCCGCTCGTCGGCCGGAATGCCTATCCCGGAGTCCGTCACCTGCAACAGGTAGAAGCGCTGGGCGGCTCCCATCCCGCCCGGGAAGCCCGGGTAGAAATGGCGCACCGTCGCGGCCATCCCCTTCAGCTCGGAGCGCTTCAGCACCCGGCCGGACAGGGATACCTCCCCGCCGTCCTGGGTGAACTTTATGGCATTTTCCAGCAGATTCTTCACCGCCAGCATGGCGAACCCCTCGTCCACCGGGACGGGGGTGTCATCCCCGGCAATCCGCACCCGGATCTGCCGCTCCGACAGCGGCAGCGCGAACAGGTCGTGCGCCTCGTGGCAAAGCTTTATCAGGTTCACCCGCCTCTTCTGAGGCAGCGTCCCCTGCGCCTCGATGCGCGATATCGACAGCAGGTCCTCCACGAGCTTTCTCAGCTGGACCGTCCCTTCGTAGACGGAGACGAAGATGGAGTGCTGCTCGGGGGTCATCGTGATACCCGAGTACTTGAGCAGGAATTCCACGCCCCCCATGATGGAGGTGATCGGGGTCTTCAGCTCGTGGGAAGCGATCCCGATGAAGTTGTTCTTCACCGTGTTGAGCCTGCCCAGCTCGAGGTTCGCCCGCTTCACCTGCTGCAGGTTGACACGGAGTTCCTCCTTGCTCCGGTACAGCTCCTCCGCCTTCTCCTTCATCCGGTCGTACAGGTGGTAGTTCTCGATCAGCACGGCGAGTTGCCCGGCGATCGAGGAGAGCAGGAAGACGTCACGGTCGTTGTAACTGCGCTCGGAGCGGGTACCGACGGTCATCACCCCCATCACTTCCTGCGCGATCTTAAGCGGCACCGAACACCAGGAGCGAAGCCCCATCTCGCTGGCGGCACTCTTCGCCTTGGCCGTAAACCTGGCGTCTGGCTCCTCTCCCAGGAAGGGACGGCCGGACAGGGCCAGCGACCACCACTGGCTTCCCTTGCCCAGCGAGTCCATGGCCTTCTCGAAGGGGGCGGACAGGCCGAGCGACGCCTGCAGCCTGAGCTTTCCCCCCTCGATCAGGTGGATGCAGGAGAACTCCATCTGCAGCATGTTGTGCAGCTGGAACAGCAGGTCGCCCATCACCTTCTCGACCCCCTTGGTGTACTGGAGCCTGAAGGCGACGGCGTACAGGGTGAGCAGCTCGCGGTCGCTGGTGCGCTTCTCCTCCTCCACCTCGCGGCGCTTGGTGATGTCCTTGATGATGAAGACGAACCCGGAGCGGTCGCTCCCCTCGAAACGCATCGGGTAGCTCGCCACGTTGTACCACCCTTTCAGGTTCGGGAAGCAGATATCCTCGTCGATCTCGCTTTGCATGCTGTGCACGAACCTGAACACCTTCCCCTCGGGCTGCACGTCGCCGAAGAAGATCCTGTCTATCCTCCTGCCGATCACCTCGCCGTAGCCGCCGAAGTAGGCGCTCGCCCGGCCGTTGCAGCGCGACACCACCCCGTCCGCATCGGTGATGATGATCAGGTCGGAGACCGCATCGAACACCGCCTCCCACTCGGCCTTGCCGCGCGCCACCGCCTCCTGGGTGGCCCTGTGCGTCCGGCGCTCCTCCGCCTCGCGCAGCTCCCTCTCCAGGACGGGGGCGAGCCGTGCCAGGTTTCCCTTCATCAGGTAGTCGCTGGCGCCCGACTTCATGGCGGCCACCGCCAGGTCCTCGCCGATCTTCCCCGAGATGATGATGAAGGGGAGGTCCAGCCCGCTTTCATGCAGCACCCGCAGGGCGCCGGGCGCATCGAAAGCGGGCATCCGGTAGTCGGAGAGCACCACATCCCACTCACCGTCCGCCAGCGCGCGGCGCATCTCGCCGGCGCTCTCCACCCTTTGGTGCACGGTCCGGTAGCTGCCGCGCTCCAGCTCGCGCAGCAAGAGCAGGCTGTCCTCCTCCGAATCCTCGACCAGCAATACTCTGAGCGGTTTTTTCAAGGCGGTTCCTCTAGAGCGTGAAATAGAAGGTGGCGCCGCGGCCCGGGGCGCTTTCCGCCCAGATCCTGCCGCCGTGGCGCGCCACGATGCGCTGCGCTATGGCGAGCCCCACGCCGCTCCCATCGAACTCGTCGGCCCGGTGCAGGCGGTGGAAGATGGTGAACAGCTTGTCCGCGTAGGCCATGTCGAAGCCGACGCCGTTGTCCCGGACGAAGTAGGCCGTTTCGCCGTTCACCTCACCGGTGCCGAACTCTATGGTGACCGCCGTGTTCCTGGAGCTGAATTTCCAGGCGTTGCCGATCAGGATCTCCAGAAGCTGGCGGGACAGCCGGGGATCGGCATCGGCGCCCACCCCCTCCTCGATCTTGAACTCGACCTGCCGCTGCGGCGCGCCGTGCTTCAGCTCCAGGGCGATCACCTGGGCCGGGACGCTCAGGTTCACCGGCTGCCGCATCAGCTCGCTCCTTGTCACCCGTGACAACTGCTGCAGGGCGTCGATCAGCTCGGACATCTTGGCCGCCGCCTGGCAGATGCGCGACAGGTACTCCTGCCCCTGGTGATCGAGCAGCGCGCCGTAGTCGTCCTGAAGCGCCCGGCTGAAGCCGTCTATGTGGCGCAGCGGCGCCTGCAGGTCGTGGGAGACCGAGTAGCTGAAGGTTTCCAGCTCGCGCCGGGCCGCCTCCAGTTGCCCGACACGCTCGGCGACCTGCTGCTCGAGCAGCGCCTCGCGCTCCTGGCCCCGCGCCTGGTCGCGCTCCTCGTGCAGCAGCACGAGAAAGGCCGGCTCCCCCTGGAACTGGCAGGGGTGCCAGACGAGCTCCGCCTGGAAACGGTTCCCCTCCCTGGTCAGCTGGGGGGCCCGCGATACCTGGTCCGCCGCCAGTTTCAGATCGATCCCCGCCCCCCCCTCGATCAGGTGGGACAGGGTGAGTTCCAGAAACTGGTTGCGCCGGTAGCCGTAGAGCCCGAGGGCCGCGTCGTTTACCGCCAGAAACCTCTGCGTCTCCCGGTGACAGACCCACATCGGCTGAGGGTTTCCCTCAAACAAGTCGCGGTAGCTCATCTCGTCTTCACCAGGTGCCACTTCGCCCCCCTTCCCTGCCCCGTAATCCGCCACGCGGCCTCTCCCCGTCCCTGGACCGGCCGGCTCCCCGCTCGCGCCGGGCGCAAACCGTGTGCCGGGCGCCCGGTTAGCGCACAATTCTAATGATGATCTCTATTTTATGACTTTCCTCCAAGCAACCCGTCTACTTTACTATATTTATCGAAAGTCAAAAGCCCATTAGAGAGAAAGCGTGATCTTTCCCATTATATTAACCCAATAAGTGTTTCCCGGGCAAGAAAACTTCCCGCCCCCTTACGCCTCTTGGTCGTCCGGCACCGCCGGCATCAGTATGGTGAAGAGGCTTCCGGCGCCGGGCTCGCTCTCGGCCCAGATGTATCCGCTGTGCGCGTCGACCGCCTTTCTGCAGAAGGCGAGGCCGAGCCCGGTGCCGCGGGTCTTGCCCATGCGCCGGTTCCTCGCCTGCACGAAACGGTCGAAGATGGCCCCGAGCGACTCCTGCGGAATGCCGACCCCGGTGTCGCGCACCTTGATGCTCACGAAACTCCCCGTTACCGGCAACTCGCGCCGCGCGTAGCTCTGCTCGGGGATGCGCTCGGTGACGGCGCCGATCTCGTCTACCAGATCGAGCGAGACCTCTATCTCGCCCCCCTCCGGGGTGAACTTCACCGCGTTGGAGAGGAGGTTGCCGAGGATCCGGTTGAAGGCGCCGCGGTCCACCGAGATCCCGGGCACCGCTTCGGCTACGGTGCTGTAGAGCCTGATGCCGCCGCGGCTGGCCAGGGTCTGGAACTTCCCGATGCTCCGGGCGACCAGCGAGGCCGGGTTCTCCTCCTTGAAGTAGAGCCGCATCTTGCCCGCCTCGAACTTGTGGATGCCGAGCAGCGTGTCGATCATCTCGACCATCTCCTCGCAACTCTCGATGGCCGCGTCCAGATACTCGCGCTGCTCCTCGTTCACCGCCCCGAGTTTCGCCTCCCGGACCAGGTCGATGGAGCCGACCACTGCGGTGATCGGCGACTTCAGGTCGTGGGAGAGCATGCTCACGAAATCCTCTTTTTCCTGCTCCAGCTCCTTCAGCTTGGAGATGTCACGGATGATCTCGACGCTCCCGACCAGTTCCCCCGCGCCGTTTCGAAGCGGCGCCGCGGAGGAGAGGACCGGGATGTCCCGGGTGCCGGCCAGCATGGTGTAGGCTACGTCCAGGCACGGCTCGCCGGTCCTCAGCACCACCCGGCTCGGGAGTTCGCCGCCGGCGACCTCGGCCCGCAGCGCCTCCTCGAGGCTCTTGCCGATGAGATCGCACGCCCCGGCGCAGAGCACCCGGGCCGCCTGCCGGCTCGCCGTGATGATGCGCCCCTGCATGTCCACCGCGAGCAGGAGGTCCGCCATCCCCTGGAGCACCGCCTCCATCTTGAGCCGCTCCTCGTCCAACTGGCGCTGGAGCCGCTCGTTCTCCTTCTTGGTCTTGTGGTTGGCGATGGCCCGCTTCACCTTCTGCAGCATCTCCTCGGTCTCGAACGGCTTGGAGATGTAGTCGAGCGCCCCCTTGTGCAGGGTGTCCACCGCGATGTTCTCGCTGCCGTGGGCGGTCATCATGACCACCGGCGTCTGTTCCACGTCGACCCGGCTCAGCACCTCCAGCCCGTCCATGCGCGGCATCTTGATGTCGAGCATGATCAGGGAGAAAGAATCGCGCCGCACCGCCTCCAGCGCCTCCACCCCGTCCCGCGCATGCACCGTCTGGTACCCGGCATCTTCCAGCTGCAACTTGAGGATCAGCGCGATATCGGGCTCATCGTCAACGATGAGAATCTTGTCCTTTGCCATCTCTCTCCCCTATGATCGGTACGGTGAAACTGAAGGTATTGCCCCACTCTTTGGCCGCCGTGTAAAAGATCCGCCCGTGGTGGCGCTCGACGATCTCCTTGCAGATGGCGAGGCCCAGGCCGGTGCCGTCCACCTTGCCGCGCTCCGCGTTCTCGATCTGCTGGAATTTCTTGAAAAGCTTGTCCCGGTCCGACCACTGGATCACCTTGCCGCGGTCCTCCACCGAGACGGTCACGTAGTTCCCGTCCCGCTGCGCGGAGACCATGACCACCTTCCCCTCCGGCGAGAACTTCACCGCGTTGGAGAGGAGGTTGGTGACCACCTGGATCAGCCGGTCGCTGTCGCCGTAGACCTGGGGCAGGTGCTCTCCCACGCTGTTCACCACGGTGATGTCGCGCCCCATGGCGTAGGACTTGATCTCCTCGACGGCGTAGACGGTGACCTCGCCCACCGAGACCGGCCTGAAGTTGAAGATCATCCCCCCCGACTCGATGCCGGAGATGTCCAGGATCTCGCTGATCAGCCTGATCAGCCGCTGGGTGTTCCTGAGGCAGACGGCCAATAGCTGCCGCTCCGTCTCGGTGAGCCACTTGCCGCGGGTGAGCAGCAGCTGCAGGGAGCCCTTCATGGAGGTGAGCGGGGTCTTCAGCTCGTGCGAGACGGTGGAGATGAACTCGGTCTTCATCCGGTCCACCTGCTGCTCCACCGTGACGTCCCTGATGGAGAGGACCATTCCGGCGAACTGCCCCTCCTCGTCGGAGAGCGAGGAAAGGTAGACGTTGAGCCTTTTCCCCTTTACGGCGAGCTCCTCCTTGGTGCCGACCGGGCGCTCCGACGTCCCCAGTCCCCTGATGCGCTGCAAGAGCGGGGTGAATCCCACCGCGGCCAAGAGCTGCTCGATGGACTGCCCTATCACCCGGTGCGGCACCAGCTCGAACATCTGCTGGGCGGCCGGGTTGAAGAGGACCACCCGGTTGTTCAGGTCGGTGACGACCACCCCCTCCGCCATGCTGGTCAGCACCGCCTCCAGCCTCCCCATCTCCATGGTGAGCGCCGAGGTGCGCTGCGCGACCATCCTCTCCAGCTGCTCGTTCAACTCCTGCAGGTCGCCCGTCTTGCGGGTGATGATGCGGTCGCGCTCCTTGAGCGCCTCCGCCATGGTGTTGAAGGATGAGGCGAGCATGCCGACCTCGTCGTCGCCGCTCTCCTCGACCCGCTGGTCCAGGTCCCCCTCCTCGATGCGGCGGGCGCCGGCTGCGAGCTGGCGCAGCGGGCCGGTCAGATGGCGCGATGCCAGGAAGGCGAGCGCAAAGGAGCCGAGGATGCCGAGAAAGGCGGAGGCGAGGATGTTGTCCAGGTTTTCCCGCCTGATCTTCTTGAAGCTCTCGGTGGAAAGGGCGACCGAGAGCGATCCCACGAATTCCCCCCTGCTGTTCAAGAGCGGGTCTATGGCCGTCTCGTATCTCCTGGGGCCCAGCTCCGCCTCCCCCCTGAACACCTCGCCGCGCTCCAAGACGTCGATGACCCGGGGCGGCAGGCTCGCCGAGCCGGGAAGGTTTTCGGGGAAGCTGCCGGCGATGCGCAAGCCGCGCTGGGTGATGGTCACCTCCACGTCGCTGCCGAACTGTTCCTTCAACAGCGCCGGCAGGTGCCGGTGGTTGTTCAGTATTTCGCCGGTGACGATGCACCCCAGCACCGCGCCGTCGGCCCCGATCACGGGAATGGCCACGGTTACCACCAGCGCCTCGGCGTCTTTGCCCTGCACGCTGCAGTAAGCGCGGGCGCCGGCCTGGCACAAAACGGCCGCCGGGATGATCTCGGTGGAAACGGTCACCCTCTTGCCGGCCAGCGCCTGGTCCACCCCTGCCGGCCAATCCAGTGAGCCGCCCTCTCCCGACCCGCCCAGGCGGGCCAGCACCCTCTTGTCGGCGTCCAGGACCACCATCAGGTCCAGGAAGGGGAGTACCGCCTGCCAGCGCTTGAGCCTCTCTGCGAACCAGGCGCGGTTCCCGTCGCGCATCTGCTTTTGCACCGTATCGGAGACGGTCGACTGCATGAGCGAGTACTTGACGATGTTGGCCCGGTCGAAGTACTGGGTGCGCGCGAACTTGAGGTTCGCCTGCAGGGTCTTGTCGATCTCGGTGCGCAGCGAGGCGCTCAAGGTTTTCATGGTGGAGTACAGCAGGGTGGAATAGGAGATGAGCAGTATGGCGAGGATGGACAGGAGCAGTTTTGTTCTTATGCCAAAACGAGAGCGCATCACCTATCCTTTGATAAACAGGTACAGGTACAGGTAAAGGTAGAGGCAACGTCAGGGAGACATCTATCGTCCTTCTTTACCTTTACCTTTACCCGATGTCATGCCCCTTCAGCCTTCAGATTGCGGGTCATGAGTTCCAGCACCGCCTCGCGCGCCGGCTTGTCCTGGTACAGCATCTGGTACATCTTCTCGATGATCGGCATCTCCACGCGGAGCTTTTGCGCCAGGTTGTAGGCGGACTCGGTGGTCTTCACCCCTTCGGCGACCATGCGCATCTCGCCCAGTATCTCGGCAAGCTGCCTCCCCTGCCCTATCTGGATGCCGACGCTGCGGTTTCTGGAGAGGTCCCCGGTGCAGGTGAGCACCAGGTCGCCCATGCCGGCCAGCCCGGCGAAGGTGGCGGCCTGCGCCCCCATGGCGAGCCCCAACCGCGTCATCTCGGCAAGGCCCCGGGTGATGAGGGCCGCCCGCGTGTTGCAGCCGAAACCGAGCCCGTCCGAGATCCCGGCCGCGATGGCGATCACGTTTTTTATCGCCCCGCCCAGCTCGACCCCGACCACGTCGTCGTTTCGGTAGACGCGGAAGAAGCTGGTGGTGAACGCCTCCTGGACCCGGCGCGCGACCTGTTCCGACTGCGAGGCGGCGGTGACCGCCGTGGGCATCTCCTGCGCCACTTCCCGCGCGAAGCTCGGTCCGGAGAGGGCGGCAAAGCGCGCGTACTGCTCGGCCGGGAGCATCTCCCGGTAGATCTCGGAGACGGTTGCGAGGGTGTCGACCTCGATCCCCTTGGAGGCACTGACGATCACCGCTGCCGCGGGCAGAAACGGCAACGAGTTCTTCATCACCCTGCGCACGAGCTGCGAGGGGACCACGCAGAGCACCATGGTGCAGCCGGCGTAGGCCTCGGAGAGTTCGTTGGTGAAGCGGAGATTGTCGCTTAGCCGGATGCCGGGGAGGAACAGGGAGTTCTCCCTTTTTTCCCGCATCTCCAGCACGAGTTCCGGCTCGTAGGCCCAGAGCGTGACCGCGTGTCCCTTCTTGGCCAGCAGGTCTGCGAGCGTCGTCCCCCAGCTACCGGCACCTATAACGGCTATCGTTTCATGCATGATTGCGCTCGCTTTTCAGTTTTTGTGCGTGTTGTGTAACGTCGAGACCTTCAGACCGGTCTGCCGTCTAGACGATCGACCCTGCAGGGACACCCCTGGCGGGTGCCCGGAATTTCTTCACCCTTCGTGCTACAGCTCCTCGACCGCCTGCAGCCGGTCGTCGCCCCCCTGGGCCAGCGCCTCGCGGGCGATCTCCATGCTCTCCAGCGCAAAGCCGCGCAGAAACGGGTGCAGATGGTGCGGCAGCGGGTTGCCGACCAGACTTGCCGCCAGCGCCACCACCCTGGCAATGAAGCCGCGTTCCCTGCCGCAGCGGCGCATCAGGTCGGCGCTGGACAAGAGCCGGTCCCGGATCAACTCCAGCTCGGGTGCCAGGAGCTCGGCGCAAAAGCGCTCCAGCACCAGCTCCTGCTCGCTGATATCGGCGCCGCGGTACTTCTCGGCGAAGTCGCACACCTGCTGCGACGCCATGAACCAGCCGGCGAAGAACGGATCGGCGAACAGCTCGCGGGAAATCTCCTCCCCCTCCCGGTAGCTCAGACCGCGCCCCTGCGCATGTTCGGGGAAACTCGGCCGGTAGGCGGCCGGGGTCATATCCTGCCCCGAGAACATGCCGCGCCTCATGTAGAAGTCGGCAGGCAGGTAGCAGAGATCGCGGCTCCAGTAGAGCGCGTCGCGCACCAGCTCCAGCAGGTAGTCGGTGGGGACCTCGCGCAGATCGTCCTGCATGCTGAACCCCTCCAGCTCCTCCTGGAACCCCTCCGGGCTGAGCCCTGCGGCCCCCCAGGCCGCCAGAAGTCCGCGCCTTTCGTGCACCTGCATGTAGAGAGCCGTGATGCTGTCGCCTTCGACCCACCTGGAGATGAACAGCGATCGGTAGCCGTCTCCGTCGGGCGGGGTGGCGTAGGCCGCGTGGAAAGGAAGAGCCATGCGGCGCGCCGCGGGGTGAATGCCCAGAAACGACAGCCTGCGCAGGCTTTTCTGCGTCAGGGGCGACAGCTCCGCTGCGCCGTCCTTGGCGAAGCGCGCCAGGATGTCCGCCGCCACCGGGTGCCTGACGCTTCCCAGCGCGGTCAGGGCCGCCTGCACGATCCCCCGGTCCTGGTGCCACAGCATCGCCTCGAGCATCCGGGCGCTCTGCGCATCCCCGGACTTGGGAAGTTCGCGGATCACGACATGCTGCACCTCGGACGGATAGGAGAGGAATTCGTCCAGCAAGCTCACCGTCCCCTCTTCTTCGAGCCGTACGGCGCCCGCAACCGCGTGGCACAGCCTGTTGCCGACGCCGGCGAATTCATCGGTGAACGGGGGGGCGTGCACATCGACACCGTACCCCTCGAGGGCGATCAGCAGGGCCGCCTTGGCGGCATCATCCAGGTCGCGCCGCTTGAGCGCCATCTGGATCAGCTGATCGAGCCACTGCTCCGTCTCGAAGAAATCGAGCAGGTAGGCGAACTTGGTGATAGCCTCGCCGGAGCTTTCGCGCCAGAGCTCCCTAAGCAGCGGGTTCAGCGCGCGCCTCCCCGCCTTGCGCAACTTGACGCCGATCTGCTCCAGTTGCGGCAGCGAAATGCCGTCTTTTCCGGCTCTCGCGATGAGGTCCAGGATGACGCGGCGCTCCCTGAGGGAGTTATCTATCTTGGTCGCTTGGCGCATGCCGCCCTCCGTTGCCCGCTGCCATGAACGTCGCTCCCCCTTGAAGCTAAGGGGGATGTTTGCTCTACTCTTCGCCCTGCTCCTCCGCCACGGCCCCTTCCTCCAGCAAGTCCTCTTCGGACTCCTCGGCCTCTTCCTTCTCGGCCAGGCGCGCCACGGCGACCACCCTCTCGTTCTCCTCCTTCACCATGAGCCTCACCCCCTGGGTGTTGCGCCCGATGATGGAGAAGCCGGCGACCTGCACGCGCAGGATCTTCCCCTGGTCGGTGATCAGCATCAGGTCGTTCTCGTCGGAGACCTGCTTGATGTCGACCACGCAGCCGTTGCGCTCGGTGGTCTTGATGGTGATCACCCCTTTGCCGCCGCGCGACTGGCAGCGGTACTCGCTGATCTCGGTACGCTTGCCGTAGCCGTTCTCGGTCACGGTGAACAGGGTGGAGTCGGTGAAGTGCTCGTTCAGGATCGCCATGCCGATCACCACGTCGTCGTCCTCGAGCGTCATGCCGCGCACCCCGCGCGAGACGCGCCCGACGGTGCGGACGTCCTCCTCCCTGAAGCGGATCGACTTGCCGTTTTGCGAGGCGAGCAGCACGTCCTGGCGCCCGTCGGTGAGCGCCACGGAGATCAGCTTGTCCCCCTCGTCCAGGTTCAGGGCGATGATGCCGCCCACCCTCGGGTGCGAGTACTCCATGAGGCTCGTCTTCTTGACCACGCCGTTTCTGGTCGCCATCATGACGAACTTGTCCTCCACGAACTCCTTGACCGGCATGATCGTGGTGATCTTCTCGTTGGCCGCCAGGTTCAACAGGTTCACGATCGCCTTGCCGCGCGCGGCGCGACCCGCCTCCGGGATCTCGTACACCTTGAGCCAGTAGACCTTGCCGGCATCGGTGAAGAACATCAGGTAGTCCTTGGTGGAGGCGATGAACAGCTGCTCCACGAAATCCTCTTCCTTGGTCTTCATGCCGGTCTTCCCCTTGCCGCCGCGGCGCTGGGCCCGGTACAGGGTGACGGCGTTGCGCTTGATGTAGCCCGTGTGCGAGATGGTGACCACCATGTCCTCTTCGACGATGGTGTCCTCAAGCGAGATGTCGGCCGTCTGCAGCACGATCTCGCTTCTTCTCCGGTCGCCGAACTTTTCCTTGAGCTCGATCAGCTCGCCCACGATGATCTTCAGGATCTCCGCCTCAGAGGCCAGGATCTCCTTCAGGCGGGCGATGTACTTGCGGATCTCGTTCAGCTCGTCGATGATCTTGTCGCGCTCCAGTCCGGTCAGGCGGTGCAGCCTCATGTCGAGGATGGCCTGCGCCTGCAGGTCGGAGAGCGCGAAGCGCTCCATGAGGCCCAGCTTCGCGTCGGCGGGGGAGGCGCTCGCCTTGATGAGCGCGATCACCTCGTCCAGGTTGTCCAGGGCGATCTTCAGGCCTTCCAGGATGTGGGCGCGGGCCTCGGCCTTTTTCAGGTCGAAGATGGTGCGCCGGGTGACGATCTCCTTTCTGTGCTCGACG
>Ga0209317_1000693_pt1 | contig 37127 bp, 23 predicted proteins | sample RifGroB2_FD_183994 | JGI IMG/M metagenome (GOLD analysis project Ga0209317, IMG submission 183994) | Soil microbial communities from Rifle, Colorado, USA - Groundwater B2 (SPAdes) (version 2) | ecosystem: Environmental > Terrestrial > Soil > Unclassified | place: Rifle, Colorado | collected... | reverse complement strand
ATTAATTATTTTCTGATTATCTCTTAATACTTCAACTATAGATATTCTGTTGTTCAGGTCAATTTCTATTGCTTGTTCGGGTAAAACAGTATATTTGTACTCACTATATAATTGACCTAATAAATTATAAAGCCGCACTGTAATGTTGCCACCACCATGACCTGTGATCTTGGCTTTACTATTGCCTGTGAGAATGATTTCAGGCTTTTCATAAATCTCATTTTCTATCGAGTTAACAAATGGTACATTTAAGGTAATTGTATCTGCATTATTCAAAGGATTTATATCATTCTCACTCGGAATAGCGATTATTCTTCGTTTATATTCTCCAATTATTTTTGCTTTGCCATAGGCTGTGTATTCAACCGTCTCCCCACTTCCAAGTGAAGGTATTGTTGCAACAAATGTACTGTCAGATATAAGTGCTGTTCCTTTTGAAATTGTAACACTTTTTAATTCAAAGGATGATACTGTATCCCTCACAGCAACTGTTGTTGCATTATCAGTACCAATATTTTTAATTGAAGCTACAAGTGTAATGTTCCCATTATTATCTACAAAAGTGCGGCTTGTATCTATCCTTGTTTCAATATCTACATATTCTGGTATGCCCAAAATTGAAAAACATGATGTTCCTTCAATTCCGGAAGCAGTTAAAGTAACGAATGGAAATTCAGTTGAGTAAGTAGTAATCTTTTCATTTGTCCATGATGTATCAATTGTTGCTAATCCATCTTCATCGGTTTTAACAGTGAACCAATCTAAATAAATACTGCCTTGGGTTTTGAACTGGATATCATCAGTTAGTTTCTTAGCAAGATAAGCATCAATTCTATATATTGTATTGGCAAAGCCTCGGAAATTTCCTTTTATTCGTAATGAATCATCAACAGTTTCTGCTATTTCCATATCAGGTGTATTTTGCAATCCATTACTTCCGGTATCAAGGTCAAGGTTGTCATTGTGTGCTCCCGTTGCAAAATATAATTCCAGGTCATCCAGATTTATACCTCCCTTTTGATTCTCAATCATAGAGTTTCCGAAAGCATAAACTTCTTTTGCTTGCTTTAGAACTGAAACTCCATATCCTTTACAAAACCTAATTGTATTTGAGTCTGAAGGTATAAGTTGACTGCCAATTAAAACATCAATTGCATCCTCAACAAAAATACCATCACCCCCAATTTTTTTCTCGTCAGGTTTACCAAATGCAGGACCAATATGATTTTTTTGAATTACAATATGGCGTGTTGAATCGTTTGTTATACTGATACCATTTTCAGTGACACCTTCGATAATATTACCGTAAATATTAATACTGTCTGCATTGAAAACCGAAACACCTGAACCCCCATGCTGTCCTGTTATGAGGTTATTATTAACATAAATGTTTGTTGGCTTTTGATATAAGTTTGGCTTGGTTGTATCAAGGAAAATCACTACATTTCTTTCAATCCTGACTCCATGTTCTCCATTTGAAGAAATTGTATTATTCACAATATGAACATCACTCAGACTATGTGTTAATTTAATACCGGAACCCTTGTTAGGAAATATTAGAGAAGTGTCAGAGTTAGTACCGACGAAATTACTACTTACAAAAATATTTTTTTCCTTCGCCCCAATAACTTTAATTCCATCCCCATTGTTTCCAGCAACTACATTTGACATTTTTTCAATTGTATCACCTATAACAATGTTTGAAGCCCATACTTTTATACCTGTGGCTCCATTAGGTATAGAGATTTTCTGTTCAGAGTCCAATCCGACTATGTTGGATTGAATTATTGAATTTGGTGAAGAAACATATATGCCGTCAAAATTATTTCCTGATACAATGTTGTTCCGTATTATATGTTCAGAACCGTTTAAACGGATACCTACATCGTTAGGTACTGGATACTTAATATTTCTGTCTGTTCCAACTTTATTATTTTCGATTATTATATTTTTACAACTAGGGTCGGATATAGTAATTCCGTTACCTATATTTCCGGAAATAATATTATTGATAATTGAATCACCTGAAGAACCAAATATGTCAATACCACCTTGTTTATTTGGGATAGCTTCTGAGCCGAGTTGGTTAATCCCAATTTTGTTATTCTCGATAAGAGTACCAGAGGCATTATTTCCTCCATAAATTTGAATTCCTGCCCAATCATTCCCGCTAATCATATTATACTTAATTATTGTTCTGTAAACTTCGCTAATATAGATTCCCGATCTTGAATTTGGTCTAGCTATTCCATTTTCGTCAACACCTATTGAACAAAATTGAATAATGTTATCATCACTGTTATAAGTTAGTGCAATCCCATAACCTCCGTTACCTTGCCCGCCATAAAAATAATTTGAGAAATATCCACTAAAAGCACCTCCGATGGTATTTCTGTGTGCCCAGTTTAAATTGAGGTTAACCCCGTTATTACGGCATGTTGTCAATTCTATCAAACCGTCGCTTCCTTGCCAGACTAATCCGACTTCACTAAATCCTTGTATAAGAACATTGCGAACAACTGAATTATTTGAAGTAATCCATAATCCAAATTTTGAGATTGAACCGGAAGCTGGTTCTAAAATTAAACCCTTCCCATCGAAATTGATTGGTACATTAATTACAGGTAAATCCGAAGAAATCCTGATTGTACTTCTATCAGGAACAATTTTTATTGCGGTCGCAACACCTTCATAGTTCGCATTTTGAATAGCTGAACGCAAGGTTTGAGGAGTATAAATGCCATCCGTTAAATCTTCGTCAGGAAGATCTGACAAATCGTTGACAATATATTCTGCATTAAGGCTAATTGCCAAAATGAATAAAAAGACAATAATCATTGAATATGAGAAACGATGCATATTTTTACTCCACTTAAATAAACAGAATCTTGATTTAATAATATCTTATGAAATTAATGCAGATGTCAAATTATGAATGCCACCATTCATAATATTATTTTAAAAGATATTTAGTTAATCCCCAGAATAAAATTAATTGTAAAATAAATAAAAATTAATTAAAATTCAATATATATGTTGGTTTAAAATATAAATCTTCGTATTAGGGATTAAAATGAAATGAATAAATGTTTAACTATTGTTAAGAAAAAGGTATTATCTTAACAAATATCAAGTGGAGATGGCGGTAGTTTAACCCGCGTCCGAAGAGCATTACCCAAAGCCACTTATGTTTAATCCATATTCATTTTCGGGCCTTTTGAATTGAGTTTGTCGAGGCTTAGTGGTTTTTGTGGCATTGGATTGATAAAGGAATTGGTTTAATAATTGGTTACTAAAGAGTACTTTTAAAAATTCTCCGCAATTTTAATTTTTGCAAAAATATTTAGATATTAAATTTTATTAAAGTTTAATATCAAAATCCAATCCATTTAATTTTCCTCTTAAAATTATTGATGTCTGTTCAAATATTTCTCTTCTACCTAAATCAAATTCTTTATGATGATTTGGGCAAAGTACTAATAAATTTCCGATTATACTTTTTCCTCCTTTGTTCACAGGTTCTATATGAGCTACCTCGACATAATATTCACCATTAGCTGTTTTTATTTTTGCAGTACAACCTGGAAACTGACATTGATAATTATATTTTGCTTTTAAAAATTTTACTATTTTGGTATCATTTCTTATTGTTTTTTCGATTAACCTTTGAGCTTTTATTGGTGAGATATCTTGCATTTTCGCATTCATTTCTAAAATAAATTTATCAATATTAAAAGTCTCGGGTATTAAATCAATAAATTTTCCTTCATTTTGTGAATCATTAAAAAGATTTGCCAAAATATTTGAGAATGAATGTTTAGTTACATCCTGTAATCCCAAACCAAAATTACCACAAAAACGCTTGAAGTCATCAAAATTAGACATCTTGTCAATAGGTATAGGATTTTTAGGAAAAATACAATCACCATAGATAGTATAATATCCATCATCTTCTACAACTACTTCATCTGCTAGTGTTTTATCCCATAAGTAAAATCTTTTTGGTTTACCAACACCAATTATTAAAAAGATTACATTACCGATAGATTCATACGCAGCCCATTTCTTTGTTGTATTAATACCTAATTCAATTGGTGATACTGAGGGAATGTCTATTTCTTCGGTGATTATACCTTCTAATGTCAATCCATATGGATAGCGTTCATTTGAATCACAGTTATGATATTGAATCCAGTATGACATATCATCATTCCCAAAAAATTTTTCAAGTTAGATATTGAAAACTAAATTAATCAAAAAATTTTAAAATAAATATTCTTTAAATATCTTCTGTAAAAATGAATTTTGTTTTCTAATTGTGAAGATTGTTGAATCTAAACCATCTTAGAATAGTATTTATCAGATTAGCTACAAGTTCAGTCGTTTTTGATTTTACCAGCAAGTCTTTTTAAATTAAATTTATGCAAAAATCATTTCACTAACCGGTAAGGATTTTGTTTCTATCTTTGTTAAGTTAGCAACCTTTTTTGCATTGTCAATTTCAATTCCTGTTAATTGACCTGACTTGTCGAAATCAAGGACAATTCCATTGGATATTTCTTTTGACTCAGCGCTTGACGTATCTTTTATATCAATATATAATGTATCTGTTTCAGGGAAATATTCAAATTTCATTTTTTCCTCCTATATTGTAAAATCTCGGTCCGGGAACGCATTATGCACTGTTATTCCGTCAGTTAAAGTAACAACTCTCAAATATTTTCCAATTTCTTTGATAAATGCCCAATATCTAATTCTATTATCCTCTGCTTGAATTTCTACTTTCGCCGGATTTTGTAAAACATATTCAATCCACTCATTTTTTAAGTAAGGACGCTTTAGTAATACTTTATTTTGAAAATAATCAGTTGATAACATAAATAATTTCCTGTTACTTTTTACAAAAATAACAAAATTGAAATAGTACTGGTGAAAAAAATTAAACTCGTATTGATTGAAATGTCAATACGAGTTTAAACAAATTTTCGTGGAGATGGCGGGAGTTGAACCCGCGTCCGAAGAGCATTACCCAAAGCCACTTATGTTTAATCCATATTCATTTTCGGGCCTTTTGAATTGAGTTTGTCGAGGCTTAAAGATTTTTATTGCATGCTGTTTTTTTTGGATCCAACGAATACTAATATATATTAATGGCTATTATGACACCGGTTGAAAGTTTGGATTATCCTGAATCATCTCGATACATTCTTTTAGTGTTAGGTCAGTGGATACTAAAAACCATTGCCCAGTATGTCTAAAATACGAAAAATCGAATTTGTCATTACCTTTATATTCTAATCTAACGAATTTCATTTCGAACTCATCTAAAATTCTATTTGGATGTTCTGACTTAAATTTTTCACAGAAATATAAATAATTATGATACCATTTTGTGTAAACATCAATTAAATAATTAAATCTTTTATCAGGATTTTCTTTAATAAATTGTTTTTTAAGAATTTCGGCTAAATGTTGACATTGAGATGATATATATTGTTTTTCAAAATCCGAAATTTTTATCTTTCTTGCTTTTGTTGGCATCCATACTTTACGATTACTCATTTTCCTTCTATTTCCGAAACACTATATGTTTTAACTAATTCTCCGTAATACCTGCTCATTTTAAGAAAAAATAAAAAGAGATTGATTTTTTTTCCCCTTCTATTTTTGAAAACCTCATTTGACAATTCTCTAATTATTTTATCTTTCATAAGACTGGAAAATAGAAATGTTATACCGGAAGACATAAATTCGCTTTCAGAAATTTTGATAAGCCTTGTTGCAATAATAATACCTAAATTGGCTGTATTAGAAAATCCAACATCTATTAGTTTCATAATTTTATTATTAAGCAAGTCATGTAATTCAACGGATAAAGTTTCTTTTTGAATTCCAATTACTTCGAATAATGAAAGGTTTGAGTTTAGCATTGCATTAAGCAGATTTTCTTCGATTAATGATAAATTATAATTACTTTCCAAAAAAATGTTCAGTAATTTTTTATTGTTTAATTCTGATTCATACAAAATATATTCCATTAGTAGATCATATTCTTTATCATCATTAAATATGATATTATCCTTTATTAATAATCCCAAATCCTTGGCAGATTTTAAAACTCTATCCCTGTTTTTATTTGAATTTAAAATTTTATCATTAAGTCCTTTTCCGATTTCTCTTATTTTTAAATAATCTTCTTTTTTCATTACTATTCCAATTATAAGCCAATTATATAATATTTTGTTGTTTAAATAAGTAACTTTCCTTTCAAGCATTGCAAAAATAACTCAAACGGGAATTACTACAACATCTGATAAATAAAAAAACCTGATTAAATCAGGTTTTCAAAATGGCAACGGTGTACGGCTTTAATCAAATACTATAAAAAAAATTATAGTAAGAATAATACTCTGGTATATTACATTTTAGCAGGCTGTAAAATACTTACTCGGTTTCCTTCAGTGTCGTTGAAAGAAACATATTGACCAATACCCGGAATTTCCATTGGGTCACCAAGTACTTCACCACCGGAAGCTTTAATTTTTTTCATAGCTTCAGTGATATTATCAACAGCTATAACAACAGAAGGGTAGAGATCCTTTAAATCCGGGTTTTTCGGGAAGAATCCACCATTAATCGCACCTGGTGTTTTTACCATCCGGTTTTCGTCGATTTCGGCTGTGGCAGCCGTAATGTAATTACCCATTTCCTCACCCATCTTCTGCATCTGCCATCCAAATGCTTGTGAGTAAAAATTAATTAGGCGTTCATGGTTTTCGTAGGGCATTTCAAAATGCACTACAGGATTTATATTATTCATATTATTCTCCAAAATAATAAATAAAATAGTTTCGTGGAGATGGCGGGAGTTGAACCCGCGTCCGAAGAGCATTACCCAAAGCCACTACATGTTTAGTCGTTTTTTGATTTTCGCAGTATGCTTGTCCAAACGACAGGAGTCATACCGTTATCTCCTATTATCTCGCCTGAATCCCAGGAGAAATGATTCAAGCCATCCTGTCTTTTTGCGACACCCGAAAGAAAGCGGACAGGCACAATCTCTGCCGGATGTTAGCTGCCTTTTGAATTACGCAGCTAATGCGTAGTTATAATCTGCGTTTTTTATTTACCGGTTGAATTTACGAGCGCCACCGATTGAGCTCGACATGCTGCTTGTGGATTCAGTCACCCCGTCGAATCCGTTACATCCCCAGATTATCGAGGGTATATACGTTTATAATAGGTAATTATTTAAAATTTATTTAGAACAATTATTTGGAATAAATTAATTCTTCAATTTTCCGAATAAAAAGTTTTGATGGTTCAAGCAATTTAGTTACTGTTTCCTCATCAATATCATAAAAATCATCATAATCACTTTTTTGTCTTTTGTCAAATAATTCGGAATAATGCCTCGCAAGTTCCTTGCTTATTTTTCCGGTTTGTACAAAATGCTGACCAAATTTTTTGCGGCAACCTTAATGGCTTGTTGCTGATATTCCATTTTTTACAAGTAATGCACCAACTGCATAAAAATAAGCATAATACATTCTGTTAATTGCAGTGTTCCAAAATTCATTTTTTATATAATGCTCAACTTCTAAAATTGTATCTTTTGCTTTTTGAAGACGATAATTAACATAGTCATCTAATAGTTCTTTCTTCATAAGAGCTTACCATCACCCATTACGTTTGCATAGAATGGTGTTATTTTATATTTAGAATTCCATTCAAATTCAGAATAGACCATAGGACTAATAACCTCACCAATTTCAAATTCAAGGTCATATAATGGGTAGGTAATATTATTTTCAATTTCCAAAGTTATTTTTTCTTTTTTTAGAAGTATCAATAAATCCCAATCCGAATCAGGAAGGGATAAACCTCTTGCACGTGAACCATAGAGGTAAATTTTAGCTGTTGGTTCCTTGCCTAAGATAATTTCCTTTATTTTTTGCAATATGTAATTTACATCATTCACATCACAAATATAATCATTTTTGATTTTGAATTGAATGTCATTACTGTCCAGTTAAAAGTTGAACAAAGTCAAAGAGTTATCAAAGCATAAATTGTTCTTTGAAAATTTGAAATCGCTAAGTAGTTGATAAATAGGAACTTTTTCAAAAAGTGAAACGCTTAAAATTTGTAGAATTGTGTAAAGATTTAATCCAATTTTAAGTTCCTTTTTAATAATTGCAACTAATAAATAAGAGCAAATCGCTATCCAAATTTGTGTGATTACGGCATTGAGAGAATTACCATAAAATGTTTTAATTTTTAAATGCTGCTTTATCCATTTAAAAAACAGTTCTATTTTCCAGCGGTTTTTGTACAAATCTGCAATAGTTGAAGCAGAAAACTCGAAATTATTTGTTAAGAAAACAAGCAGCTTATTTTTTTCTTTATCAAAATATTTAATACGTCTGAGTTTATCTGGATAATGCTTAGCCGGATGATAGCCACTAAGTTTTATAATTTGATCGCACCGCAAGCCGAGAGATTTATCAACTTGATTTGAATATAACCGTCTAAATTTAAAATTTTTCTTAGCTCTAACAACGAAAAAAGCAGATGCTTGATTTATTTTATATAAACGTTCAAAATCGATATATCCTCGGTCCATGACATAAACGGCATTATTTTCCGGTTCTAAAATGTCGAGAATATTGACATCGTGAACTTTTCCGTCAGTGATGGCTATAAATGTAGGGATTGAGCCTCTTAAATCCAAAAGTGTATGAAGTTTTATCGCACCAACTTTTTTTCGGAAGCGAGCCCATGTAAATAAAGCCAAGCATAGTTTTATTGTCGTAGAATCAAAAGCATAGACTGTGTTTTCAAGTTCTATTGAGAAGTCGTTGTCATCTTTATATAAACGGCGTGCTTTGTGAATGAGTATCTGTGCGAACTCTGCATAAATACGCCAATCCCTATTTTCATTAGCATTAGATAGGTTTGTTCTATTGACATGACCCTTTATACCCATATGATACAGTTTTTGAGGTTGAGCATTTAAACAAGCTTCTATATCTCTTAGACTGTCTCTATATGTTAATTGAGCAAAACACATCGTAAGGAATTGATCCCAACAACTGAAACTTCGTGTGCGAAAATCCCCTTTATATTTATCGACAATTTTATCGAATTGATATTTAGGTATAAAATCCATTATTTGCGAAAATATTGTTTTACCTGAATTCATGTATTTACCCAGAAAAAGTAAATACAAGAAATTTAAAGTGATTTCAAATCGAAAAAAAATATTTAATTTATATTTTATTGTATTTTAATAATTTACATTTTTTGTTCTTTTCCTTAACTGGACAGTAATGGTAAATAGTATGAAAAACTTAAAAGCAATTTTAATAGTATTAGCACTGATATGTTTAACAGAGATTTCTTTTTCGCAGGAACTTTTATGGCAAAAAATATATGTGCCTGAACAAGATGGAAGATTTGTATCTCCTGCATTGATTAATATTGATTCAGAATTTCTTATGGTCAATTTAATTCGTAAAGCTGATTTTTCGGATAATATGGGAAGTAACAAATTCTTAATTACAAAATTAGATTCAAATGGTGATACAATATGGAATAAAAACCTTTTTTTAAGTCGTAATGTTAAAGGGTTTAGCAATTTGATTAAATATAATGATAATGAATATATGATTTATGGGAGATGGAATAATTCATTATTATATCGTGTAGTTTTCAATGGTTCAGGGGAATTAATATCTGAAAAATATATGGATAACACAGTTGATTTGAACGGTTATGGCTGGTTTAATGTTTCTCCTGAACGTGAATTTTTAGTATCGGTAGGTAAAATAAATCAAGGTAATATTTATATATTTAATAAGGATTTAGATATTTTAGATTCTTTAAATTTATATTTTGAAAATGAGGATACATCTATACTAAATCCATCCTATTTCCCTGTTATTCAGTGTAAAACCGAAGACAATGGCTACTTAATATCAAATTATCAAATTTATCCACATAAATATAACTATTTGATTAAAACAGACAATTCACTTAATATCCAGTGGACACAAAAATATGATGCGAGATTGCTTAATAATGATTGGGAAAAATTTATTTTCAGATATATTTATCATAGTTATGATGATGGAACCTTATTGTGTATTATGAATAATAGTAATCCTCTTGGTGATTCTACATTCGCTATTTTAAAACTTGATAATACAGGAAATATTTTATCTACAAAATTTTACGGAAAACGACTGATTTATGATTTGAATAAACCTCAACCAAGTATCTCTTCGATGCTTGTTACTAATATGGTAAATACTTATGATGGCGGTTATTTATTAGGAATAAATTATCGTTTGCCAACTATTGCTAAAATTAATAATAATTGTGATCTTGAATGGTTAAGTTCATATTCAGTCCCTGATACAAATATTCCTTATGGTTTATCAGATATAATTCAAATTTCAGATAATAATTACATTTTATCTATCAGTGAATATTCTGCTCAATCTCCCGAAGGTTATAATTACTCAAATATTACATATTTATATAAAATTTCAAATAATGCATCCGATGTAGATAATAATATTACAAAAAATCAAATTATAGATATTTTTCCTAATCCTGCACATGATTTCATTCAATTGCATTTTACAGATGCTGTAAAATTATCTGATGTTGAAATATATAATGTTCTCGGTATTAAAGTTCTCGAAACAGATTACAAAGACAGAATAGATGTCAGCAGACTTAGTGCAGGAGTGTATTTCCTGAAAGCAGGAGATAGAGTGTATAAGTTTGTGAAGATGTGAATATTTAATAAAATTACATATATTTGCCTATCTTACAATTGTTTTTCAAAACATAAATAGGAGTATATTATGTTTCACGGAAAAATTGATTCAACCACTGCAAAAGGGTTGAAGGAACTTACCAAAAGAATCGAACAAGCAAAAATCCCTTCTTCAAAATTAGACGAAACAATAAACATTGCAACATGGAACATCCGCGAGTTTGGCAGAAAGCCGAGACGCAAGGAATCCCTGCATTTTATAGCAGAAGTTTTAGGACAGTTCGATTTAATCGCCGTCTGCGAAGTGAGAAAAAATCTCAGCGAACTGAAAACGGTGATGGACATTCTCGGTCCCTACTGGAGAGTAGTTTATTCGGACTTCGTTCCCGATAGAGGCGGCAATGAAGAACGTATCGCTTATCTCTATGACAAAAGAGCAGTATCATTCACAGGATTAGCCGCCGAAGCCGACCCGCCTCGTGTTAAAAAAGAAGGTACAAATGAATATTTAACCGATTTCAACTGGTGGAGAAGCCCTTATATTGCCTCATTTTCCGCAGGCAATTTTGATTTCGTTTTGATTACTGCTCACATACGCTGTGGTAAAGACGAAAACGACAGGCTGATTGAACTTCAAAGGCTCGCAAAATGGGTGGAAGAAAGAAGAAAAGAAGTTTACACGATTGACAAAGACATTATCGTTATGGGTGATTTCAACATCCCCGATTTGAAAGGTGAGTTATACAAAGCCATTACAAACAAAGGAAAAGGATTATTGCTTCCAAAAGCATTGGCTAATCTTGACATAGGCTCTAATCTCGAAAAAAATAAAAGGTATGACCAAATCCTTCATTATCCTTCGGAAAGCAATGTGTTCACAAACAAGGGAGGTGTTCTCGATTTTTATATTAGCGAAAGAGAAATACCAAAACTGTATATAAAGAATCCGCCTGTTAAATTGAAGTTCACTTACGAAATGTCTGACCATCTTCCGCTTTGGATTCAGCTAAACGTTGATACTTCTGCCGAAAAATTAGACCAAATCATAAAAGCAGGCAAGAAGAAGGATGGATAGAGAATATTGGAATTGATAATTTAAAATTGATAATTAATAATTCAAATGTAGAGGCAGGCCTTTGTGTCTGCCTCAATAATTTTATTAAATTAACTGCATTAATATAGTGACAGGTCATAGAAATGCTGCAAAAAATGTTCTGTTGATAACCTATAATAATCGTAATAATATTCACAATAATTATTTTATTTCCCTAAAACAATTTTTCTGATTTATATTCGACTTACATTAAAATTAGCCAAGATTAATAATTCAGGGGGTGTTTTATCATTCCGATTTAAGTGTAATGAATCTTTAAAAGGAAAATTTGTTCTTTTTGAATAACCACGACTTTTAAGTCGTGGGGTGGTTCCTCAACACAATTCGGGATTTATCCCCCATATTTTAATGACTAAAGTTATCATTAAGGAGAATAAACTCCACTATCTGAAGATAGTGGCTATTCAAAAATTTGTTAATAAAATATTAATAATTAATGTATAGATTTTTACTAATTATCTTTATAATTGAAGAATTATTTTTACCAATATAGATTAAAGGTAATACCGGTAACACTGTTATTACTTACTCTTTTCTCTTATTTCACCGGTAATCCCTTATATGCAGGGGCACCCTTAGATAATAGGATAGGTGCGGGAATATCCCCCAAATATTTATCTCATCAGTCGGAAATTCCCTGTTTATGGAACACAGCAGATTGCGGTACTTTTGCCAATGATTATACAGTAGGCTACGGTGCAGGTATTCAATATTCATATAAGTTATTAGAAAATATTCTCTGGCTCGATTTAAGATTGAACTATAATTCCGTTCCAATCAATCTGAACACCACGACATCAGATTACGAGGTTTACAATCCTCAGAGATTATCTTATGAACCGTTATTCTTAATTCATTCATTCAACTCGTCAATACACTATCTGAACTTTGAACCGGGAATTTTGATTCAGCCGATTCCATCAATACCGTTTAAGTTCAGACTTGCTTTTGATGCAGGCTATCCCTTGTCCGGTGCGGTTTATGAAACAATTGAACAAATCAAATCACCGAAATTTTATACTTTCCCCGACAGAACTCAGAAACATACTACACAAAAGGGGGAACTTAAAATGGTTGGTTTGAATTACGGAGGAATTGCAGGACTGCTTTATGATTTTCAATTATCGGATGAAATGATTTTACAGGCTGGTGTTAATTATCATCATCCTTCAGGCTCGGCAATTTATGATGCGAAATTAGAAACCTCATCATTAGGATTTGCCTTAAGTCTGTTATATGAATTTGGAACAGAAAAAGAAGTCAAACCTGAGAAACCCGTTCCTGTTGATACACCAAAACCAAAAATTGTTGAGCCTGTTGTAGTAAAAAAAGAGCCCCATGTTGAAATCAATCCTACTCCTATTGAAGTGCTGGAGACAATTGTTACACAGACATATCCGATTCTGCCGTATATCTTCTTCGACAGTTCATCTTACCGTTTAAAGTCAAGATATATACCCTCAAGAAGTGGTACGTTTAATGAAAATAAATTGCCCAATGAAACTTTGAAGATATATTATTCTCTGCTTGACATAATTGGTTCACGGCTGAAGGCAAACCCCCAATCCCAACTTATCATAACAGGAATGAGTGACGGCAGGGAGCTTGAAACGACAGACAAAAGACTTGACATTGCAAAGAAACGTGCCGAATCGGTTGCAGAATATCTTTCTAACAATTGGCAGATTGATAACAAAAGGCTGAAACTCAAGATAAGAGAAACACCTGAACTTGCTACCAACACAATCTACGAAGAAGGGTATGAGGAAAACAGGAGAGTCGAGATTTATTCACCTGATTTTGATATTCTCAAACCTGTGATTTATTCAAGATTCAGCGAGTATGAGCTTATTTCACAGGATATTAATACTTCATTTAATTGGGAAAATGCCGACATCAATTCAGACCCGAAACTAATGTTATTTGCCGGAAATGAAGAAATTGCTTCGACGATTGTTAACATCTCAGATACAACTGCACTTTTACAATTTGATGAAAACCAGAAGAAAAATTTAGTTCGCTCCCTGAATAATGGAAATGAAATTAAAATCAAATATGAATATGATTACGATGGAAAAAATTATGTGGTTGAAAAAAATCCATTCCTGAAAAAGAATGAAAATCAATTCGAGATTGGCAGGCTGAATCTCATTGTTTTTGATTTCGATAAATCCGAAGTCAATCAGTTGAACAGCGAACTCATAAAAAACTTTGTTGCTAATTCAATCGAGGATAACTCAAAAGTAGATATTACAGGCTCAACCGATAAGCTTGGGGAGAAAGATTATAACTTAGCATTGTCAAAATCAAGGGCAGAAAACACATATAATTTTATTAAAGAAATAAAACCAAAAGCCGGATTCGACAAAATCAAAGGAATCGGCAACTCTGAATTGTTATATGATAATTTATTGCCGGAAGGGCGATTCTACTGCCGTACCGTGTTAATTGAAGTTACTACTCCTGTTAAATAAATCCTTAGGTGTTTATATGAAAAGAAGAGATTTACTGATTAAACTCAAAGGGGAAAATGAAATACTGTCCGCTTCGCTGGATGAGAAAACCGATGCTCTGAATTATGCAGAGGCATTGCATCTTCTCAGAAGAGTATCATTCCACCCGACACCCGAACAGGTGAACCAGGTAGCCGGCAAAACCCCTTCTGAGGCTTTCGATACGATTGTAGGTAACGGCACCGAACAATTGCCTGCTCCCACACCGTCTATGAATAGCTGGCTGAATGTGCTTGAAGAAAATCCATTGGAAAATCTTCCTCAGGAAATACGTGCAGAAATAGAAGGCAGGCACAGAACACATTATTTTGAATTTGTTAACTGGTGGTTAAACAATATGCGGAGTGAAGAATTTCCTTCGATGGAAAAATTCACATTATTTCTTCATTCTACCTGGTGTACCGAATTTACTTATGATACTCTCGCATTGCTCCCGCCGCCGCTTCTGTACAGGAACAACGATACATTGAGAAAAAACAGGCTCGTTGATTATAATAAAATCGCTGAAGCAGTCTCACAGGATGGTGCAATGATTATGTACCAGAGTCTTTTTTACAGCGGCAAAGGTGCACCTAATGAAAATTATATGCGTGAATTGATGGAGTTGTTCACTCTGGGTATCGGCGACCTCGAAACAGGTTCTGCAAACTATACTGAAGGTGACATCAGGGAAGGTGCAAGAGCATTGACAGGCTGGAGAACAGTGGCATACCTCGGTCAGAACGGCGCTCCAGCAAACCGTCCATTTGAAACCTTTTTTGTAAAGGCACAGCACGACACAGGCGGAAAAAAAATTATGCAGTTCGGTCAGATTGCTCCAATAACTGACGATGAGAACACAGAAGACCTCGTCAGGTCAAAGGAAGTATCCGGCTTAATTGATATTCTCTTTAATGAACGTGGAATTACAGTTGCAAGATTTATTTGTGCGAAAATCCTAAGATTCTTTGTCTATAGCGACCCTGGTGCTGACAACATGAGTATAATAAATGAGCTGGCTCAATTTATGACAGCAAACAATTACAACCTGAGAAAAGTTTATAAGAAACTTTTCACCAGCCAGTACTTTTTCTCGGATGAAGTCAGAGGCTGTCAGATTAAGACTCCACCTGAATTTATAATCGGGCTTGAAAGAATGTTAGGTGTTGATTTTGATTCCCTGCAACAGAGCAAGACAAGAACATCGGTTTCTTCACTCGAACAGCTTCTTTATGACCCGCCGAATGTGGGAAGCTGGAAGGCTTACAGAACTTGGCTCAGTACGACTACTTATCCTTTAAGAATAAAATATGCAAAGGAAATAGTAACAAGCCTTTCAAATACTCAGTTGTTCGACCTTGTTAAAAAATTTCCCGAATATAATATTAATTTTACAAATTTACTCTCAAATCTGACTAACTACTTTCTTCCCGTGAGCCTCAGCCAGTCAAGACTTGACACATTCAGGCAGATTCTCTTGAACGGTATGCAGGAATCTGAATGGCTTTCGGGAGTGACTTCCAACAATTCAAGTGTAGCTCAAGGCATAAGGTTATTTCTTGATAGGGTAATTGTTTCACCGGATTTTCAACTATGTTAAGGAGCGAAAAATGAAAAGAAGAAAATTTATCGGCATATCTGCTACAACGACAGCAGGCATTTTGTTAGCTCCGAAATTATTGAAAGCTAAAAATGATTTATCGCTGATTCCGAATGATAAAATACAGTCTCTCGAAGGCGATAATGTTTTAATTATTATTGAATTGTTTGGTGGAAATGACGGTTTGAATACAATTATCCCTGCCGGCGACAGCGAGTATTATAATCTTAGAAAAGGTATTGGCATTCCTGAGAACTTAGCAGTCAAAGTCAATGATATATACATGAATCCGGCATTGGTTGAGGGTATTAATAATGAAGGATTGAAAAGAATGTTCGAGGATGGCAGGCTTGCAATTGTTGAGGGTATTGGCTACGACTCACCAAATATGTCGCACTTTCGAAAACAAATAATAATGTCAGATTGCTTGAAGGTTGGTTAGGGAGATACTTCGCATTGAAATTACCAAACTTTCCTTTGGAAATACCGGAACATCCATTGTCAATTGCAATTGACGGGACAGTTCCGCTTCTGTTCAAGAGCGACAAAGGGCACATGGGCATTGCACTCACAGACCCCGATGAATTTTATGAACTCGGCAAGGGATTGACACCGATTGACCCGATGTTGACTGGCTCTGATTATTATACTGAAGAATATAATTTCGTTCATGCGATTGCCAGGCAATCCGAAATTTATTCGACTGCAGTAAAAAATGCTTATGATACAGGGAAAAATATAATCGCAGGGAATGTGTATAGTCCTAACACACTGTCACAAAAGTTAAAGCTGGTCTCATCATTAATAGCAGGCGGATTGAAAACAAAAGTGTATTACATGAAAATCAGCAATTTCGATTCTCATGCACAGCAGGCAAATGCTGACTTTTCAGGACAGCACTTCACTTTGTTAAACGATGTTGCCCGTGCCATCACTGAATTTATGGAAGATGCGGCTTTAACTGGTTTTTCTGAAAGAGTAACCGGAATGACAATATCAGAATTTGGTAGAAGAACCTATGAAAACGGAAGCCGCGGCACTGACCATGGTGCTGCATCAATGCAGTTTATATGGGGAAATGACAGTTATGTTAACGGCGGCTACTGGAATAACCGCCCGAATCTAAGCGATTTGGATATAAACGGAAATGTGAAATATCAAACTGATTACAGGGTGATTTATACTGAAATGCTCGAAAAAAGATTTGATGCTACGACAGATGAAATTACACAGGTGTTCGGGGAATCATTCCTGCCTCTTAACATCTTAGAAAAAAGAACTTCAAGTGTAGAAGAATACCTGAAGCCGAGAAATGGCGAATTTGTAAGGTCATTCCCTAATCCGAGCCAGGGTAGCGGTGTAGTTTCATTCGATATGTATAATCCCGGCAGAGCGATAGTCAATATTTATAATGTTAACGGCAAGGAAGAGTTGACCTTGCACAGCGGTTATTTACAGCCCGGGTATTATGAAATGCCGTACAGGTTGAATAAATCGGGAACATATATCTGTTGTGTTTCTGTTGGTAAAAAAAGATATAATACAAAATTTGTTGTTATTAAATAGGAATATGTCGTCCCTACGGGACTCGAATTGTAATAATGACAATGTTCTATAAATATGACATCCCTACGGGATTCAATCAGGGAGTAGCTATGTAGTAGCGGTATATTTATAGAAATGAAATATTCAAATTCAATGAGCTACATAGTAGCGACATATTTATAGAAATGATATTTACAAAAACAATGAGCTACATAGTAGCGACATATTTATAGAAATGGTAGAGAAATATTATGCTCGATTATAAAATGAAAAATATATATAAAATCATAATATTAATTACGGTAATAACATTATTTTCTATTACCGAATCCTATTCCTATGAACCCTGCGATTCTATACGCACATGTATTGGCAGACATCTCCGGTACAAGGTAACATCAGGCAAGGGTGCCCATTATCTAGATGTAATTAATAATAACCTGCTGAATAAAATATCACAAACCATGACGGTTGAAATGTGGCTCAAACCGGAAAGACAAAGCGGTAATCTCCAGTATATTTGCGGTCTATGGGGACCAAGCGTTGGAAAAAATGATTCATGGGCTGTTTACATTTCAGCAAATGATTCCCTGATTTTTGAATTAAACGGATTGAACAATTTAGGGCAGGAAGATAACACAATCGTAAAATTTCCTGCTTCAACCTTATACGATACATGGAACCATTTTTCTTTTGTGTTCAACGGTACAAGCGGCTATGCATATATTTATATTAATGGTAGTCCTGTTGACTCCACAAGAAACATCAATTATCCTCTTAACAGGTTGAACAGGATTTCAAATGACGAATTGTCTGTACAATTCGGAAGTACAAATGCACTATCAAATAATCCCAATCTTTACAGAACCTACAAAGGAGCAATGGATGAAATCAGGATTTGGGGAAGAGCCTTAAGCCCTGACGAAGCATACTGCCTGAAAGATAAAGCTCTGGTTGGTACTGAAGACAGCCTTTTACTCTATTACAGATGCAACGACCCGGGAAATATATTTACAATGTGCGATGCTTCGGGTCATAATAATATCGGATTCGCTCGAAGCGGATTAACAACCGAATGGTCTGACCGCAATGATATAATCAAAGTGATTGTTTCTCCAATGGCAATCATTGACACAGTATTTTGCGATAGTGTCAAAATATACAATTTCGTTATAACCGATACATCAGTCTGCTCAACGGGATTTTATATCAGAAATTATCAAGGTACTACAAATAAGACAAAATTAGTATATAACAACCGTGAATATTCATTGAACAATTGGATTTACTTTCCATTAACACCAAAGACACCGCTTATATTTCAAATTAAAGCAACGCTGAATTTTATCGGTACTATTACAACACAAATGTTAATCAGAAATGCAAATTCATGCGGATTTGCAATTGCAAATATTCCGGTATCAATTACAAGAATGACAGAGTTGAGTGTGTCTAAGCTTAGGCTCGATTTCGACTCTCTTAAAGCGGGATGTATAGAGAAACTATACATTGATTCGACAATCAGGATTTGTAACAACACAACAGGTTCGGGTACTCCTCGTAATGTTACAATAAATGGTATTAATGTAAGGCTACCGAATATTTTTACTCTGACTTATCCTGCATTGCCCAGGGTTCTGAGACCCGGCGAATGTATTGATGTTACAGTGAGGTTCAACTCAAGGGATATTGATGCATATTATTATGATACACTGAAAATACTCTCAGACGATAAATGTGCCTCGGTTGCCGCTATACCGTTGAAAGGAAGAGTGAAAGAAGTGATAGGATTGAACAAAACCGGTGGTAAACGTCTCGACTCGATTGATTTCGGTAAAACATGCATCAACTTTCCTTCGGATGCGGTTGAATATAGTTGGCGAAATCTTGTAGAGCAGGATATTACTATCACAAATATTATTATACCGCCGAATTTTATTGGAAAGCCATTCAGATTCCCTGTTACATTAAGGCCTAATACAGGGTATAATCCGAATTATTTCAGATTTCTCCCGCTTGTAAAGGGAAATTTTAATGATTCGATTATATTTGAAATTAAAGCAGGCGGATGTACAATCCAGAGAAAAGTTTATATAAAAGGAATAGGCTATGATGCAGCAATCAGCTTTGCAACTCCTTCTGTTGATTTTGGTACTGTAATAGTCGGTCAGCAATCCACTATAAACGTTACAATCAAAAACGACAGCGAGGACCCGCTGTCAACATCTATTTATCTTAAGAGGGGCGACCCATTCTTCCTTACTGGTGCAAGAGCAATCACTGTTCCTCCGAACTCAACAAGAACTTTTCCCCTGACTTTCAGGCCCTCTTACCAGGGGACATACAGTGATGAAGTTTGTATTTACGAAAATTCATGTTTTCAGTCATTCTGCATTCCCGTAATGGGGAGTACAATAGTCCAGAGATTCGCTTTCATTCCTGATGTTATGGAGGTTCTTAATGTTCTCGGCTGTGAGACAAAGGACAGCGTTCTCGAAATTAAAAATATATCGGGACAGACTCAAACATTATCAAACTTCTCACTGACTCCTGCAGGAACTCCTTTTATACTGCTTGAACCGCCAACATTGCCATCATCGGTTACTTTGAATAACGGAGAATCAATTACATTCAAATTCAGGTATAATCCGAATGATGTCGTGAATGACAGGGCAGACAGAGCCTTCCTGAACTACACTACAAGTGACAATGAGCAATGGTCTGCTAAGCTGTATGGAACATCGGTTATTCCGAAATTGTTTTTAACAGAAGAAATACTTTATGAGACAATCGAGGTCGGAGCTACGAGAAGAGATACAATCACATTAGAAAATATATCAAGCTTTGATATTTTTGTTGACAGCTTGTCAATATCACCGGGTTTTGTAATTATCAATCCTGCAATTTTCACCGGCAGGCTGTTGAAGCCGAGGGATTCAATCATGGTAATCGTTGATTTTGTTCCCACTCAGCCTCAGCTCTACCAGGGTGACTTGACAGTCTTTTCTTCACAGCCTTGTCCTTCGATGAAGAAGACTATACTGACTGGAAGAGGAATAATCATACCTTTGGATGCACCGTTGAAAGTGATTAGCTATGGATTTATCAAACCATGTGATTGCGAAGTAAGAACAATACCGCTAATCAATAATTCATTCACTTTTGCAATGTCAATTGACAGCGTTTGGATTGATTCGGTTAATGTTACAAATCCTGCACCTGAGTTTTACACATGGTATTCTTTCTATTCACCAAATTCACAAGTACCTTATTCGATACCTCCACGGTCAACCGATACATTGTCAATAAAATTCTGCCCGAGGAGACCTTTCGATTATAATCTCGTTGACAATGATGCAAGGCTTCATATAAAAGCAAGCGGCAGCGGCTGGGCTGGCGAATACACGACTTATCTTGCAGGTAAGCAGACTTTGCTTTTCGTTTCCGATACAGGCAGGGTTATCTTTCCTCCCACACGTGTTGATACTATGGCAAGACCACAGTATATTCATTTGTACATACCGGATTTGAGGTATAATCCACAGAGGGACCCTGTCAGAATAAAGAACATAACTTTCCTTCCTGATGAAAGGGTGTTTACTGCAAATGACTCTCTGGGTAATCCATTGCCTCTTAATCTCGACACAAGCGGAGCGCTGACTATAAGAATTGATTTCAAGCCAAGAGCCGTGCGTTATTACGAAGCGAAAATTCAGTTTGAAATTGATGACCCGTGCATTCACATTGACACAGCAGTAACAGTCAACGGAAGCGGTTTTGCTCCTGCTTTCGGATTGAACTTTAATTTCAGCCCAGTCACAAGGACCATAGACACTTTCAAGGTTGTCTATTGCGATACATTAAAAGTACCTGTCTATACTTCACGTGATTTGCCTGCAAACCTGATTGATATTAATTGCCGTTTGGGTTATGATACAACCAAGCTGGAGTATATTGGAGCTGATTCATACTATCTGAATAATCCTTGTCCCAACTATGTTCCGAACATTATTCATACATATTCGGCATTTGGCGGAAGCGAATTTCTTTTGAAAAATTTCTGCAAGCCTGATTCTGTATTGCCACTGTTCACGGCATATTTCTTAATCAAAACACCGGGCAGGGACACATTCGACATTACTGTTGACAGCATTCATTTCGATACAGAAGAAGTAATACTTTTCCATCTGATTGCCGAAAGTGATAATGCAAAAGTAATAATCCAGCTACCTGAATTGACTTCTCTGAATGCAGTTGATTTTGACAGCGTCAGGGTGCTGGACTGTGTGCAGAGAACTATCCTATTACAAAATACAGGCGATGTTCCCCTGAATATTTTCTCGGTGCTTAATCTTCCGAATGAATTAAGAATTGTTTCATCAACACCACTCTTGTCTGATACATTATTTGTCGGAGATACTTTGAGCATTACGCTTGAATACTGCCCGAGACTGAAGCAGTCACTCGACCGGTGGGTAAATACAATGAGCGTTCATCCATGTCCTGTGCTGGATTCGAACCACGTAACAGGAATTGGCTATGCACCTGCATTCCCTGTTTTATTTGACATATCGGACAGGTTCTATTCGATTGACACAATATTCGTTCAGCTTGGTGATACACTGACACTGCCTATATACAACGAGAAAGATTTTAATACTACAATAAGGGGAAACACCTATTGGCTTGAGAAATTAAATTTCAATACCGAGATAGATTACAATCCCTTCTCACTGAAATTCTTAAATGCACGAAGCCTGATTGCATCAACATTTAATTACAATTCCACTCCCGGGAGAGTTGTACTCGATTTCAAAAACACTGATACTTTAAAAGCTGGCAGAATTGCCGAACTTACTTTCCTTTCTGTTGTGCCCGACACCATTGTCACAGACATCATAGTCAGTGCAAGCAACTTCACAACCGACTCATTAATGTTTCTCGACATTATTCCATTGCCGACAAACAGTGTTCTGGTCTCGCTTGGTGACTGCAACCTGACTAATCTGAATTATACCGGAAAGACTTCATTTTTGGAGCAAAACTACCCGAATCCATTCGACAGAACAACCGAAATCGGATTCACTATAGGTGAAAAGACACCTGTGTATCTTTGCATATACACATCGCAGGGCATTCTCGAAAAAACCATAATTGATGGAGTCGAACTGAAACCCGGCACTTACAAAGTTAATCTCTCAACCGAAGAATTCAACACAGGATTATATTTCTACGCGCTAAGAACGAGGACTGATTATTGTAATAGGGCAATGGTAATAATAAAGTAATATTTTCGTTTCCTGTTATAATTCCTAAAAGTATTTTGTATATTTGAGTAGAACTATAACAGGATGCGTTTATGAAAAAGGTAATTTTTCTTTGCTGTTTATTCCATCTCTTAACCATGACACTGGTATGTCAAACCTTATCAGTCTTTGATATTGACACGTCCAACTTCCCGACAATGAAAGCAAAATTCTTTGCATTCGACAAAGAAGGTCAACAAATCACTAATCTTAGTCCATCCGATTTTACTTTAACCGAAGATGGCATTCAGAGAACAGTAACAAGAGTCTCCTGTCCAGCACCAAAACCTGTTGTACCGATTTCCTCTGTATTAACAATTGATGTTTCAAGTTCAATGGAAGGTGAAGGACTCAAAATAGCACAACTCGGAGCAAGTACATGGGTTAACGCACTGAATCTTGGAATTTCAGAATGTGCTATTACCAGCTTCAGTGATAAAAGCTATTTAAATCAGGATTTCACTAACCAAAAGCAAATATTATTAGATAAAATTGTATTATTTACATCACTTAATGGAACCAATTACGACGAAGCTTTTCTTAATCAATATAGCGGTGCTATTCAAGTTGCTTTGAATGGAAAAAATAAAAGAATTATTATTTTTCTATCGGACGGATATCCAAAATTTGAACCTCAAACAAGTAGAATAATTCAGGTATGTCAGCAATATCAAATATCTGTTTTTTCAGTAGTTGTAAGTATGTCTGCACCTCAATGTTTGAAAGATATATCTGAACAAACAGGAGGTCAATATTTTGAAAATGTTTCAACAGAAGCAAGAATTAAGGAAATATATCTTAGAATTTTGCAAATTATACAAAACTCAGAAACATGTGATATTGAGTGGCAAAGCGATAAAAATTGTGTAACCTATCGCTCGTGTTATGCTCTCATAAAACCTATAAACCTTCAATCAAATTTTGTATATTTTATTTCAAATAATAACTTTGCAAAAATCGAGTACAGCCCTTCACCATCAATGAGTTTTGATACAATTTCTCCACCCAATTCACAAACAAAGAATATTACAATTACTGCAAGAAACAAAGATATTTTAATTAATAATGTAACTATATCAAATCCCGAATTCCAAATTATTGATTGGGGAGGCTCCCCACCCCCTTTCACTTTACCAGAAAATCAAAGCAGAATTATAAAAGTTCAGTTTTCTCCAAATAAAATAGGTTATGCTTTTTGTAGATTTGAATTTGAATCTAATGCTTGTTCGGGGAATTCATTCTTTGCAAGAACCAGTTTTATATTTGACACTTCTGTAAATAAAACATTAATATTAACGCACCCAAACGGTGGAGAATCATTTTTAGTCGGAACAGACACCGTTATTACATGGGATGGAGTTTTACCAAGTGATACTGTTAGTTTGGATTATAGTATAAATAGCGGAGCAAAATGGAAAAGCATCACAACCAGTGCATTAAATTTGGAATTCAATTGGAAAAAGATACCTTCACCTCCCAGTACACAATGCATTATGAGAGTAAAGAGTCGAGGAAATCCTGTTGCATTTGGTGATTTGATAAGTACACTTGTAGGACACACTAAATTTGTAATTTCTATTGCATTTAGTCCTGATGGTATGAAAATAGCAAGTGGAAGTTATGATGAAACAATTAAATTATGGGACATAAGTATTGGAAATGTAATTAATACTTTTTCAGGACACACTGATGTTATAAGATGTGTCGCTTTTAGTCCTGATGGTACAAAATTAGCAAGCGCCAGTGGCTACTATGATAAAACAATAAAATTATGGGATGTAAATTCTGGAACTGAAATCAAAACTTTTATAGGGCATACTAGCGATATTTATTCCATAGCTTTTAGTCCTAACGGCACTATGTTAGCAAGTGGAAGTGAAGACAAGACAATCAAATTATGGGAGATAATTTCTGGTACTGTAATAAAAACTTTTTCAGGTCATACTGATGGTATAACTTCCATCGCATTTAGTCCTGACGGTACAAAGTTGGCAAGTGGAAGTTTCGATCATACTATCAAAATATGGGAAACAAATTCTGGAAATTTAATTAATACTTTTTTAGGACATTCTGTTGTTGTAATTTCTGTCGTATTTAGTACCGATGGCTCAATGTTAGCAAGTTGTAGTGGTGATTCGACAATTAAAATATGGGATATAAATTCTGGTACTATTATAAAAACTTTTACTGGGCATACTTATACACCAACTTCAATAGCATTTAGTCCAAACGGCTCGATATTAGCAAGTGGCAGCGGGGATTCGACAATTAAAATATGGGACATAAATTCTGGTACTATTATAAAAACTTTTATTGGGCATACCGGCAGAGTTCGCACTGTCACTTTCAGTCCGGATGGTCTTTTACTTGCAAGCGGAGGTAATGATTCAACAATTAGATTATGGTCAATGGATAATAATGGCAATGTGCAGGAAGATATCTCCGACTCTCTTTGGTCTATTGTCACTCCTCAAGCGGCGGCTGTTGACATTGATATGAAACAGGCGCTGGTTGGAACCGTTAAGGATTCGGTGATTACCGGCTTTATTACTAATTCTGGTTCGTACCCTTGCAGGATTGATTCGATTTATTTTGAAGGCGGAGACAATAACCAATTTGCACATGTATCGGGTTTCCCACCATTCAATGTTGATGTGGGAACATCCAAAGCAGTTGAGTTAAGGTTCAAACCGAATTCAGTTGGAAACAAATCCTCAACAATTGTGATTATTACACAGGCTGATACATTAAGACAGACTATCATAGGTGAAGGAACTCTCCCGCAATTGCAGGTCATGACAAATATTCTCGACTTCGGCAAAGTTGAATTAGGTTCTGAAAAAACATTTCAGGATACTTTATTACTCAAAAACATAAACACAAGCCCGATTGACATAACAAATACCGAATTAATGTATCCCGATACAGAGCAGTTCAATATACTTTCTGGAGGAGGAGCATTTACATTGAATCCCGGTGAATCACGCCCTCTGACAGTACAGTTCAAACCTAAATACGGAGGCAGGACATCGGGTGGAATCGGTTTCGATTACGCAGGTACCAGCTCTCCAGCAACAGTTGTACTATTTGGTGAAGGCATCGGCGGTATGGTAACAATCCCTGACGACTCCGCTAAGGTAGGTGAAACACGTGAACTGAAGATGATTTTCAGTAAAGTGAAAATGGATGGTATTCAGGCAATTGCCACAAACTTTATGTCAAAAGTGAGATTCCAGAGGACAATATTAGCTCCAATAGACAGAAAATCTATTTCAACATTTAGCAATGATTCGATAATAATTAATATTTCAGGCGACATAGGTAGTAGTACAGAATTAGCATCAGTACCTGTCGTAGCTGCATTAGGCTCCGTAACTGAAACGACATTGGATTTAATTGAATTCACCTTGTATAATGCAGGAAACAATATTGTTGATTACGACATTGAAACAAGGTCAGGCAAATTCAAGATATTAGGTATATGTGAAGAAGGTGGCAAACGCTTACTGGATTTTTCGGGAAATGTAAAATTGTTTTTAGTTAATCCTAATCCTGCATCAGACGAAGCAGAAATAGAATTTGAACTTATCGAAAGAGAAAGAACACAATTATTCCTTACAAACATTCTTGGAGAAACTGTAATTACCCTTTTGGATGGCATACCCGAATTAGGTAGGCAAAGAATTAGAATAAATACAAATGATTTACCTCAGGGTAATTATTTTGTAATCCTCAAAACGCCTACAATTATAAAAACACAGAGGGTAGGAATAGTAAAATAAGGAAACATTGTATGTCGCTTAATCATCGTCGGCGTGGGCAGATTCGAACTGCCGACCCCTACTACCCCAAAGTAGTGCGCTAACCGGGCTGCGCTACACGCCGATAATTGAGACTGCAAAATTAACGCTTGCTGTCCAATTAATAAAATTTATTTGTCATTCCCCTCTTCGCCCTCAGGGAGAAGAGGTTGGGTGATGAGGGAAACAGTATAACCAATTCAGCTTTTTAAATATTTCTCGACTATCGCCTTCACTTCCTCGAATGTATCAACAAGTACATCATTCAATATGACATGGTCAAATTCTGTGGCTTTGCCGATTTCCATCTCCGCCCTTTTTAGACGCTTCTGCACTTGCTCCTCGGTTTCCGTATGCCTCCTTCTCAGCCTTTCTGCCAAAGCCGATTTGTCCGCAGGTGTAAGGAATATCAGAACCGATTCCTCAGGATAAGTCTCCTTTAATGATAAAGCACCTTTGACGTCAACATCAAACACGAGAATTTTACCCTGGTTGATGGCTTTGTCAATCTCAGATTTAAGTGTTCCGTAATATTGCCCGAAAATTTCTTCCGATTCAATCATCTCGTTATTCTGAAGTTTCCTGAAGAACTCGGGAATATCCATGAAATAATACTCCTTCCCATGTGTCTCTCTTGGACGCTTGGGGCGGGTAGTTGCCGAAATCGAGAACTGAAGCTGGGGAAAAGTCCTCAGCAGGTATCTCGCTACCGTTGATTTGCCGCCTCCGCTGGGTGAGGACAGCACGATTAATTTTTTCTTAGTATTTGGCATAATCTATTTGATTCGTTGTAATTTTGATTCGTTGTAATCAAAAATAAATATATTTTTACTTTTTTTATATTCTATTTAAAGTAAGAATAGTAAAATTATTTTCCTTTCTTTTTCTTTGATGCAATTATCCAGTCTATCAGATTCTGTAATTCCGGCTCTGACTCTTCTTTCCTGAAATCCTTAAGTTTTTTATTCCATGCTTTATTTCCGGAATTATATATTGATTTATAAATTATTCTTCTCAAATTTACAGGTAAATTATAAAAATTTTCCTGAAATATTTTCATTTCTTTTTTTGAATATTTGGAAATGGTAATAATTGAAGCAAATTTACCCTTAACCGACATAGGCAAATCCGTTTGCAGGACTTGTTCAATGAACAAAAAAGGAAGCAGGCGATTTTCGGTCAATCCCTTAAAAGCTCTATTCCGGACAATCGAGAAATCATCATAAAAGCACAAATGAATCCGATTTGAAACATCATCGGGCATCAATCTTCCGAGCGAATAAGCAGCGGCGGCTCTGACATAAGGATGGCTGTCTTCAATCAATGCCCTGAGAATATCAATCTGGGGATTTGCTCCGATTTTACCGATTGCTTGTGCTGCTTCAGCTCTCAGCATCCAGGAACTGCTTTTATATACTTCGGAAATGCGTTTGACTATATCATATATTTTATATTCGGACATCAAATCCATGCAAATCTTGATTGTTTGATATTCTTTCGATTCGCATGAATCAATTAATAAATTCTTTACCGGAAGTGAACCTTTTTTCTGGAATACTGATAAAAGAGCAACAATAATTCTTCTTTCAAATAACGATTCTGTTCTTAATCTGTCAGCCAGGAACTCCACAGCCGGTGGATTTTCAATAATTCTATCTTTAAGAAAATTAATTTTCTCCACCGTTAAATTTCCGCCTGACACAAGTTTTGAATAAATCTCCTCCCCTGTTTTATTTTGAATTAATTCGACTAAAGAATTAGTGTCCAATTTTGATTGAATGAATATTAACCTTCTTTCAAAATCGAATTGAGATAAATCATATAATTGAAATTTGTACTTATCTCTGTAATGGTCCCTCAATAAACGATTCGAATTAATTGAAGAATCGGCCATAAAAAGATTATAACTGCCGTATTTGTCTCGCATATTATGAGACGGATTCCCATCGGGTAAAGCTGCGGTGCTATAATAAGCAGTAGAAGTATCGAATACTTCTTTAAAAAAACTACTGAAACCCCCTCCTTTTTCCAATTCCTTCTTATCAATTAAAATATAGTTTCCAAACGTACTACTGCTCGAAGCATCTACCAATAAAGAATAAGAAGGTAATGATGAAGATAAAATTGTGTCAGGCTGGCCATAAACACTATATCTGTCATTTCCAAAATCATCCTGAAGAGCTGCAAAACTGTTTTCTTCTGCAAAAGCCTGAGCCATTCCTTCGGCTTCGTACACGTCATTCCCCTGCTCATCGAGCAGGATACCAAAACCGCTGTTAATTGCCGAACCCTGGCCAAATTGATAAGTTTTATACATGTCAAATCCATTATAATCATACAATCCTCCGAGGCCAAACCAGTATCCAAATCCCTGTGAACAAATCCCCGATGTATATTTATCATTCCCTCTGCCGTCAACCAGCAGGCCTATACCACCCGATGAATAAGGATAGTAGCCGACTGAGGCTCCCTGAGAAAAAGAAACATAAGGTATAGAATCAGATAAGTCATTTGGATAAAAAGGAGTATCTGTATAATAATAATCCTTGCCGAAATTATCTACCAACGCCCCAAAACCTTTTGTCAATGCAAGTCCCTGTCCAAAACCTGAAATATCAAAATAATCATTTCCGGCATTGTCTAACAATAAACCAATACCGAATGATGAAGCACCCTGTGTCATCATTTTCCCGGTATACTTATCGTTGCCTGATAAATCATGCAAAATTCCAACACCAAATACTCCGCAGCCAAGTGTAAAATTATCACAATAATAGGTGTCATCTCCTTCCAAATCAATTAGTACATTTATACCAAATGCAGTTCCTCCAAAAGTGAAATCACCACCTTGATAAGAATCATTGCCTGATAAATCTACTATAAACTTTACGGTATTACTGCTTGGCTCTCTTATATTAACAAATGAGTAATAATCATCTCCTCCGATGTCGAGTATGGCAGTGAAATCGCCATCATATCTGTCATTCCCGCTTCCGCCGAGGGCTATTCTTCCATAAGGAGTTTCAATGATTGTTGTCTTTATTTTGTTATTCAGAATATCAATATTATTTTTTGCGATTTGCGATAGCTTAAGCAATGTCTGATAAAGCGATATGCCGTTTGAATACATCAATGAACGGTTTGCCGACTGCGAGTAAATAAAAAAATCTTTTGCTATTTTTTGCAGTGAATCGAAACTGATATTTGAATCCTCGCTAAGAGAACCCAAAAGAACTTTTTCATAGTTGTCTTTCAGAAAATTCAGCCTTACTCCTTTTTTATAAAGAAAATCATCCGCAAGAAGCTGTTTGATCTGTAACACAGGCGATATAAACATCCTGAATAACTGCCCCCCTTCATTTCCCAGCGTCGTATCGGTGCCGAACCCCAGTTCATTTTCAATTTCCTTCGTCGAAAGATTATTTTCATAATAAACAGGCTGATATTTCCTGAATTCAAGCTGGTCGAATACTTTCGTAAAATAAGCGTCCAAGGTTTTCTCATTGAGGTTCATCAGTTCATTTGCATGCTCTTTTACCAAATCAACAGAACGGAGAGGATTCCCGAACAAAGTATCAAACAATTTCAGGCAATGATAATTATTTTCAGCCGTATCAATTGGAAGCCATATATCACTCAAATTAATTTGATATGATTTCAATCCGTCATTCAATACCTTGAAGGCTCTACTGCTCATTGAATCCTGGGAATATATTGAAGTATTAATACTTATGAAAATCGTTATCACCGCCATTAAAAATCTATTCATTCCTGCCTTATTCCGATTCATTCTTATTTTCAAATTTCCTGTCCTTATTTCACTTTTTTTCATATTGTAATAATATGAATAAATTTATTCTAAAAAAAATTGAAACAAAATCATACTTTTTGGATTTATTTTATTAAGAAGTTATAATCGTTCTTTTAAATTTCCATAGTCGGGAGTTATTTCATGAAGAAATTATAATTAACCATGTCAGGAGTTACTCCTGACAGTAATAATTGAAACTTTTTTATTAATTGAAACGTTTTTAACATTATTATAGATTATTCGTATTTGAAGGGAGGATAAAAATATGCCCCGAATGAATTTTCCATCGGTTTTCTGGTCAATGGCATTTGCACTACTGATACTGTCCTATACATTTTTCTCAGGCTGCGAAAAAACAAGTGATGTGTCAAATGGCAATCCAAACGGAACCTTAGTAAAATATACAGGCTGTAAAAACACAACCGGCATTGCGGTTTCCGATACGACACCCGACAATCTCGACTGCATCGAGTACAGCTTCGACAATGATGACGGCATACTCAGGTTAAAGCACATAAACGCTGGTTTCAACTGCTGCCCGGGCAAACTCACTGCCGATATTTCAATCAACAGCGATGCTATTATCATCAATGAAAAAGAGCAGGAAGCCGGATGCAAGTGCGAATGTTTGTTTGACATTGATTATGAAATAAAAAATCTCGATTCATGGACTTTCAGGATTGTTGTTGTCGAACCATACCGCTCTGTTGAAGAAGATGTACTGGAGTTTGATGTTGACCTGAAAGCACAGCCCTCGGGCAAGTTCTGTGTGGAACGCAACAACTACCCGTGGAACATGAAATAATTACGAATTATGAATTACTAATTACGAATGAAATTTATTTTGCGTACTTAGCGATTCTTTTGCGGCTTTGCGTGAACTGCTTTCCCCATTCCCTATTCCCCAGCCCCCACACCCATTATAAATCTGCGTAATCTGCTTAATCCGCTGTTCAGACAATTTGCGTCCTTTGCGTGAACCAAAAAATCAGTGAAAATCAGTTCCATCAGTGTTATCCGTGTTCTAACAATTTGCCTCTCTACCTGTACAAAAACCCCGTGCAACTCCATGCGACTCTGTGAAACGAAAATAAGTTTCTCCTCTTTCCACTTCACCCTAACAGTCTAACAGCCTACAGACTTTCAATTATATAACCACAACTCAACACTTAACACCCAACACTCAAAACTTAAATTTGATTTGAGTTATTTCTTCGTTTTCATCAACAGCTTTTTGATCGAATCAATGCTTCGCCTTTCGTCATCCTGGTAGGACTGCAAAAGTTGTTCCTTTGTAACTACGGGTTTAGGTGAAGACGGGGTAAAAAAGATTTCCTTCGATTCCTCTTCCTGTTTGGTTTCTTGGGGGGGCATGACGGGTGCAGGCTTAGGTTTTTCCGGTGCAGGCCTGCCGGCTTCAAGCTCGATTAACTGTCCAGCCGCTATTTTATCTAAGTTGTCCTTGCCGAAAATGGTAATCAGCTTTTCAAACACGGTTGCCCTTGTGAATGGCTTGGAAATGAATCCTGCAACACCGGCTTTCACCGCCAATCCCAGGTTCTCGGTGTTCGACATTGCCGACACCATCAGGATTGGTATATGCTTTGTCATCTTAATCTTTTTCAGAATCTTCAGTGTCAACTGTCCGCTCAGTTCAGGCATCAATATATCGAGAATAATGAGGTTGGGGACATACTCGACGGCAAGGGCAATGCCTTCAATCCCGTTTGCCGAAAGAAGCGTCTTGAACCCGTAAGACTCAAGAGTTTTCGACAGGATTCTCTGCATCCAGATGTCATCGTCAATTATTAATGCCCTGTACTCTGCCATAATAAATAAAAGTTCCGAAAAAAACTACTTTCCTATATTATTATTATCGTTCTTTGTCGCAGAAAATTTAATCGTTTCGGGCTGAACTTCCTCTTTTATTTCATTTTGAAGATTGACCCCCGATTTGGATAAAGCCGATTTTAATGACGAAAGGTTTGTTTGAGATGCCTTGCGGTTCTTTTCGATAACTTTATCAAACACTTCTTTCCTGTGGACAGGTATATTCTTGGGAGCTTCGATTCCCAGCCTTACAATCCCCCTGTCATAGCTGAGGACGGTAATTTTTACCGTTGAGCCGATTGTAACTACATCCCCGACTTTTCTCGATAAAACAAGCATTGAACTAATCCTTTATACAAATTGCGTTATCCATAACGAATTAATTTTCTTTTTTCTCTTTATGTGTTATTGCATGATTCGGAGAATACCTATCAGTCGGCAGTATCACCTGCTCCCCTTTCTGGTTCTCGACATCAAGCACAACCGGTGCCTTGAGATTCGCTGTCATTATGCCCGCCTCATCCTCGAGTGTTATAACCGACATAATCACCAGCTTTTTCAAGTTAAAATTTTCGCCCGGGTCATAATTGAGGTCAATATGCCAAGGGCTGAGCATTGGGAATCCAATTTCAGGCTTTTCAACAGATAAAAGCCATTTAAACGGCAAGGTTTCTTCCTCGCTAATCAGCACAAAATCATGAAGCTCCTCGAAACCGAGAAGCCCGTTCTCAAAGTGAAAAATGTGCTTATCCTCGAATGTGAGTTCCCCAAACTGAAGAGTCTTTATTGTCCTTCCTCCTGAAGCTTCGTTTCCTTTCATATCAGACTTTCTTCTATGATAATTATATTATATTTATTTAAATGTTAGTCGAAATTACTAAATTTTTATTCTATTCCAAACATCATATATTATCTTTTTATTAATCCGTGTCAGGTGTTACACCCGTTATTAATCCGTGTCAGGTGTTACACCCGTTATTAATCCGTGTCAGGTGTTATACCCGTTATTAATCCGTGTCAGGTGTTACACCCGTTATTAATCCGTGTCAGGTGTTACACCTGACACTTTTCTATTAACACCAATCATAAATTGGGGAAGAACATGGGTAAAACCCATTCTTCCTGTCTTCTCCACACACTGTAGTGTGGGCCTAATCTTATTTTATCAATTCTTTTGAATATTCCTAAGACCGAAGTGCGGGGTTATTCCCGTCACTTCGGCTTCTTCTCATTGACATAATAACCTTCTTTCGACAGGGTTTTCGCCGGAAGGTTGCTAACCGTAACCTCAACTCTTCTATTCTGTGCCTTGCCCTCTTCTGTAAGATTATCGGCTACGGGTATTTGTTCGCCGAAACCGCGAACAATCAGGTTCTCCTGCTTAATTCCGCGTGTTATTAATTTATATGCCACATTCATAGCCCGTGCAACAGACAAATGCCAGTTCGACTCATACCTGAATGTCCTGATTGGCACATCATCTGTGTGGCCATCAACCGTTATTTGGAAATCAACACCTCTTATTATATTAGCAATTGTATCCAGAACAGGTATTCCCTGCGGCTCGACTTCTGCCTTGCCCGATTTGAACAAAAGCTGTTCAGGTAATGCCAGCACAAGCTCATTCTGCGAAGACCTTATGCTGATAAGCCCTTTTTGCAGATACATTCCAAGCGATTTTTCTGCCTCTTTGGTAATTTCTTCCAACGACTTCGGGCCAGAATTGGGCATAATCGGTTCGGGTATTGCATTTTTATGGCCCTTCATTACTCCGCCTCCACCCTGCAACACCTGCTCCTTTGTGGATTTGAAATAATCGGAAAAGGCATTCGATAACTCCTTATACCTCTCCTCGTCAACCTGCGAGGCGGCATATAGAATAACAAATAAGCCCAAAAGCAAGGTAATCAAATCCGCATACGTTATTAAGTAGCGGTCTTTTGATACCTTGGCTTCCTCTTCTTCCGATAGTTTCCTGTTAAATCTTACAGCCATAACATTTTATTTATTATTACAGTTATCGGTTAAATCAATAAAATCTTGAAATATATAATAACCTGAACCAGGTAAAAGATTCAGAACACTTAACAATATTAACAATATTTATACCATAAACATAATTTTTAGGCTACCGGAGTAGTCTGAATGTTTCAGTGATTTTATCGAAGAATTAATTTTCCCCCTTTGAAAAGAGGGGGCAGGGGGTTTTTTATTAGTACCACCTTTTAAGGTAGGGGATGTGCTATAGCTCAACAACTGCCCTCCCAATGTTAAAACATGGGGTTATTCTCATTCAGAGCCACTAAGCCGCTGAGAAAAAAACAAAACGTTCAAAATTTAATGCTGAGATTTGCCTATGGATTCCATGTCAAGCACTGAATGACATTCTTCCTTCCTCCGATTTCCAATTTCCTAATTTTCAATGGTCTATTAAATATATATCCACCATTCGTAATTCATAATTCGTAATTCGTAATTGATTACTGCGTCACCACCAACTGCTTTAGCTCTACCTGCCTGCCGTTTACATAGACAGTTACATAGTAAACACCTGAAGACAGGGTTCCGGCTTTAAGCTGGAAATAATGTGTCTCATCCTTGTTCATCGTACCGTCGAAATAAGTTCCCATGCTTCTTCCGAGCATATCGCTGATTTGTACTTTCACGTTAGCATTATCAATCAATGATTTGAAGGATATGGTAGAAAATTCTACCATGGGATTAGGAAATATTCTTAAATCAAGTATATCTTTTTCAACAGCACCGTTTTCTTCAACTCCACTAGGGGGATATGCCATTATATAATCTTCTTTACTCATTGTTGACTGTTCGACTCCATTTGATACAGTGAGTTCAACAGTGTATTTTTTGTAAGTATAATATACATGAACAGGATTTTGTTCAAAGCTTGTACTGTCATCACCGAATTTCCAAAGCCATGATGTTGGATTATTTATTGAAAGGTCGGTGAACTGTACAGTCAAAGGAATATCTCCTTTTAATGGTTCTGCTGAAAAATCAGCTCTTAAAACATTAGCAGGATAAACATTTATATAATCCGTTTTTGTAATTTCTGAAGAATCAGCGTTGTCTTTGATTTGGAGGCTGACAGAATATTTGCCGGTATCTTGATAAGTAATTATTGGATTTTGCTCTAATGAAGTGTCTCCATTTCCAAAGTTCCAGAGCCATGAAATAATATTACCTTCAGATTTATCTGTAAACTGTACTTCAAGTGGGGAAGCTCCGGAAAGAGGTGCAGCCGTGAATGCTGCTTTCGGTTTAATATCATAAACAACGATGTAATTTGTCATTGAGATAGTATTTTCATTTGAACCATCCGAGACTGTAAGAGTTACGGTAAATGAACCGGAAGAATCATAAGTGTGTATAGGATTTTGTACTGTACTTGTACCTCCATCGCCAAAATTCCATAACCATGAAGTTATATTTCCTGTTGAGTTATTAGTGAACCGAACTTCAAGCGGGGCAACTCCCGAAAGAGGCACAGCCGAAAATGCTGCTATAGGTTTATCATCATATACATAGATATAATTTTGTTTAATTGTAGTATCCCCTTTTATTGCATCTGTGACTGTCAAAGTTACAGTAAATTTCCCGGTAGTTTCATATATATGCAAAGGATTTTTTACTGTACTTGTACCTCCATCACCAAAATTCCATAACCATGAAATAATATTTCCTGCGGAGTTATCATTGAACTGCACATCCAATGGCACTTTACCGGATTGAGTTGAAGCTTTAAAATCAGCTATAAGCGTATTAAAACCTGCAATCTTATAAAGGTTGCCACTGAAGTCGGAAATCCAGAAATTATTATCTCGCGGGTCAATATCAATGCCGCGTGCATTTATCATTCCTCCGGTATTCGATTCAAGATTCATAGTTTCAATTCCTGTCCTTAAATCGCTCTTATCAATTTTCATAGCAACTGCTTCTGTCAGGCTTCCCCCACTAGGAAAGTAAGTACAGACCTGATATAAATATTGAGAGCCGTCATAGCAGATACCTCTGGGCCCATAAGTTTTGTTATATGGATTTGGATTTTGAGAAATTACGGTTCCGTCTTCAGGATTAATTTTATACATAGTTCTGTTTCCGTCCCTGTCGCAGGCTATAAGGTTTCCATCAACAAATTCCAAACCGATAGGATAGCCTTTTGCAGGACTTTTATAAGACTTAATTTCATTTCCTAGTGTATCGAGAACATATATATTTCCTCCAATGCTTGCAGTTGTGCTGTACAATTTATGGATGTAAAGAATACCATTCTCTCTGTCGAGAGTTAAATCGCTGAAAAGGCTGTCACCCTGAATTTGAAAAGATTTTTCAATAGCAAATGTTTCTCCGTTTAGCTTGTAAAGCTTGTTCCCGTAAAAACTGGTTGTCCATAAACCACTAATTCCGTCATATGTAATTCCGTAGGGTACGTATTTCACACCACCTGAAATAAGCACAGAGCCTTTTTGCAATTTATTTATTGAAAAACTTTTGGAGACGATAGAATTTTCAGTCGAACTGACACGTATTCTGCAAAGCAAAGCATCAACACTTGGAACTTTCCACCTGAGATAATTGCCTACGACTCCATTAGCAATTTCATTCCATGTAGAACCATCGTTAATCGAATACTCGATTTTAACCGGTTGAGTGAATCCGTACCAGGAAATAACCGTCGAGCTTGTACCTACATAAACCTCACCACCGGCAGGAGAAGTAATAGCCATATCGGTAACAATATCTGTCGGAACAGTAACTTCCCACATCGACCTTCCGTGAGTGGCGGCTCTTAGCATTAAATCGGGAAGAACAAGACGGT
>Ga0209317_1000691_pt1 | contig 37287 bp, 33 predicted proteins | sample RifGroB2_FD_183994 | JGI IMG/M metagenome (GOLD analysis project Ga0209317, IMG submission 183994) | Soil microbial communities from Rifle, Colorado, USA - Groundwater B2 (SPAdes) (version 2) | ecosystem: Environmental > Terrestrial > Soil > Unclassified | place: Rifle, Colorado | collected... | reverse complement strand
CCAAAGGAGAAAGAACATGTCGAACATCACCATGAAGGAACTGCTGGAAGCCGGTGTCCATTTCGGTCACCAAACCAAGAGATGGAACCCCAAGATGAAGCCGTACATCTTCGGCGCACGCAACGGGATCTACATCATCGACCTGCAGAAGACCGTAAGGCTCTTCAAAGGCGCCTACAGCTTCGTCACCGAGGCTGCCCAGGCAGGCGAGACGGTCCTTTTCGTCGGCACCAAGAAGCAGGCACAGGATTCCGTGGCCGAAGAGGCACTGCGCTGCAACATGTTCTTCGTGAACGACCGTTGGCTGGGCGGCATGCTGACCAACTTCTCGACTGTCAAGCAGAGCATCGACAGGCTGAAGCGGCTTGACGCCATGGTCGCCGACGGCACCATCGAGGCATACACCAAGAAAGAGCAGCTGAAGCTTGCCAAAGAGCGCGAGAAGCTTGAGAAAACCCTGGGCGGCATCAAGGGCATGGGCAAGGTTCCCGGCGTGCTGTTCGTGGTCGACCCGAAGAACGAGGAGATCGCGGTAAGCGAAGCCAAGAAACTCGGCATTCCGGTTGTCGCCATCGTCGACACCAACTGCGACCCGGACGACATCAACTACGTCATCCCGGGCAACGACGACGCCATCCGCGCCATCAGGCTTTTGACCAGCAAGATGGCCGACGCGGTGCTCGACGGCGTACAGGCCAGGAATGCCCGCCTGCAGACCGGCGTGGAGGAAGAGTTCTCCACCGAGGGCGAAGAGGTCGTGGAAGAGGCGCCGGTCGAGGCCTAACAGCCTGATCGCGCTAGAACCTGCAGATTTCAAACTATTAGACTAAGAAGCCCGCGCCGGCGGCGCGGGCGACTGCGGAGGATGATGTGAGCGTTACAGCGGCAATGGTAAACGAACTGAGAAAAGTAACAGGCGCGGGCCTGATGGATTGCAAGAGGGCCCTCACCGAAACCGGCGGCGATCACGAGAAGGCGATCGACTACCTGCGCACCAAGGGTCTGGCAGCGGCTTCCAAGAAATCCGGCCGTGCGGCGACCGAGGGATTGGTCGGCTCCTACATCCATGCCGGCGGCAAGATCGGCGTGCTGGTCGAGGTCAACTGCGAGACCGACTTCGTCGCCAAAAACGAGGGCTTCCAGGGCTTCGTCAGGGACATCGGCATGCACATCGCCGCCGCCGCACCGCTTTACGTGCGTCGCGAGGAAGTGCCGGCAGAGCTGATCGAGCGCGAGAAGGCGATCTACCGCGAGAAGGCCAAAGAGAGCGGCAAGCCGGAAGCCATCATCGAGAAGATCCTGGACGGCCAGATCAACAAGTACTTCGCGGACATCTGCCTCCTGGAGCAGGCCTACGTGAAGGATCCGGACAAGACGATCCAGACCTACCTGAACGAGACCATCGCCACCATCGGCGAGAACATGAGCGTACGCCGCTTCGCCAGGTTCGTCCTGGGCGAGGGGCTCGCCAAGAAGGAAAGCGATTTCGCGGCAGAGGTCGCCGCGGCGGTCGGCGCGTAACACGTCCCACGGGAGCCGGCCATGCAAATGGGCGGCTCTTTTTTTACCCTAAAATCGTGAACGGCGCACAAACGTGGAAGGTGAAAGGTGAAGGGTGCAAGGTCGGTTTCCCCTGTTTTTTATTCACCTTGCACCGTTCACCTTCACGCCTTTAAAGGTGACGACAATGGCAGAACCTTACTACAAAAGAGTACTCCTGAAGCTTTCCGGCGAGGCCCTGGGGGGCGAGCAGGGGTACGGCATCGACCCGAACACCATCACCACCATCGCCCGCGAGGTGAAGCAGGTGGTGGAACTGGGCGTGCAGCTCTCGCTCGTGATCGGCGGCGGCAACATCTTCCGCGGCCTGGCCGCCTCCTCGAAGGGGATGGACCGGGCCAGCGCCGACTACATGGGGATGCTCGCCACCATGATCAACTCGCTCGCCTTGCAGGACGCCCTGGAGAAGGTCGGCGTGGACACCCGTGTCCAGTCGGCGATCGCCATGGCCGAGGTGGCCGAGCCGTACATCCGCAGGCGTGCCATCCGGCACCTGGAGAAGGGGCGGGTGGTGATCTTCGGGGCCGGCACCGGCAACCCGTACTTCACCACGGACACCGCGGCGAGCCTCAGGGCCATGGAAATCGGCGCCGACGTGATCCTCAAGGGGACCAAGGTGGACGGCGTCTATTCGGCCGACCCGAAAAAGGATCCCTCCGCCACAAAATACGTGAGCCTGACCTATCTTGAGGTGCTGAGAAAGGGGCTCCAGGTCATGGACGCCACCGCCATCTCGCTTTGCATGGACAACAGTCTTCCGATCATCGTCTTCGACGTGACGACCGACGGCAACGTCGTCCGGGTCGTCTGCGGGGACCGGATCGGCACCATCGTGAAAGGAGAATAGTATGATCAAGGATGTCATCGCCAGCATGAATGTCCACATGGACAAGACCATCGACTCGCTCAGGAAGGAGTACCAGCGGGTGCGCACCGGCCGCGCCAGCACCTCGCTTTTGGACGAGGTGAAGGTCGAGTTCTACGGCTCCATCTCGCCGATCAGCCAGGTGGCCACCCTAGCCGTTCCCGAGGCGAGGACCATCACCATCCAGCCCTGGGACTCGAAGATGATCCAGCCGATCGAGAAGGCTATCATGAACGCGAACCTGGGACTCACCCCCGCCAACGACGGCAAGGTGATCCGTCTGAACCTCCCGCCGCTCACCGAGGAGAGGCGCAAGGACATCGTCAAGCAGCTGAAAAGGGATGCGGAAGATGCCAAGGTCGCGCTCAGGAACATCCGGCGCGACGCCATCGACTCGCTCAAGAAGCTGGAGAAGGACAAGCAGATCTCCGAGGACGAGCTGAAGCGCGCCGAGAAAGAGGTCCAGGACTTCACCAACAGCCATGTCGCCAAGACCGAAGACGTGCTGGCCCATAAAGAAAAAGAGGTGATGGAGGTCTAAGCGCCTTCCGTAAAGCAGGGGGGAGCTTCCCCCCTGCACCTTCGCCGCGCGATGTCACGGAACCGTTTTCGCGCAAACCCCTGGTGATAGGGGATTTTTTGTTTTTAGGGTGGTTATGGATACGTTAAAGCCTGAAAATCTCCCTGGACACCTTGCCGTCATCATGGACGGCAACGGTCGCTGGGCCAAGAAGCGGATGCTGCGCCGGATTGTCGGGCACCAGAAGGGGGTCGAGACGGTCCGGGTGATCGTGGAGGAATGCTCGCGCCTGGGGATCCGCTACCTCACCCTGTTCGCCTTCTCCGCCGAGAACTGGCTCAGGCCCAAGACCGAGGTGAAGGCGCTGATGGCGCTTTTGAAGCAGTACATCCGGGGCGAGATCGCGCGCATGATGCAAAACGACATCCGGTTCAACGTGATCGGCAACCGTGCCGACCTCCCGGCGGACGTGGACAGCGAGATCGAGTCGGCCATCGAGAAGACCTCGGGCAACCGCGGCATGCTGCTCACCCTGGCCCTCTCCTACGGTGCGCGCCAGGAGATCGTCTCGGCTGCCAAGAGGCTCGCCGTCGATGCCGCGGCGGGGCGGCTCGACCCGGAGAGCATCGACGAGCGGCTTTTCACCGGCTCCCTTTATACCGCCGGCATTCCCGATCCGGACCTGTTGATCAGGACCAGCGGCGAGATGCGCATCAGCAACTTCCTGCTCTGGCAGCTTGCCTACGCCGAGCTCTACTTCACCGAGGTCAACTGGCCCGACTTTGACCGGAACGAACTGGCCCGCGCCTTCCGCGACTACCAGTCCCGGGAGCGCAGGTTCGGCATGACCAGCGACCAGCTCCGCAAGGAGCAGGCGTAACCTTCGTTCTCCTCGTCAAACCCATAGGAGTCCGCCATTAAACGACTAGTCACCGCAGCCGTTCTGCTGCCGCTGCTGATCCTGATCACGCTGAAGGCCACGGCATTCCAGTTCTCCCTGCTGGTCTTCCTGCTGGCTCTTTTGGGGCTGGACGAATTCTACCGCATGGCGCTGCCGTCGCGCCGTGGGGAGGGGAGGGGGGCGGCCCTGGCCGGCGCCCTGAGCGTCTTCACCGTCTTCGCCGGCAACCCGCTGGTCCCGCTCATGACACTCACCCTTCTCGTGCTCGCCTTCTGCCTGATCGCGCTGTTCAGGCTCAAGGAGATCCGCCAGGCAGCCGGAGATGCGGCGCTCGTGCTGATGGGTTTTCTCTACGTGCCGCTGCTCCTTTCGCACCTGGTCATGATCCGGATGCTCCCCTACGGCATCTCGTGGCTTTTCCTGATCATGGTGATCGTCATGGCCGGCGACAGTGCCGCCTACTATGTCGGCTCCTCTTTTGGCAAGACCAAGCTCTATCCGGCGGTAAGCCCCAAGAAGAGCGTGGAGGGCTCCCTTGGGGGGCTCGCCGGAAGCGTGATCGGCGCCCTGATCTCCAAGGCCGTGTTTTTCCCCGAGCTCTCCGTGGTGGACTGCATCGCAACGGCGCTTCTTCTGGGCGTTCTCGGCCAGTTGGGCGACCTGTTCGAATCGCTCATCAAAAGGAGCTGCGGGGTGAAGGATTCCGGCGTGATCTTTCCCGGGCACGGCGGGATACTCGACCGGCTGGACAGTATCCTGTTCGCCGCTCCGGCAGCCTTTTACTACGCCTTCTTTCTGTTTAGATCTTAGATGCCGTTCTATGTTCTATGTTACAGGTTACAGGTTACAGGTTACAGGTTACAGGTTTAAAACAGGACCAGTTTGCGTTGCACGTTGTACATTGATAATTGAATGTTATTGAACTTATAACTTAAATTATATAACTTAGAACTTAGAACTTAGAACTTAGAACTTAGAACTTAGAACTTAGAACGTAGAACGTAGAACGTAGAACGTAGAACGTAGAACGTAGAACGTAGAACGTAGAACGTAGAACGTAGAACGTAGAACGTAGAACGTAGAACGGCTTCTACTTGCGAGGGTAATATGAAAAAGCTCACCATTCTCGGTTCGACCGGCTCGATCGGGGTCAGCACGCTGGAGGTCGTATCGGCGCAGCCCGACCTGTTCCGGGTGGTGGCGCTGACTGCCGGCGCCAACCTGGAACTGCTTAAAAGCCAGATCGAGACCTTCAAGCCTGAGCTCGTTTCGGTGCTCACGCCGGAGAAAGCCCGGACGCTGAGCCGGATGCTCACCGGGAAGAAACCGGAGATCGTGCACGGCGTGCAGGGGATGATCGCGGCCGCGACCGCTTCAGAGACCACCATGGTGGTTGCCGCCATCGTCGGCGCTGCCGGCCTCGTGCCTACCACCGCGGCGATCATGGCCGGCAAGGACGTGGCGCTCGCCAACAAGGAGACCCTGGTCACCGCCGGTCACCTGGTCATGGAGATGGTGCGCGAGGCCGGGGTGAAGCTCTACCCGGTGGACAGCGAGCACTGCGCCGTGTTCCAGTCCATGGCCGGCCACCGCAGCCAGGACATCGCACGGGTGATCCTGACCGCCTCGGGGGGGCCTTTCCTGAACTGGGGCAGGGACCAGCTGCAACGCGCGACGGTGACCGACGCCCTGAACCACCCGAACTGGAGCATGGGAAGAAAGATCACCGTCGATTCCGCCACCATGATGAACAAGGGGCTGGAGGTGATCGAGGCCCGCTGGCTCTTCGACATCCCGGTCGACCGGATCGCCGTCAACATCCACCCGCAGAGCATCATCCATTCCATGGTGGAGTACGTGGACGGCTCCGTGATGGCGCAACTGGGCGTGCCCGACATGAAGGGGCCGATCGCCTACGCGCTGACCTACCCGGCCCGGGTGCGCTCGGGGGTGAAGCCGCTCGATCTCACCGCCCTCTCTGGTCTCACCTTCTTCCAGCCGGACACGGCTCGCTTCCCCGCGCTGAAGCTCGCCTACCGTGCAGCGGAGTCCGGCGAGAGCATGCCCGCCGTGATGAACGCGGCCAACGAGGTGGCCGTCGAGGCCTTCCTCGCCGGCCGGATCGGCTTCATGGCGATAGCCGAATCGATCGAGAAGGTCATGGGACTGCACACCCCTCACGCCCTTGGCTGCATCGAGGAGGTGCTGGAGGCGGACCGCTGGGGCAGAACCACCGCGCGCGAGGTGCTCGGCGTTCACCAATAAAATAAGGGCGATATCCGGCAAATCTCATGTATAATGCCTGATGTTTGCCTGCCGGCATGCTTTACTGCGCTCCCCGTGCGGGTGCGAGAGAGCGTTTGCCGGAGCAGATCCTGCCACCCTGTGATGCAGTTGGGCATTCGGGGGCATAGCGTTTCGGAGAGCCGAGGTCGGCTTCTACCATATAGGGAGCTTTATGAGCATACTGTTTGCAATCATAGCCCTGGGGGCTCTGATCTTTATTCATGAGCTGGGGCACTTCATCTTCGCCAAGACCTTCAAGGTGGGAGTGGAGAAGTTCTCCCTCGGCTTCGGTCCCAAGATCTTCGGAAAGAAGATCGGGGAAACGGAGTACCTGCTCTCCGCTTTTCCGCTGGGCGGTTATGTGAAGATGGTCGGGGAAGGCGATGACGTCGAGCTGGACGAAGCGGAACGGCAGCGCTCCTTCGCCGACAAGCCGGTGCTCCAGAGGATCGTCATCGTCGCCGCCGGGCCGCTGTTCAACCTGCTCTTCGCCTTTCTCATCTTCATAGTCATCTACATGATCGGGGTCCCCGCCGTCACCACGAAGATCGGCGATGTGGTGGCCGGAAAGCCCGCCGCCCGGGCCGGGATGCTGGCCGGCGACCGGATCACGGCGGTGAACGGCAAACCGGTGAGCCGCTGGGACGATTTCGCCAAGATCATCACCGGGGGTAAGCTTGCGCCGCTGGAAATCGACGTGCAGCGCGGGGCATCGGTCCTGAGGTTCAAGATGGTGCCCGAGAGCCGGACCAGCAAGAACCTGCTGGGCGACACGGTGACCCAGCCGGTGGTCGGCGTGGTGGCCGCGGGTGAGTCGGTCATCGACCATTTCCCGCCGGGCGAGGCGATCGTCCGGGGGAGCAACCAGTGCTGGAGCGTCATCAAGCTGACCGTGCTCTCCATGGTCCGCCTGGTGGAGCGTGCCATCCCCCTGGACAACATCGGCGGCCCCATCATGATCGTCAAGATGGCGGGGCAGCAGGCCTCCGAGGGGCTGGTGAACTTCCTGGCCTTCATGGCGCTGTTGTCGGTGAACCTCGGTGTGCTCAATCTGCTTCCGGTGCCGATCCTGGACGGCGGGCATCTCGCCTTCTTCGTCATCGAGCTCGTCATAGGAAGGCCGGTCGGCAAAAGAGCCCGCGAGATCGCGCAGCAGGTGGGGCTCGTGCTCTTGATCAGCCTCATGATGCTCGCCTTCTACAACGATATCGCCCGCATGATCATGGGGAAGGCGTAGCGCGTATCGCACCCGGTAAACCGGCGCAGGGGTGCCTGGATTCCTGGGCGCATGATGATTCGCCCCTGCGGATCCCCCGATCTCCCCCTTTCATGGGGCGTTTTTGCCATAGATAAAAGAACTGGACCCACGTGAAGATACTTACCATAGATACCTCCAGCAACTGCTCCTCCGTCGCGCTCAGCGACGGCGCTTCCCTGCTCGGCGAATGCATCCTCGGCGAAGACCGCTGCAATTCGGGTAGACTCCCGGACTCCATCTGCAAACTGCTCGCCTCCGCGGGGCTTACTCCGGACGGCCTCGATGCCTTTGGCGTATCGCTTGGCCCCGGCTCCTTCACCGGGGTCCGGGTCGGCATCGCCACGGTGAAGGGGTTGGCTCTGGCCACGCGCAAACCGGTGGTCGGCTTCTCCTCGCTGGCCATGCTCGCCATGAACCTCCCTTTCAGCTCCCCCCAGGTCGCCCCCATGTTCGACGCCAGGAAAAGCGAGGTCTATGCGGGGCTGTACCGCTGCGGCCTGCTGCCGGAACAGATCACCCCGGACGCCGTGCTGGCCCCGGACCGGTTCCTGGCCGCCATCGACCGTCCCACGCTGTTCATCGGGGACGGGGCCGTCCGTTACCGCGACCTGATCCGCGCAACGCTTGGCGATCTCGCGCTCTTTGCCCCCTGGCATGTCAACCTGCCGCGCGCCTCGGCCGGCGCCGTCATCGCTCTCGATGGCGCCCTGGGCGGCAACTTCACCCCGCTGGCACAGCTAAATCCCGTCTACCTGCGCGCCTCGGAGGCGGAACTGGCAAAACGGCGGCGGGAATCAATTTAACGCCGTTCTAGAAGCAGTTGACAGTTCCCTTCTAATGTATTATGTTGATCGTTCATCCGCTCTCGGGGTAACTTCCCTTAAACACAATGTTTTTCACCTAAATCAACTGCCGGTTTGCCGATCCCAAACAGGATCGTGGCCGGTTCAGGGGGATCTATATGCGCAGCGATACCATTACCCAAGGCCTGGAGCGCACGCCTCACCGCGCGCTCCTGAAGGGCACCGGTCTGCCGCAAAGCGAAATGGGCAAGCCGTTCATCGGCATCGCCACGAGTTTCACCGACCTGATTCCCGGCCACGTCGGCATGAGGGATCTGGAGCGCTTCATCGAGAAGGGTGTCCACACCGGCGGCGGCTACTCCTTTTTCTTCGGCATCCCCGGCGTTTGCGACGGCATCTCCATGGGGCACAAGGGGATGCATTACTCGCTCCCCACCCGCGAGCTGATCGCCGACATGGTCGAGTCGGTCGCGGAGGCGCACCGGCTGGACGGCCTGGTGCTTTTGACCAACTGCGACAAGATCACCCCCGGCATGCTGATGGCCGCGGCGCGTCTCGACATCCCGTGCATCGTGGTGACCGCGGGTCCCATGATGAGCGGGCGCGGTGATGCAGGGCGCAAGTACTCATTCGTCACCGACACCTTCGAGGCGATGGCCCGCTACAAGGCCGGCGTCATCGACGACAAGGAGCTGGCCCGCTGCGAGGAGAACGCCTGCCCCGGCATGGGTTCCTGCCAGGGGCTCTTCACCGCCAACACCATGGCGATCCTCACCGAGACGCTCGGCATGAGCCTGCCGCGCTGCGGCACGGCACTCGCCGTCTCCGCCCTGAAGCGGCGCATCGCCTTCGCCTCCGGCGAGCGGATCGTCGAGATGGTGCACAAGAACATCACGCCGCGCTCGATCATGACCCGCGAGGCGTTTGAAAACGCCATCAGGGTCGACCTGGCGCTGGGCGGCTCGTCCAACACGGTGCTGCATCTGCTCGCCATCGCCCGCGAGGCCGAGGTGGAACTCCCGCTGGCCACCTTCGACGTCCTCTCCAAGGAGACCCCGCAGATCGCCTCCATGAACCCGGCAGGCGAGCATTTCATGGAAGACCTCGACGCGGCGGGCGGTGTCGCCGGCGTCCTGAAGCAGCTGGGCGACAAGATCAACGACTGCCCGACCGTCTTCGGACTCACTACCAAAGAGCTCGCGGCGAGCCTGGAGGGGGTGGACGAGTCCGTGATCCGTCCCATGTCCGACCCGGTCAAGAAGGAAGGGGGGATCGCGGTGCTGTTCGGCAACATAGCGCCCATGGGTGCCGTCGTGAAACAGTCCGGCGTCTCCGACAAGATGATGAAATTCTCCGGACAGGCGCGCTGCTTCGACTCCGAGGAGCGGGCCATGGCCGCCATGATGGGGGGCGTGGTGAAGAGCGGCGACGTGGTGGTGATCCGCTACGAGGGGCCCAAGGGTGGCCCCGGCATGAGGGAGATGCTGGCGCCGACCGCGGCCCTCATGGGGCTTGGCCTGGGAGATTCCGTGGCGCTCATCACCGACGGGCGTTTTTCGGGGGGTACCCGCGGCCCCTGCATCGGCCACATCTCCCCCGAGGCCGCGGTGGGTGGCCCCATCGCGCTGGTCGAGGACGGCGATCCGATCGAGCTCGACATCCCGGCACGCACGCTGAGGCTTTTGGTGACCGACGAGGAACTGGCCGAGCGGCGCAGCCGCTGGAGCGCCCCCGAGCCCAAGATCAAGAAGGGGTGGCTCGCGCGCTACGCGAAGGTCGTCACCTCCGCCCACACCGGCGCCATCACCACGGCCGACTAGACAGGACCGGGAGGGGGGAGTTCAGGGGAGCCCATTTACCTGACCATCCCCCCGACCCTTCCGTTTCTGGTGGGGGAGTTTCAGTCACGTACAGAGCACGAAGGATTCTGCATAAAAATTTGGAACTGGCAGGTTCCGCTGACAGATCTGTGGTCAAGTATCGGGGGATTTATGAAAATGAACGGTGCGCGCATACTTTTGGAGTGTCTTAAAAAAGAGGGTGTCGATACTATCTTCGGGTATCCCGGGGGGACCGTCATCAACCTGTACGACGAGCTCTTCTCCTTCAAGGAAATCAGGCATATCCTGCCGCGTCATGAGCAGGCCGGCGTCCACGCAGCCGACGGGTTCGCGCGGGCAACGGGCAAGGTCGGTGTGGCCATCGCCACCTCCGGCCCCGGCGCCACAAACACCATCACCGGCATCGCCACCGCCTACATGGACTCCATCCCGATGGTGATCGTGACCGGGCAGGTGCCGACCGGGCTGATCGGCAACGACGCCTTCCAGGAGGCCGACATCATGGGGATCACCCGTCCCTGCACCAAGCACAACTTCCTGGTCAAGGACGTCAAGGACCTCGCCCTGATCATGAAGAAGGCCTTCTACATCGCCCGCACCGGTCGCCCGGGGCCGGTGCTGGTCGACCTTCCCAAGGACGTGCAGATGGCGCAGACCGAGTTCCACTATCCGGAGACGGTCGAGATCCGCGGCTACAAGCCGACCGTCGAGGGGCACCCGAAGCAGGTCGAGAAAGCGGTCTCCATGATCACGCACGCCAAGAAGCCGGTCATCTACGTGGGCGGCGGCGTCATCCTGGGCAACGCGGCCAAGGAGCTGACCGAGCTCGCCAAGCGTCTCGGCATCCCGGTCACCACGACGCTCATGGGTCTTGGCTCCTTCCCCGAGGATCACCCCCTGTCGCTGGGACTGCTCGGCATGCACGGCACCTACTACGCGAACATGGCGGTCTCCAACTGCGACCTCCTGATAGCGGTCGCCGCCCGCTTCGACGACCGGGTCACCGGAAAGATCGCCGCCTTCGCGCCGCACGCCAAGATCGTCCATATCGACGTCGACCCGACCTCGATCAAGAAGAACGTGCGCGTCGATCTCCCCATCGTGGGCGACGTCCGCGAGGTGCTGCTGCGCATGCTGAAGGTCACCGAGAAGACCGATCCGTCCAGGGCCGACATCGCCCCCTGGATCGAGGAGATCGAAGGGTGGAAGGCGAAGCACCCGATGACCTATCACCATACCGCCTCCGTCATCAAGCCGCAGTACGTGATCCAGAGGCTGCGCGCCCTCTCCGACCCGGACGCCATCGTGGCAACCGACGTGGGGCAGCACCAGATGTGGACGGCGCAGTTCTTCGGGTTCACCAGGCCCCGGACCCTGCTCTCCTCGGGCGGGCTCGGTACCATGGGATACGGCCTTCCCGCGGCCATGGGGGCGCAGGCTGCCTTCCCGGACCGGCAGGTGATCACCATCTGCGGCGACGGCGGCTTCCAGATGAACATGCAGGAACTGGCGACCATCGTACAGAACCGGCTCAACGTGAAGATCTGCATACTGAACAACAACTTCCTGGGGATGGTGCGCCAGTGGCAGGAACTCTTCTTCGACAAGCGCTACTCCTCGACCTGCATGGAGCTTCCCATCGACTTCATCAAGCTCGCCGAGGCGTTCGGGGCCACCGGGCTCCAGGCCACCAAGGTGGACGAAGTGGACGAGGTCATCAAGAAGGGGTTTGCCACGCCGGGTCCGGTGCTGATGGAGTTCAAGATCGCCCGTGAAGAGAAGGTGCTGCCCATGGTACCGGCCGGCGCCTCGCTGACCGAAATGGTGCTCGCGTCGTAGCGGAGGAACCGCGACGATTGACGATTGACAATTGACGATTGACGATTGACGATTGACGATTGACGATTGACGATTGACGATTGACGATTGACGATTGACGATTGACGATTGACGATTGACAATGAAAAGGCTGGTTTCGCAGCATTCATGGTCAGTGCCGCCGTTGTCGTGTTGAATTCCACTGTTTGAGAAGCTTGTGACTGTCGTTGTCAATTGTCACTTTGTTTGAGAAGCTTGTGACTGTCGTTGTCAATTGTCCATTGTCAATTGTCAATTGCTTTAGGAGGTTTTATGAGACATACCATAGCAGTCCTCGTAGAGAACGAATTCGGCGTCCTCTCCCGCGTCGTCGGCCTTTTTTCCGGACGCGGCTTCAACATAGACTCGCTCACCGTCGCCCCCACCAACGACGAGTCGCTGTCCCGCATCACCGTGGTCACCCGCGGCGACGAGCAGATCATCGAGCAGATCACCAAGCAGCTCAACAAGCTGATCGACGTGATCAAGGTGATAGACTTCGAACCGGATAGCGCCATCGAGCGGGAGATGGTGCTGGTGAAGGTCTCGGCCGAGGACGCAAACCGCGCCGAGGTGTTGCGCATAGCGGACATCTTCCGCGCCAAGGTGATCGACGTGACGCCGAAATCCTACACCCTCGAAGCGACCGGCACTCCGGCCAAGGTGAGCGCCATGGTGGAACTGCTGCGTCCGCTCGGCCTCAAGGAACTGGTCAGCACCGGGCCGGTGGTGATCGGCCGGGGCGCGAAGGGGTGGAAGGGGTAACAGGCAGCTTGTTTCCGTTGCCAGAGGGGCCGTTTTCGGGCTATAATCCTGCGTTGGTGCGAGGAGGGCCCGCTTTCGGCCTCTTTGCTGTTCCAAAGGGCCGCCCCAGGCCAGACCGCGCGTCGTCTGAACCGGCGCCTGCCGTTTGCCGATGACGACCGGCGCGCCCTTTTCCCGAATAACCCTTTCAAGAGGTAACTAGATGCGCAACACAAATACCCCGGTCGCTGTCGAGGGGTACCCGTTCATACTCGGCTTTCTCACCATCTCCATATGCCTCGCGCTTTTAGGGCATTACCTGCACGCGGCCTTCATGGCCCCCGCGCTGTTGTGCCTTTTGCTCAGCGCCTTCAGCGTGTTCTTCTTCAGAAATCCCGAGCGCAGCACCCCCGACAACGAAAATACGGTGATCGCACCTGCCGACGGCGTGGTCATCTATCTGGGCAAGGTCGTGGAACCGCACACCTCGGCCGAGATGGAGAAGATCAGCATCTTCATGTCCGTTTTCAGCGTCCACGTGAACCGTGCCCCGATCAGCGGCAAGGTGGTGGACAGCTTCTATACCAAGGGAAAATTCTTCGACGTGAGGGACGAGCGCGCCAGCTTCGAAAACGAGCAGCAGGGGCTCGTCCTTGAACCCGCGCCGGGCCTCAGGCTCGTGGTGGTGCAGGTGGCTGGGCTGATCGCCAGGCGCATCATCTGCTACGCCAAGGTCGGCGACATGCTGGTCAGGGGGCGCAGGTACGGCCTGATCCGTTTCGGCTCCCGGCTGGACGTCTACCTGCCGCTCGGCACCAGGATCAAGGTCGCCATGGGGCAAAAGACCGTCGCCGGTGAAACGGTGCTGGGGATACTGCCGTGACAGGGGAAAGGCCGAAGATAGAGAGGGAGGGGATGCGCAAGGGGATTTACATCCTCCCCAACCTGTTCACCGCGGGAAGCCTCTTCGCCGGCTTCTACTGCATGGTCTCCACCGTCAACGGGGACTACAAGACGGCGGCCCTCTGGATCCTCGCCTCCTCCATCTTTGACGGGCTGGACGGCAAGGTGGCGCGCCTGACCGGGACCTCGAGCAAGTTCGGGGTCGAGTTCGATTCCCTGGCCGACGTGGTTTCCTTCGGCGCGGCACCGGGCCTCCTTATGTACTGCTGGGCGCTCAGGCCCTTCGGCAGGCTCGGCTGGCTCGCCGGTTTCCTGTTCCTGGTCTGCGCTGCGCTGCGACTGGCGCGCTTCAACGTCCAGGTGGACACGGTGGAGAGCAAGCGCTTCGTGGGGCTGCCGACCCCGGCGGCGGCGAGCATGGTCTCGGCGACCGTGCTGCTCTTCTACCACTACGGCTGGCCCAGTTCCTACAACAAGCTGGCCATCCTGATCCTGAGCTACTTCCTGGCGCTGCTCATGGTGTCGAACGTCCGCTTCAACTCGTTCAAGGACCCGGGGCTCATCAAGCGTCAGCCCTTCGCCTTCCTGGTGCTGGCGGTACTGCTGCTCATCGTCATCGCTGCGGAGCCGGTGCCCATGCTGTTCACCATCTTCCTCTGCTACATCCTCTCCGGGCCGGTCGGTTTCGTGATGACCTGGCCCAGGCGGCGCAGGCTTGAGAAGGCGCTCCTGAAGGGGCATGCCGAGATGGCGGGGAAGAAGCAGTAGCGCCCGCCCCGGGCTCCATGGCGGCGGCGATGCCCCCGTGCAGGGAAAAAAGCGGCAATGACAGAGAGAAAACCCTTGACAGAGGTCGGGAGTTTTTCTTATTATCACGCGAAGTAATAAAGGCAGTGATAAGGAGTAGTAGCCTTTCCTTCCCCTACAGAGAGCCGGTGGTTGGTGCAAACCGGTGAGGAAGCAGGTGAACTCGCCTTGGAGCCGCCGTGGTGAACGGACCGGTAGTCGCAGTGATACGGTCCCTAGCTGCGGACGTCAGCCCGCGTAAAGGGTGCATGAGGTCCGCCGTATGGTGGATGAATGAGGGTGGTACCGCGGAAGCTTTCTGAAGCCTTCGCCCCTTGCTGGGGCGGAGGCTTTTTCTTTTTTTCGGGCGGCGCGTCGGCCCGGTTTCGCGGGGCGACGGTGGCATTTGTACGGATCTCTGGTTTAATTGACCAGTTTATGAGATCTGCAGGAAACCTGGGCAGGGCAACCATTGGATAGGGGGAGCGCAAGTGAAAAACACGACGGAACCACGGACAATCAAGATCTTCGACACCACGCTCAGAGACGGGGAGCAGTCCCCGGGTGCCAGCATGAATATCGAGGAGAAGCTTCGCCTCGCCAAGCAGCTGCAGAAACTCAACGTGGACGTCATCGAGGCCGGCTTCCCGATCGCTTCCGACGGGGACTTCGAGGCTGTGAAAAAGATCGCCCAGACCATCAAGGGCCCTGAAATCGCGGGTCTTTGCCGTTCCGGCTTCAAGGATATCGACCGCGCCTGGGATGCGCTCAAGTACGCGGAGGAGCGGGGGCGTATCCATACCTTCATTGCCACCTCCGAAATCCACATGAAGTACAAACTGCAGATGTCCGCCTCCGACGTGCTGGACGCGGCGGTGAAGGGTGTGAAGCGGGCCTGCTCCTACACGAAGAACGTGGAGTTCTCCTGCGAGGATGCGGTGCGCACCGACCTGAAATTCCTGGCCGAGGTGGTGGGCGCCGTCATCGACGCGGGCGCCACGGTGGTCAACATCCCGGACACCGTCGGCTACACCATCCCGTTCGAGTACTTCAACATCATCAAGTACCTGAAGGACAACGTCAGGAACATCGAGGACGCCATCATCTCGGTGCACTGCCACAACGACCTGGGGCTTTCCGTGGCCAACTCGATCGCCGCCGTGCAGGCGGGGGCGGGGCAGGTGGAGTGCACCATCAACGGCATCGGCGAGCGGGCCGGCAACTGCTCCCTCGAGGAGTTCGTCATGGCGATCAGGACGCGCGGCGACATCCTCCCGTTCAGGACCAACGTGGTCACCGAGCAGCTCACCCCGGCGAGCCGGCTTCTGACAACCGTGACCGGCATCGTGGTGCAGCAGAACAAGGCGATCGTCGGCGCCAACGCCTTCGCCCACGAGGCGGGGATCCACCAGCACGGCATGCTGATGGAGAAGTCGACCTACGAGATCATGACCCCGGAGTCGGTGGGGCTCAAGGCGAGCGCGCTGGTGCTCGGCAAGCACTCGGGCCGCCACGCCTTCAAGAAAAGGCTCGAGGAACTGGGCTACGAGCTGGACGACGACAACCTGAACAAGGCCTTCACCCGGTTCAAGGCGCTGGCCGACCTGAAGAAGGAGGTCTTCGACGAGGACCTGGACGCCATCGTCGCCGACGAGGTGATGCGGGTGAACGAGAAGTACAAGCTCTCCCACATCACGGTCACCTGCGGCTCCTTCGCGGTCGCCACCGCCACGGTGCAGATGGAGATCGACGGCGAGCAGCTGAGGACCGCTGAGCTGGGCGACGGCCCGGTCGACGCCACGCTCAAGGCGATCAAGAAGCTCTCCAAGACCGACGCCAAGCTGGTCCAGTACAACGTCGGCTCCATCACCGGCGGCACCGACGCGCTCGGCGAGGTGACGGTCCGCATCGAGAACGGCGAGCGCACCGTCATCGGGCGCGGCTCCTCCACGGACATCATCGAGGCCTCGGCGAAGGCGTACATCGACGCCCTGAACCGGCTGCACTTCGCCTCCGAGCGGGACATCGAGCCGCTTTGAGCCGGGAAACATGACTGAACCTGAAAGGGGGGCCGCCGGCCCCCTTTTTTTTCGCGTTGCATTCCCTTTTCGCCTGTGACATCCTGCCACAGGCCTTTTTTTCGCCGTAACGCCTGCTCACCTCAACCCTTCCAGATCAGGGGGATACCATGACAACCCGGTTCACCATCCCATTGGCGGGGCTGGCACTGGCCGCCATCTGCCTGACGGCGAGCGCCGCCGCGAGGCGGCCGGCCGGCCAGTGGGCCTACTTCCATTTCGACGGCCGCAGCTTCAGCGCCGGCCAGCCTGAAAAGGGCACCCCCTTCGTCGCGGTGCGGGACGGGGTTTTGCCGCAAGTGCTGACCCGGTCTGTCGACAGCGAGGCGGTGCAGCTCCCTTCGGGGAGCGGCGCCGTGGCCGGCATCTGCTACGTTTCCGCTTCGGGCGGCAAACTGAAGCCGGGTCCCGGCTATCTCCCCGTTTCTGGTCTGCAGGTCCGGATCTCGTCCGGCGGGAAGGTCCTGGCAACGGTGCTAAGCGACGATCACGGCTACTTCGTGGCGGAGCTCCCGGCGGGCAGTTACCGGGTCAGCGCCCGGGAAAGCGTGGAGGTGAAGGTGGAGCAGGGCAATACGACGCTCGTCCCGCTTAGGGTGGGGAAAAGGATGGTGGACTGATGCGCGCGCTACGGACCTGGGTGATAACCGCCGTCTCTTTCTTGTCGCTGGCCCTGCCGGGGTTTGCCGGGGAGCTCGATGACTTTTACCTGAAGGCATGCGCAGCCAGGCCGGGCTCCGCCCTGGAAAGGGCGGTCCTCTCCGCGGCTGCCGGGACGGGTGAGAGGGCGCATTGCGGTACCCCGCTCAAGCACGGGTTGAGCCGGGACTGGAACAAGCTGGAGGGCGCCACCCGGAAGCTGCTGGCACTGCAGCTCGTGCCGCCGGTCCTGCCCGAGAGCCTCACCTCCGCGCAGGGCCATTTCACCATCCATTACGCGACCACAGGCGCGGACGCCCCGGATCTCGCCGGCATCAACCGGCACACCGGCTTGGAGCTGTCCGGCGCCGCCCAGTGGGCTAGCAGGGTGGCGGAGAGCTTCGAGACCGCCTACGCGTATTACCAGGGCCTCGGGTACCACATGCCCCCGACCAGCTCCTACGACGTCTACCTGGTGAGCCTTGCCGCGCTGGGCGAATACGGCGAAACGGACGACCTTCAGAGGGTTTCCTCGCCCGGCTATGCCTTTGCGTCGAGCAGCTTCATCAAGATCGACAAGGACTTTACCGACGCCATCTTCCAGCCCCGGATCTTCACCCCCCTGCAGAGCCTGCAGCTGACCTCCGCCCACGAGTTCCACCACGCCATCCAGTACGGCTATAACTTTTACTTCGATATCTGGTACGCCGAGGTGACCTCCACCTGGATGGAGGACGAGCTCTACGATTCGGTGAACCAGCTTTACAGCTATCTGCCGAGCTACCTGCCGGAGACGGACACCGTGTCGCTCAACGGGCCGAAGGGGAACAATTCAGAATACGGCCGTTGGATATTCAACCGCTATCTGGCGGAAAGGCACAACACGGTGTTCGTGGTCCGCTCCATGTGGGAGAAACTGGCCGGTCTCAATCCCGCCGGCAATCCGGTGACCGGCGGCGGCGACATCCAGATGGCGCCGGTACTGGATTCGGTGCTTGCCGCCTCGTACAACAGCACGCTGTCCGCCGATTTCCTGGGCTTCGCCAAGAGAATCTACACGCGCGACTGGAACAGTCACGTGGCGGATCTCGGACTGATCCCGGCCTATACGCCGGCCGCGCGCTACCTGAGCTATCCGGTCCGGGCAACCGCGGTCACCCTGCCGCAGTACTCGTTTGCCTACTACAAGTTCACCCCGTCAAGCGGCGCGCCCAACCTGACCATATCACTCTCCAAGACCAGCGGCATCCAGACCGCCGTCTTCAAGAGTCAGGGGGGGGCCGTCTCCGAGATCGCTGCCGACCCCGCCGGCAGCTCCTACACCGTAACAGGCTTCGGAGCGCTGGACCCCGCGAACGACGAGGCGGTCCTTTTGATCGCCAATGTGAGCGGCGTCGACAATCATAACGCCAATTTCAGCACCGACGGGAACACGCAGGACAGCCAGGAGCCCCCGTCCACCTCGACCGGCAAAAGCGGCGGCTGCTTCATCGCCACCGCGGCCTACGGCAGCTACCTGCATCCCAAGGTTGCCAAGCTGCGCAGCTTCAGGGACCGCCGTCTTTTGACCAACGCACCGGGGCGGCTCTTCGTGTCGCTTTATTACCGGCTCAGCCCGCCGCTGGCCCGGGTGATCGGGGAGCACGAGTGGCTGAGGGGCGCAGTCCGCGGCCTGCTGGTGCCGCTCATCCTGTCCGTGGAGCATCCGGCGGGGGCGCTGGCGCTTTTGTCGTTGTCGGGGGGAGGGTTGGCTTGGCGGCTCGCCCGCCGCCGCTGCGCGGTGCATCGGCCGGCGACGGCATCGTCTGGGGGAGTTGCCTAAGGGGGGTGCGAGGCGGTGTCATGGCGGCAGCAATGAGCCGCTACAAAGAGTTTTCGGTGCTGCCGTGCAAGCGGCGCAGACGACAAAAAAAGGCCCCGCAGGAGAATCCGGCGGGGCCTTTTCATCGCAGTACCTTTCGGCTGCTTAGATCTTCTTGACGTTTGCCGCCTGCAGCCCCTTCGGCCCGTTGGTCACGTCGAAGGAGACAGCTTCCCCTTCAGCCAGGGACTTGAAGCCTTCCCCGGTGATCGCGGAGAAGTGCACGAACACGTCCTCGCCGTTATCCTGCTCGATGAAACCGAACCCTTTTGCGTCGTTGAACCATTTAACCTTGCCCTGTGCCATTTTCCTGCCTCCTTTTGTTACCTCCGGGACTCTGCCGGATCTACGTTTGATGCTGCAATTTCCGGAGAGTTCTGGCTTGAAAACGGCACAAAGGGATCATTCTCTTTGGCTTTTCGGCGCTGTCAACTTCCGAAACTAGCTGCTGGCGTAAAAATTAACATCGTATAATAACCTTGTCAAGAAAATATTTTCAAAAAGGTTTTATTTATACAGCGGCTCTCAGAAGGTGTTTAGCCGTCCGATGAAGGCCATCAGCAGCCCGTAATGCTGGTGGTGAAACCGGAAGGCGATCCTGGGAAGCTTGAGCAGGTCGGGCTCGTCCGCCTCTTCGGGGCGCGCCTCGATCCGCTCTATGCGGCTGCCCGGCAGGCGCAGTTCGGGGAACTCGTTCTCCAGCATCTCGATCTGCTCGGCGGTGATCTCCTTGTTCAGTCTGATGATCAGTTCGCGCTTCACGAAGCGGATCGAGTGGTAGTTGGTGTAGAACTGCTCGATCACCTGGACCGCTTCCTCGTAGCTTTTGGTGATGGTGAAGATGGAGAAGTCCTCCGCCGAGATGAACCCCATCACCAGGAGCCTCTCCTTCACGAACCTGAACCAGTGCTCCCAGTAGCCATCATCGTCGTCCACCAGGACGAGCGGCTTGGGGGAGGTCTTGCCGGTCTGGACCAGGGTGAACACCTCCATCGCCTCGTCCAGCGTGCCGAAGCCGCCGGGGAAGACGGCGATGGCGTCGGACTCCTTGACGAAGGCGACCTTGCGGTTGAAGAAGTACTTGTAGGTGATGAGCCGCGGGTTCTTGAGCATGACCGTGTTGGCGCTCTGCTCGAAGGGGAGCCGGATGTTGGCCGCGAAGGACGCCTCGCTCCCCGCCCCCTCGTTGCCTGCCTGCATGATGCCGCCGCCGCCGCCGGTGATGATCATGTACCCTTTGTCCGCCAGCATGCGGCTGAAGCGGACGCATTTCTGGTACATCGGCTCCTCGGCAAGGGTGCGCGCGGAGCCGAAGATGGTCACCTTCTTCTTGTGCCGGTACGGCGCGAAGACCAGGGTGGTGTAGCGCATCTCCTTCATGGTGTTGCTCAAGAGCTTCAGGTCCGCCAGATAATCGGTGTCCTGACCGGCCTTGAGCGCCGAGATGATCATCTCGCGCGCCAGGTCGGGGTGGTGCACCCCGCCTGCCTTCTCAAGCAGTGCATCGATCATGTCGTCTATTTCGCCGTTTGTCTTGGTAAAGCGCAGTTGCATTTGACGGGACTCCACTGTTAGAATTGGTGGCCAATTATAGCACGGTCAAAGCGTCAGGCAAATGTTTAATATAATTGAACAATTATTAGTTTGATTTGTTGTTCGCATTTGGATATTGTGTACCGCTAGAGAATTTATACTTCACCTCTTAAAAAGGAAGCGCTACTTATGGGTATGACAACCGCTCAGAAGATTTTTGCGGCCCATCTTGTGGATGAGCCGTTTGCAGGTACCAAGGTGCTGAAGATCGACGTGGTCATGTGCCACGAGATCACCACGCCGATAGCGATCGCCGATCTCATGGCGCGCGGCAAGGACCGTGTCTTCGACACCACTAAAATCAAGGCTGTCATCGATCACGTGACTCCCAGCAAGGACTCCAAGACGGCGACCCAGGCGAAGATGCTCCGGGACTGGGCCAGGCGTCACGACATCAAGGATTTCTTCGACATCGGCGCCAACGGCGTCTGCCACGCGCTGTTCCCGGAAAAGGGGTTCATCAGGCCGGGCAACACGGTGATCATGGGCGACTCCCACACCTGCACCCACGGGGCCTTCGGCGCCTTCGCGGCCGGCGTCGGCACCACCGACCTGGAGGTCGGCATCCTGAAAGGGGTCTGCGCCTTCCGCGAGCCCAAGACCATCCGTATCAACCTGAACGGCACGCTCCCCAAGGGGGTCTTCGCCAAGGACGCCATCCTGCGCGTGATCGGGCACCTGGGCGTGAACGGCGCCACCGACCGGGTCATCGAGTTCGGCGGGGCCGTGGTGGCCGGCATGACCATGGAATCGAGGATGACGCTGTGCAACATGGCGATCGAGGCGGGGGGGACCTCCGGCATCTGCATGCCGGACCGGGTCACCGTCGACTACCTCTGGCCCTTCATATCCGACTCCTTCGCCTCCAAGGATGAGGCCCTTGCCTCCTACGGCGCCTGGTGCTCCGACGCGGACGCCCAGTACGAAAAGGTCATCGACCTCGACCTCTCCGACCTCACGCCGCTTTGCACCTTCGGCTACAAGCCGGACCAGGTGAAGAGCGTCACCGAGATGGCCGGCACCCCCATCGACCAGGTTTACCTCGGCTCCTGCACCAACGGCAGGCTGGAAGACCTGAGGGTCGCCGCGGCGATCCTCAAGGGGAACAAGATCGCCCCCAACGTGCGCGCCATCCTCTCTCCCGCGACGCCGCAGGTGTACAAGGACGCGGCCGCCGAGGGGCTCATCGACATCTTCATGGCGGCGGGCTTCTGCGTCACCAACCCGACCTGCGGCGCCTGCCTGGGCATGAGCAACGGCGTGCTCGCCGAGGGCGAGGTCTGCGCCTCCACCACGAACCGCAACTTCATGGGAAGGATGGGGAAGGGGGGGATGGTGCATCTGCTCTCCCCGGCTACGGCCGCCGCATCCGCCATCGAGGGGAAGCTTGCCGACCCGCGCAAATACCTGTGACTCAATTGACAATGGACTGCTCGATTGACAATGGACTGCTCGATTGACAATTGACAATTGACAATTGACAATTGACAATGGACGATGGGCTCGAACCTCGAGTTCCGGTACTTTGAACTTTGACCCTACTTTAGGAGACAGATATGAAGAGTTTTGGCGGCCCGGCCCTCTTTCTGGACCGTAGCGACATAAACACCGACGAAATCATCCCGGCCAAGTACCTGACCGAGATCACCAAGGAGGACCTGAAACCTTACCTGCTTGAGGACCTGAAACTCCCGGGGTTCGACCCGAAGTCCGAGAAGACCACGGGGGCCGGGGTGGTGGTTACCCGCGCCAACTTCGGCTGCGGCTCTTCGCGCGAGCACGCACCCTGGGTGTTCGAGGTGAACGGCATCTATGCGGTGATCGCGCAGTCTTTCGCCCGCATCTTCAGGCAGAACATGTTCAACTGCGGCATGGCTGCGATTGAACTCTCCGCCGAGCAGATCGACCGGCTCTTCAGCTTCGCCGACGCGGCTGACGCGGCCATCGAGGTCGACGTCGAGAAGGGGAGCCTCACCGTGAGCGGCGGCGGTCGCAAGGAGTCGATGCAGTTCGACATCTCTCCCTTTGACCGGGCGCTGGTGCTCGCCGGTGGCTGGGTCGACTACGCGGACGGCAAGTACTAGCGTACTCCCGGAAGACAGAAGCGGATGACAAAGCGGCAGGAGACCACGGTTTTCTGCCGCTTCGCTTTTCCCCGCCGATCGGGCTGTTCGGTTGTTGCCAATAAGGCCTCATCGTCACCCCGACCCTTCGCTTGAAGGGATGGATGTTCCCGCCGGGATCTCGGTACTTGCCAGGTTCTAGTGAGAGGACGAATCCTTCCTTTGCATGATTTTGATTGACTACCACTAATAGCTGCAGTTACTATCGGGACTTCTGTCTGCAGCTAACCGTCACCCCAGAGGTTCATGCCAGTTATCAGCATACTCATAGCGGCACTGGCCGCTTTGCTCAGTTTCGCTCACCCCTGCGGCGCGGCGCAGGCCGCCGAGGGAACGATCTTCACCCTCTGGCCGCTCATCGATTACCGGGAGAGCCCGGCCGAGGGGTTCAGCAACCTCTCCCTGTTGGGCCCGCTCATCAAGTTCCAGAAGCAGGGGGAGGACCGGGACACCGCCATCCGTCCCCTTTTCTATCAGAGCAACCACGCCAAGGACCGGAGCAGCTCGACCTATTTCCTCTACCCGGCAGCCTTTCACGAGAATACGCCCGAGGCGGACACCTACGAGGTGCTGCGGCTCTTTCAGAGCTCCAACTTCCGCAAGGACGAAGCCGGGGCGCGCGAGGGGACGACGATGCTGTTTCCCTTCTACATCGCGGGGCACTCGGAAAAGGGGGGCGACTACCGGTCCGTGTTCCCCTTCTACGGCGACATCTACGACCGCTTCTGGCGCGACGAATACCATTTCCTGATGTTCCCGCTCTACGGCAGCACCGTGAACCGCGGCACCACGACCAGGCACTACCTCTGGCCCATCTTCTCCAGCACCTCGGGCGAAAAGGAGAGCGGTTTCGGGGTGTTCCCGCTCTACGGCCAGTCGCGGAAAACGGGGGTGTACAGCAAGCGGTTCGTGCTCTGGCCCTTCTACACCTCGGGCACGACCGGCCTGGACACGGACAACCCGACCGAGAAGAGCTTCCTCTTCCCGCTCTACGCCTCGACCGATTCGCCGAAAAAGACCTCGCGCAGCTATCTTTGGCCTTTTTTCGGCTATACTGTCGACCGTGACAAGAAGCTCAAGGAGATCGATTACTTCTGGCCCTTCGTCTACACGGTCCGGGGCGAGCGGCGCAACGCCGACACCTTCCTGCCGCTTTACTCCCGGGACACCTTTGCCGGCGGCGAGAAGCGCTGGTACCTCTGGCCGTTCTACAGGCACGAGGAGATCCGCTCCGACATCTTCAACATGGACCAGGACCGCGTGCTCTTCTTCCTGTACCGAAGCACCGTGGAGAGCTGGCCCAGGGACGGCGCGCAAAGGCGCAGGACCGCACTCTGGCCGTTATTCCTGTACCAGAGCACGGCCGGCGGCGTCTCCTCGATCTCGCTTCCCGCGCCGGTCGAGTCCGTCTTGAACAAGGAGGGGATCGAGAAGAACTGGGCTCCGCTTTGGCGGCTCTACCAGCGGCGCTGGGACGACAACGGCAACTCGGCCTCGTCGTTTCTGTGGAACCTGTACTGGCACGAAAGGCGCGGCCCCGAACTCGCCTACGAACTCTTTCCGTTCGTCTCCTACCGGGGGACCGGCGCGGCGAGCGAGCTGAAACTACTGAAGGGTTTGATCAGCCTGAAGAGCAGCGCAGACGAGCAGGGGGTCAGCCTGTTCTGGCTCCCCTTCGGCCTGAAATGGGGGGGGAAGTGAGGTCTTTTTTCGAACCGGTAGGCAGGAGGGTGCTCTACTTTCACCAGGTGCTGGGTGAGATGGTGATCCTCATGGGGAAGATATTATTCTACTTCCGCGAGGCGCCGCGCAACCTGCAAAGCATCCTGACCCAGATGGCGATCATCGGTTACGACACCCTTCCGGTCGCCTCGGTGATGGCCTTCTTCGTCGGGATGGTCCTCGCGCTGCAGACCGGCGTCGAACTGCAGAAGTACGGCGGCCAGAACATCATCGGCGCCATCGTCGGCCACTCCATGGTGCGCGAACTCGGTCCGGTCATGACGAGCTTCCTGGTGGCAGGGCGGGTCGGTTCCGCCATGGCCGCGGAGCTCGGGGTCATGACCGTGTACGAGGAGATCGACGCCCTGAAGACGCTCGATATCGACCCGGTCCGCTACCTGGCCATGCCGCGCTTCATCGCCTGCATCATCTGCGTCCCCGCCCTGGTGATCTACTCCGACCTGATAGGGATCGCCGGGGGCGCGCTGATCAGCCATCTGCACCCGCAGATCTTCGTCTCCTACTCGACCTACTACGACAGCCTGACTGCGGCGCTCAAGGTGAAGGAGATCGGGACCGGCCTCACCAAGGCGGTCGTATTCGGCTCGATCATCGCGCTCGTTTCCTGTTACGTCGGTTTCGCCACCACGGGAGGCGCCCGGGGGATCGGCGAGTCGACCACGAGATCCGTGGTGCTCTCGTTCATGCTGATCCTGGTGGCCGACTACATCCTGACCCGGGTGCTTTTGTAGCGGCAAACATCGCAATTGCAAGTCGCGCCGCCGCGGCAGCCCCTGGTGGCAGACCGGGTCCGCAGGGGCGGATGATCGTTCGCGCGACTTTGCCGAAGCGTTGGTTTTAGGCAACTTATCTTAAACATTGAAATTATTTCAGCCGCTTGCGGACCCGATTTTTGTTCGCGTCCCAGTGGCCTGTTTGGTCTTTCCGGAGGTTGATACTCATGGCTATATCGGTGGAGAAGAAAGTCGGCATGTTCTTCGTGTTCGGGCTCATCATCCTGGGGGTGCTCCTGGAGGTGGGAGAGAAGTGGAATCCCTTCGAGAAGAACATCCCCTACAAGACCTACCTCACCAGCATCACGGGACTCAAGGTAGGGGATCCGGTTCGTCTGGCCGGCGTCGATGTAGGCAGGATCACGGCGATCACCATCTTGTCCGATAAGATCGAGATTGACTTCGAAGTGAAACCCGAGACCCGCATCAAGACGGACACCGTGGCGGGACTTCGCCTTACCAACCTGTTGGGAGGCCAATTCCTGGGGCTTTCCTTCGGCTCGCCCGGCGCGGCGGAGTTGCCGCCGGGAGGCACCGTGAGGGGCAAGGACGTGGCCAACATCGATATCATCGTCGATAACCTGAGCGACGTCATCAGGGATGCCAAGTCTCTGGTCACCAACCTGGACAAGAACCAGGAGCAGGTGCTGCAAAAGATTTCCCGCATGCTCGATGACAACCGCGGCCCCCTGAAGGGCGCCATCGCCAACATCAACAGCATAAGCGAGAAGCTCGATCGCGGCGACGGCTCACTCGCCCTGCTTTTGAACGACCGCACGCTCTATAACGACGCAAGCAGTGCCGTGGCGAGTTTCAAAGGCGTGGCCGGCAAGCTCGAGAGGGGCGAGGGGACGCTCGGCAAGCTGATCAACGACGAGATGCTCTATCGCGACGCCTCGACCGTGGTGGCCGATCTCAAGATCGGGGTCAAGGACTTCAACTCCGGGATCCACGACGTGAAGGAGATCACCGCCAAGATCAACCGCGGCGAAGGAACCATCGGCAAACTCGTCTACGACGAAGCCCTCTATACGGAGCTGCGGGACGCCTCGAAGAGCGTGAAGGACATAGCGCAGAAGATAAACTCCGGCCAGGGGACCATCGGCAAGCTGGTGAACGAGGACCAACTGTACCGGGACACGACGGCGACGCTTAAGAAGGCCGAGCGCGCCATGGAGGGGCTGGGCGATACCGGCCCGATCTCGGTGCTCGGTTCGATCATCGGGACCTTGTTCTAGGAAACCATCCCCACCCTGACCCTCCAACCCTGAAGGGGAGGGGTGCTGCAACGGAGAATTGCTGAGGCCAGATCAAATCATGGCTAACTCGGGCAGCCGGACCTTCTGCCACTCGACGTTTCACCGGGTGGTGCCGGCCGCCTTGTTGCTGGGGATTAGCTGAATGGATGACTTTTTTCGCATAGCCGTCGGGACCATCACCATGCGTCCCTATGTGTTCGCCTTTTTCGCCAGCTACCTGGTGGCAGCCGTCCTGCATCTGGGCTGGAGGAAGACCGTCTGGTTCACCTTAGCCGGTTACCTGATCGCTTTCGCCTCGGAGTACTCCTCCATAAACAACGGCTTTCCTTACGGCTGGTATTACTATGTAGACACCACCCGGGGCCAGGAGCTCTGGGTCGCCGGCGTCCCGTTCTTCGACTCTCTTTCCTACGTTTTCCTTTCCTACTGCAGCTACGCCACAGCACTTTTGGTGCTATCCCCTGTGAAGAAAATAAAGGGGGACCTGGTTCTGCTTGAGACCGGCCGCCTGAGACGCTCCTTCTCGGCGCTTCTGCTTGGCTCGCTGTTCCAGGTTTTTCTCGACATCGTGATCGACCCGGTGGCGCTCCAGGGCAGCAGGTGGTTCCTGGGCAGGATCTACGGTTATAACGAGGTAGGGATGCATTACGGCGTGCCGATATCAAACTACCTCGGCTGGTTTCTGGTGAGCCTTTTTCTCGTGGGCGCCCTGCAACTGATCGACCGGTTGGTGCGGCACAAGGAGAAGCCTGCCGGCGTTGCCGCGGCGCCTTATCGCTGTCTCTACGCACCGTTTCTCTATCTCTGCGTGGTCGCTTTCAACCTCTTTGTCACCGTCTACATCGGAGAGCACCTGATGGCCCTCACCGGCCTCTTCATATACACTCTGCCGGTGGTAATGGCCGCTGTGCTTTTCTGCAACAGGATTAACCGCTATCACAAGGACGAACTGGCAGACCACCTTGTCGAGTTCCCCTGGTCAGCCGCTGCGGCCTCGGCAGGTCCGGTCCGCTCGGGCCGGCCCTGATTGCCGGTTGGCCGGGAGGCCGGCTGAGCCAGGCGGCAAGTCCTGACTCGTGCGAGCCAGGCAAACGGGTGCCGTTAACAACTGGAGATTACTATGCAAGATCCGGACATCCGCTGGCAGCAGCGTTTTAAGCTCAAACACAAACGGAGGATACCTATGAAAAAAACAGCTGCCATCTTCGCCCTTGCGGCAGTTCTCGGCGCCGCCGGCGCCGCGTCGGCCGCCCACAAGGCTTCCCTGCCCAAGGGGTATGAGAAGTGGGAAAAGAGCAAGGCCAGGGTCATCACGGACAGGAAGTCCCTCTTCTACGGCATCCATTACATCTATGTCGACAGGAAGGCGATGAAGAGCTATCAGGCTGGCGGCGTGTACCCTGAAGGGAGCCGGTTCGTGGCGGTCAACTACACCATCAAGGATGCAGGTGGCAAGCCGGTGCAAGGGAAGAAGAACATGATAGTCCTGATGAAGAAGGACAAGAAGCAGAAGGAGACCGGAGGGTGGCAGTTCGCCGGGTTCAGCCCGGACGGCAAGCCTTCCGGACTCGATCCGGCCAAGGACTGCTTCGGTTGCCACCTGAAGGATGCCAAGGATACCGATTTCGTCATCTCGAAGTACGCCGACTTCAAGTAGCGGGCTTGCCGACCTGCCGATACCGTATCGCCCGGCCCCATCCCCACCCTGTCCCTCCCTGTCCCTTGAAGGGGAGGGACCTTAAAGGCTCCCCCACCCTGTTTTCAGCATCTTTACCTGGCCATACTTGGTATAATGTCTCCGGGAACTTAGAGCACATCATCGCAACCAGACAAAGTTCAAGGAGCACCGATGTCAAAAGCTGATACCATGCCGAAACTTAACATGGCCACCCTGCCCAACGGGGTCCGGGTGGTCACCCAGAAAGTCCCCAACATGCAGAGCGCCGCTATCGGCATACGGATCGACAGCAGCACCAGAAACGAGAGCCCGGATTGCGGGGGTGCCTCGCACTTCATCGAGCATCTGCTTTTCAAGGGGACGCCAACCCGCTCGGCCGATCAGATCATGGACGACTTCAACAGCATCGGCGCCAGGGCGAACGCCTATACCAGCCAGGAAGAGGTTTTCTACTACGCGATATCGCTCGCCTCGGTGATCCCTCCGACCTTCGATATCCTCGCCGACATGTTCCTGAACGCGACCTTTCCGGCGCAGGAGGTCGAGAAGGAGCGGGGCGTCGTGTTGCAGGAAATCTCGATGAATTCGGATACGCCGAGCCGTTTCATCTACAACCAGTTCCACCAGGGGTTCTGGAAGGGGCATCCGCTGGGCGCCCCCATCCTCGGCACGGCAGAGACGATCACATCCATCCCTCGCGATCGCCTGATGGAATACAAGCTCTCCAACTATCTCGCCAACGCCACCATCGTGTCCGTTGCCGGCAACGTGGAGCATGATCGCATCGTGGACCAGGCCGAGCGGCTCTTTCGGGGACTGCCGATCGGCACTCTTGCGGTAAACAAGCCTGGTCCCGGCTGGAAGCTCGGCATTGCCGAGAACGTGCACTACCACCGCCCCATGGAGCAGACCCTGTTCTACATGGGGTATCCGCTGCCGCCGGCCGGCAACGAGCATCGCCATGAGCTCGCCGTGTTCAACCAGATCCTCGGCAGCGGCATGAACTCCCGGCTGTTCCGCGAGGTCAGGGAGCGTCGCAGCCTTGCCTACACGGTCTACTCGATGATGTCTTCCTACAGCGACTCGGCCGGCCTGATGATCTATGCGGGTACCAGCGCCGAGCGCGCCCAGGAGGCCATCGACGTCTGCCATGGCGAGGTGATGAGGTTTTGCGAAGAGAAGGTGAGCGCCGAGGTTCTGGAAGCTGCCAAGGAACAGATCCGCTGCGCCCGCCTGATGGCCATTGACGACTGCGAGACCCAGGTGCGCAGGATATCGAACACCACGTCCCTTTTGGGCGCTCCCGAGCCCATCGGGCTTTCGCTGGAAGCGATCGCTGCGGTGAGCGCCGAGGATGTTCGTGCCATGGCGCAAACCTTGTTGTCCAACCGCGTTCCGCGTGTCGATTCGGTCGGCCCTGGCGACGGTCCGGGATTGCCTCGCTGACAGAGTGTCGGGAGCCGCGGGAACACGGCCGCAGGTCGGATTTCCGGGAAAATAGCAAACGGGAAATGGCAAGAAGGCAAAAGGCCCACCGGGGGAATCCGGCGGGCCTTTTTGTCAGGTTGCTTTTTGCGGTTGCCGATGTGGTCAACCACTCTCGGTTCAAAGCATGACTGCAATACTGTTTGCGCTATTTGCGCGCCTCCGGTTTGTGTATCCGTCTCGCTTCCTTCAATGCCCTGAGCCCCGCCATTTCGTTCTCGAAGCAATCCGGGCATAAACCGTGACTGAAGAGGGCTTCGGAGTGCTCAGATATGTACTGTTCCAGTTGCTGCCAGCTCTCCTGATCGTTTCTGATCTTCTTGCAAACCCCGCAGATAGGGATGACCCCTTCCAGTTTCTTCACCATGGCCAGGGCCGCCTCCAGTTGGCTGACCTTTTCCTGCAATTCCCGGGTCCGTTGCGCCACCTGGATTTCCAGGCTGGCGGCATAGATCTCGACACGGTCCTTTGCCGACTCCACTTCGCTTATCAGGCTGCGGGTATAGGTGTCAAAGACAAGGGTGATGTCGAAATAGAGCTGCCTGTCGAGGGCCCGGCAGGCATCGGCCCGCGCGGCCGCATCGGTGACCCGACGCTCCAGGGTCTTGAAGAGGATTTCCTTGAGTATTCTTACCGCAGACAGGTAAAGTTTCGGTTCTACGCCGATTCGCTTATGGACCAGTCCGATGCGCAGACGGTTGTTTACATATTCACTGTCCGTGTTCCCGCTGAACAGTTCTATTACATACTGCTTTTGAGCCGAATGCAGTCTCCTCAAGGTGTCCGCATCGCCGATCAACCGGGATATCTCCGGGTCCGACGTTTGTATCCGATAAAATTCCTCTACTATTAAGTCAATTTCTTCCGTTATGAATGCCCTGCAGCCGAGCAACGCTGCTGCTTCATCACTGCCGAGACCTGTCAGCTCCTTGCGTCTCGCGATTTCATGACCGGTGATATGTATCTGTTCCAATAATCTATGATCGGTCAGTTCCATAGGACAATAGTCTGATATGTCGAAGACCGCGGATCATTTATCAATATTGTATGAATCATTGTAATGTCCAGTGTTGATATGGTTTTTGAATTGTATTCGCCTGCCGAACCGATCCTTAAAAATGGATAATAAAGGCGCGAAGCAGCGACTACTACAGTCATCGGCAGCAATCAGCCACAGGAGATATTCTACTGCACTTGCCGCATCGGGCTCAAGACAATTCATCCGCGCTCGATTTTCCCTCCGGCAAGGTGTGACCGCGAGCTTGCCGCCAGCTACTGCCCCGCCTTCTCCCTCATAGATCCGACCTTGCGCAATCTGCTCCCGCAGGCTTGGCAACCAATGACGAGGCCTGCGAAACTGCCTCCGGCCCGGATTCCGGAACGTCGCAGCCTGCAGGCCTCAATTCACCTTCGGGAGTCAGCTCTTAGTGCAGTTAGTGCAGCATGTCCTTGTCGCCGGACAGGTGGGGGAAGTGCTCGTGATGCACCTCATGATTGAGCACCATGATCTTTCCGCATGAGGCGCACAGGTACTTGTCCGCGCTGGTCGTGTAATCGCTGCGCCGGCACGAGTCGCACCAGACCTTGATGTCGCAGCTTTCGTGAGAACTAGCTTCCAGAGTTTTCTCCATGTTGTCTGCCATAGCCCCGTCCTCCCTATTTTGGTTTAGCCCATTATATCATGCGGCGGATCTGGCGGCGCCACCGGATCACAGTCCGATGATCCACTGACCAAGCCTCCCCATGCAGTTCGAGCCCGGCTTTAATATGCTCATGGCAGCTCTAGCGTGACCATCAGCGGCAGATGGTCCGAGGCGACCCGGGTCAGGGACGTCTTCGGCACCGACACGCTGCGGACCTTGAGATTCGGGGTTATGAAGAGATGATCGATGCGCATGAAGGGGAACTGCACCGGCCAGGTCCCCTTGGGAAAGCTACCCTTGTGGCCCCTCTGCACGTCGCGCAGATGGCGGGTGATCAGCCGGTACACCGAAGAGCCCGCCAGGGCGTTGAAGTCCCCGCAAAGTACTGCCGGCGACAGGCATTCGGGATGGCCCAGCCACTGCGGCCCGGTGATGTCCGTGGCCTGGCAGACACGCTCGTGCCTGTTCAGACCGAAATGGGTCGCCACCACCTGGACCTTGCTGCCGTGCAGCTCCACTTCGGCCCAGACGGCGCCGCGGCGCTCGTAGAAAGGGTTGAGCGGCTCGGTGGGAACCGGCCCGGCCTTGATCAGGCGCATCGGCTTGCGGCTTAACACCGCGTTGCCGTAGCCCCCTTCCTGCACCTGGATCGAGGAGTGGAAATGGAAGGACATCTCCAGTCTTTGGGCGATCAGATGGGCCTGGTCGGTCCTCTCGGTGCGCTCCAGGCCCGCGTCCAGCTCCTGCAGGGCGACGATGTCAGGGTTGCAGCGGTCGATGACCTCGGCGATCCTGAGTGGCGAGATCCGGCCGTCGATGCCGATGCAGCTGTGCACGTTGTAGGTCATCACGGAAAAGGTTTTTGACATGAGCAGGGCTTATATTATCGTTGGACCTGGGGCCGGGGCGGCTCTTTCTAAGCTTATTGGAAAGAGTACCTACGGTGAGGGGGATGTCAATCGGCGCGGGGGAAACTGGGCCGGACAGTTGAGTGGTCAGATCAGGCGGAATCGGGAGAGAGTAGGAGTGTGGAGCATGAAGCGACAGTGGTTGAAGATAATGGTCTTGCTGCTTGTCGTGGGGGCGGCTGCAGCGGCAAAGATAATGCTGCAGGGCGATTTTCTCACCCTGGAACAGGTGAAAGAGCAGAAGGAGCATCTGCTCTGCTTTATCGAGGCACACTACATTCAGGCGGTACTTTGTTTCATCTGCCTCTATGTCAGTACCGCCTTCTTCCTGCCCGGGGCACTGGCACTGACCGTAGCCGGCGGCATGATGTTCGGCACCGTTGCCACGGCGGTCTACGCCAATATCGGAGCGACCAGCGGCGCGGTGTTGGCCTTCCTCGCGGCCCGCTTCGTCATCGGCGGCTGGGTCCAGGAGAGGTTCAAGCAACAGTTGCAGCGCTTCAACAAGGAGATCTCCCAGCGCGGCCACAACTACCTGCTGGTGCTGCGCATCCTGCCCCTGGCCCCGTTCTTCGTGGTCAATTATTGCGCCGGCATGACCCGGGTTCCTCTCCGGACCTTTGTCTGGACCACATCGGTCGGCATGCTCCCCGGGGCGCTGATTTACGCCTACATAGGAGAGCAGCTGGGCTACCTCGACGAACCGGCGGATGTCCTGTCCTGGAAAATCCTGCTGGCGCTGGTGCTGCTCTCGTTCTTCGCTTTGCTTCCGGTGCTCCTGCATCACCTGCAGTCTTCCAGGAAATAGATGCTGCAGTCCCGGTCATCCAGAATCCAGAATCCAGAATTCAGAATTCAAAATTCAAAATTCAAAATTCAAAATTCAAAATTGAATTTCATGCCGGGTGCAGCATCTCTGCCAGTTCGAAGGCGAGTTCCACCCCCTGCTCGGCGTTGAGGCGCGGGTCGCAGTTGGTCTGGTAGTTCAGGTGCAGGTGCTTGTCCAAAAGCTGCCTGCTGCCGCCGGTGCACTCCGTAACATTGTCGCCGGTAAGTTCCAGGTGGACCCCCCCCGCAACGGTCCCCTCGGCCCTGTGGATCTGGTAGAAGTTCTTTATCTCCCTCAGGATCTCCTCGAACTTCCTCGATTTCTGGCCGTATTGGTTCTGGTAGGTGTTGCCGTGCATCGGGTCGCAGCTCCAGACCACTTTGCATCCCTCGCTCTTGATCTCACGCAGCAGCTGCGGCAGGTAGGACGAGATCTTGTCGGCGCCGAAGCGGGTGATCAGGGTCAGGCGCCCCGGCTCGTTGTCCGGGTTGAGCCTTTCGATGATCGCCTTGATGTTGTCGATGTCGTAGTTCGGGCCGATCTTCATCCCGAGCGGGTTCCGGACGCCGCGCAGGAACTCCACGTGCGCGCCGTCCAACTGCCGGGTCCGGTCTCCGATCCAGAGCATGTGGCCGCTGCAGTCGTACCAACCACCGCTGGTGGAATCCTTCCTGGTCAGCGCCTCCTCGTAATCGAGCAAGAGCGCCTCGTGGGAGGTGTAGAGCGTGGTCTGGTTCAGTTGGGGGGTGTGCTGCGGGTCGAGCCCGATGGCGGTCATGAAGTTGATGGTCTTCCAGATCTGCCGGACCAGTTCCTCGTACTTCTGACCGGCAGGGAGCGCGTCCAGGGATGCCCGGTGCCAGGCCTGCACCCGGTCCAGTGCCGCGTATCCGCCCAGCGTGAAGCTGCGCACCAGGTTGAGGGTGGCGGCCGCACGGTAGTAACCCTCCAGCATCCGGCGCGGGTCCGGTGTCCGGGCCTCCACGGACGGCTCCGGGCTGTTCACCATGTCTCCCCGGTAGCTCGGCATCTCCACCCCGTTCACCATCTCGGTGTCCGAGGAGCGGGGCTTGGCGTACTGCCCGGCGATCCTGCCGATCTTGATGACCCGCTTCTCTCCCGCGTAGGCGAGGACCACGGACATCTGCAGGATCACCTTGAGCAGTTCGCGGATGTCGGGCCCGGTGCAGCGTGAGAAGTCCTCGGCGCAGTCGCCGCACTGCAGCACGAAGGCTCTCCCCTCCACGGCCTCGGCGAGCTGCCCTTTAAGCGTCTGGCACTCTCCGGCGAAAACGAGCGGCGGCAGTTGGGAAAGCGTTTTCAGCGATTCATCGAGTGCCGGGCCTGCCGGCCAGACTGGTTGCTGCATGGCGGGAAAAGAGCGCCAGCTGGTTTTGCTCCATTTCGTGGATTGCATATCTCTCCTTAGCGGAACTTTTCGATCACCTGCCGGAACCTGGATCCCCGGCGGCTGAAATGACGGCAAAATGTGCCAGCCGGCCGGAGCGGGTCGGACCCGTGCCATGGTAGCAGGATTACTGCGATTGAAAAACCAAAATGTGAAGAAAATCGCCCAAGACTCATGAAATCCCTGCTTCAAAACAGGCAGCGCCGTGCTATTATCCTTCAATCATGAAAATAGCAGATGACAACCAGAACGCGCCGGCAGACGCATCGACACCCGGCTGGCAGCAGTCGCCCGCAGGGCATGCAGCGGGGGCGGGGAGCACCGAAACGGACCGTTGCGGCGCGGATGCCGCTGCGCCGTCCGCCTGCAATGGGAAAGCGGGGGCGCTGCGCCGGTTGCGCCGTAACCTTTTTTGCGGGGTGCGCATGGCCCTGTCGCTCAGGGTGGATGCGGATCGGCTCTTCGCCACGCCGGGCGCCCTGGCGCTTCTTGCCGTAACCGACTTTCTGCTCAACCTGGCGGTCTCTTTCCTATTGGTGGGACGCGGCGGGAGCTTCTCCTACTCGGCCGTGCCCTCCTTTTATTTCCATCTGCCGCTAATGCTGCTCTTCGGTTTTCTGGCCGGCAGGGTACTGTCTCGCCCCTCGCTTGTGACCGTTGTCCCCGTGGCGCTCGTGGCGCTCAGTATTCCCATCGAGCTCTGCCACGCCCTGATTGAGCGGATGGCGCAGATGCCGCAGTTGGAGTGGCTGGTCGATTACCTGGTGGCGCCGCACTACTACAGATTTTTCTGGTGGTGGACGGCGGCGGCGCTCCTTTTCCTGTCGCGGCTCACTAAGGCCGATGCGCCCCGCGCGCGCATCACGGTGCTGCTGCTTTTTCTGGTCCTGGTAGTGCCGCCCCTGTGGTATTTCCCCCGCGCCGACCTCTGGGTGAGCGCGGCCGAAAGCGGCGAGAGTGGCGAGCTCCATCTGACCGAGGAGGTGCTGGCGGCCCAGGCGCGGCTGCTTGACGGTGAGTTCGCGGGGCTTGCGCCCGGCAAGAGAGGGGTGACCGAGCTGTATTTCGTGGGGTTTGCAGGGGACGCCACCCAGGATGTCTTCCTGAAGGAGCTGACGGCCGCCCAGCGGATCTTCACCGAGCGGTTCGCGGCGTCAGGCCGCACCCTCGTGCTCGCCAACAACCCCAAGACCGCGGCCACCCTCCCTTTTGCCACTGCGAGCAACCTGGAGCGGGCGCTGTCCAGGGTGGGGCAGGTGATGAACCGGGACGAGGACGTGCTCTTCTTGTACCTCACCTCGCACGGGTCGCAGCAGCACGAGCTTGCCGTCAACAACCCCCCGTTGGAGCTGGACGACATCACGCCCGAAAAGCTGCGCCGCCTGCTGGACAAGTCCGGCATCACCTGGAAGGTGGTCGTTGTTTCCGCCTGCTATGCGGGGGGATTTATCGATCCGTTGCGCGACGACCACAGCCTCATCATAACTGCGGCGGATGAGAGCCATGAATCTTTCGGCTGCGGCTACGGCGAGAAGTTCACCTGGTTCGGCGAGGCGTTCCTGGATCACGCCCTGCGCAGCACCTTCTCCTTTACGGCAGCCTTCGAGGCGGCGCGGGAGATCATCGGGCAGTGGGAGGAAGAACAGGGGGAGACCCCCTCGAACCCGCAGATCTGGGTGGGAAAGGCGATGGAAGGCAAACTCGGCGTACTGGAAAATCAGTTGGCGCGGCGGCCGCAGGCAAAAAAGGGGCCTTAAGGCCTTACCCCGCGCCCCCCACCGTGATCCCCGAGATGAGCAGGGTGGGCTGGGCGTCGGAGACCGGCACCCCCTGGCCGTCCTTGCCGCAGGTGCCGATGCCGAAGCCCAGGTCGTTTCCCACCATGGTAATCTTCTTCAGGACCTCGGGGCCGTTGCCCGTCAGGGTCGCCCCCCGCACCGGCTCGCCCACGACCCCGTTCTCGATCAGGTACCCCTCCGACACCTCGAACACGAAGTTGCCGTTCACCGTATTTACCTGACCGCCCCCCATGCGCCGCACGAACAGCCCGTGGTCGACGCCGGCGATGATCTTGGCGGGGTCGCTCTGGCCCGGTGCGATCAGCGTGTTGGTCATCCGCACGATGGGGCGCATCCGGTACGATTCGCGTCTGCCGTTGCCGGTGGAGGCGCAGCCGTCCTTCATGGCGGAGAGCCTGTCGTACATGTACCCCTTGAGCACGCCGTTTTCCACCAGGACGGTGCGCTGCGCCGGCGTCCCCTCGCTGTCGAAGGAAAAGGAGCCGCGCGCGAAAGGGATGGTCGCGTCGTCCAGCACCGTGATGAGCTCGGAGGCGACGCTTTCGCCGATCCTCCCCTTGTAGACGGAGGTCCCTGCCTGGACCAGGTCCGCCTCCAGGCCGTGGCCGATCGCCTCGTGCACCATGGTCCCCCCCGCCTCGCTGGAGAGCACCACGGGAAGCTGTCCTGCCGGGGCCTTCCTCGCCCCGAGCATCATGACACCGCGCGCGGCCGCCTTCAGCGCCAGCTCCTCGGGGGAGGCGGCATCGAACAGCTCGAAGCCCTGCTGGGCGCCGACCGGCTCGTAGCCTGTCTGGGTGACCGAACCTTCCTGGGCCACCACCTGGACCAGGAACACGGTCGAGGTGGAGCCGTCCTCGTGGAATTCGCCCAGCGAGTTCACCGTCTGGCTCTTCACCTGCGAGTCGCGGTAGACGGCCATCACCTGCCTGATCCTGGTGTCGAAGCCGCGCGCCGCGCGGTCGGCCCGGTTCGCCATGGCGACCTTCCGGGCAAGCTCGACCTGGTCCGGGTGGATGGCGATCGGGAAGCCGGCCCCCTTTTTGCGCTCGCAGAGATTTATCTCCCCCGAGAAGGCGCCGCCTCGCACCCCGCGGCTCACCGTCTCGGCGAGCCGCAGCAGAGACTCCTCGCTCAACTGGTT
>Ga0209317_1000687_pt1 | contig 37446 bp, 30 predicted proteins | sample RifGroB2_FD_183994 | JGI IMG/M metagenome (GOLD analysis project Ga0209317, IMG submission 183994) | Soil microbial communities from Rifle, Colorado, USA - Groundwater B2 (SPAdes) (version 2) | ecosystem: Environmental > Terrestrial > Soil > Unclassified | place: Rifle, Colorado | collected... | reverse complement strand
GTTGATCCAGTTGAACCTCCGCACCTTGTAGGGGCAGTTGTTGGAACAGTAACGGGTGCCGATGCAGCGGTTGTAGATCTGGGCGTTCAGCCCCTCCTCGTTGTGCACCGCGGCGAAGACGGGACACACCGGCTCGCACGGGGCCGCGTCGCAGTGCTGGCAGTGCAGCGGCAGCCAGGCGTAGCGCAGCGGGCTTCCCGGGATGCGGTAAGGGGGCACGCGCAGCCAGGCCATCTCGCGCCCCTCTCCCACCTGCTCCTTCCCGATCACCGGGATGTTGTTCTCCGCATAACAGGCAACCGCGCAGGCCCCGCACCCGATGCAGCGCTGCAGGTCGATCACCATGGCCCAGCGGTGCTTGCCGTGCTCGTGCCTCGGGTAGATGTCCTTTTGGGGGTGATAACCCTCGGGAAGGGGGAGGGAGAGATGATCCCCCCCGCCGGGGTTCATGGAGGCGAGGCGGGAATGCGGCACCGACTGCAGCAGCTCCCGGTGCAACTGGTCCCTGTAGCGAACGGTGCGGGTCAGGGGGCGATCGGCGCCCCCCGGCACCCTTTTTATACTGCAGGTTGCGAACATCGAGCTGCTCTGCGGCGCTCCAAGCAATGCGAAAGCGTTCACGCCGACCCCTTTCGCGTTTTTGCCCACTGCCTCGTGTCCCTGCCCGAGGGCGATCGCCACCGTTTGCTCGCTCACCTCCTCGGTGAGACGCACCGGCGCACGGAGGTACCCGGCCGAAGTGGTGATCTGGACCAGATCCCCTTCCTCGATCTCCAGCTGCGACGCCTGGCGCGGATGCAGGTCGATCCAGTTCCCCCAGACGATGAAGCTCACCGGGTCCGGGGCCTCCTGCATCCAGCCGCGGTTGGCGAGCCGCCCGTCGTAGAGCATGATGGAGGCCCAGGGCCAGAGCTCTGCCTGGTCCGGCCTCGCGGCACCCTTTCGCGTCGCGCCCATGAACCTCAAGGCGCCGGGGCGGACGGCAGGGGGAGCAGCCGGGGTGCCTTGAGCTCCACCCCCCCAGGCCCCCCCCCTTCTCAGCGCGTCGGTCCAGGACTCATCCGCCGATGCGGCGCCGCTGCCTGCCCGTTTGCTCCAGCTCCCCTTCAGCCACGCCGCGAAGTCCACAGGGGAAGCGCCGTCCCGGTCGGCAAGCGGCCTACCCGCCAGCCGCGCCAGGGCCATGAAGACGTCCCCGGCGCCGCGCGTGTCGTAGAGGCGCCCCATGCCGGGCTGCATCAGACCCCGGACGCCGGGCTCGGGGTGGTAGTCGCCCCATGACTCCAGGGGGGAGTCGATCGGCAGGACCCAGTGCGCCAGCTGCGCCGTTTCATCAAGCATGGTCCCCAGGTAGACGACGGTCCCCGCCCTGCTGATCTGCGCCGCCGCACCGCGCCGGCTGTAGGCGGGGTTGGTGTCGTGCACGAAGAGGACGTCGTTTGCGCCGAGCGAGCCGAAAAGGGCGGCGAGTTCCGCCTCGCGGGCCGTCCGGCTCAGCGCGTGAGGGCGCGAAAAGTCGACCGTCTTGCCGACGCTTCCCGCCGCGTAGTTCAAAAGCGCCACGCAAAGCGCCGTGTCGGTCGCCACCGGGCCTGCCGCGCCCACCGGACCTGCCAGCGCAACCGCGCCCCGTGCCGAGCTGAAGGCGCGGGCGAGGCTTTCCAGCGTGTCGTGCGGGACCGCCGGAAGGTGGCCTCCCCCGGCCAGCAGGGAGTCGATGGAGCCCTTCACGAAGGAGAGGTCGTTTTTCTGCCAGCCGCGCTCGAGGATGATCTTCAAGAGCGACGCCGCGACCAGCCGCTCCTGGCCGGCCGGCACCTGCAGGAAGGTGTCGGCGTTGGAGGCGGTCATCGAGAGACGCGGCCCGACGTACACCATGCGGTTCATCGGGGCCCCCTCGCGGTAGGAGTGCATCTCGGCGAACTGCCGGGCGTAGGAGACCGGCGACACCCAGCTCTCCAGGAAATCGGCCGCGAAGCTCAGGATGAAGTCGCTCCCCTGGAGGTCGTGATGCGGGATGACCGGCAGGCCGAACAGTTGCTGGTGCGCCGTCTTGACGGGCTCGTAGCTGAACGCCTCATGAAAGAGGAGCTGCCCCGAGGCAAAAGCGGCGCTAAAGCCGGCCATCACCTCGGCGAGCGCCCCGGTCTGCAGGCTCGACAGGACGGCCACCCTGCCGCCTCCGCGCAGCCTGGACGATATGGCCGGGAGCGCCTCGTCCCAGGAGCTTTCCTGCAGCTTGCGCCCCTCTCCCCGGCGGAGCACCTGCCGTGCGCGGTCCGGGTCGTAGAGCCCCTGCAGGGCAGACTGGCCGCGCGGGCAGAGCCCCCCTCTGTTCACGGGGTGCTCCGGATTCCCTTCCGCCTTGGTGACGCGGCCGTCGCGGTGCGACAGCTGCATGCCGCAGCCGGCCGGGCATTCGCGGCAGGTGGTCGCAAAAAAGCTCCAGCTCCCGGGGCGGAGATCCTCGGGGGGGATCACCTTGGGGATCAGCTTGTTGACCAGTTTCCGCGGAGGATCGGTGGCAAGCGCGATGCTGCTGCCACCGGTCACCCACAAGAAGGTGCGTCTCGACATGTCGGTCATCAGGAGGACCCCGTGGCGCTCGTTGTTAGTTAAGGACGTTCAATGAAAGGAGGGATGAAAAAGCATTAACCTTTTTTATCAAGGGGAGGTTGGATGTCAAGGAGATGGGACATCTTGCCTTTCATCGCGCCTGCCAGCAGGTGCGCAAAAGGGAGCCCCGGAAAGCGCCGGGGAGCTTCGGGCGTAGAAATGCCCGGTTCGATTGACGAAAAGGCAGGCTGAGCTAGGCTGGAGGGGTGCTTTTGCAGGCGGAAAGGGGGCGGCAATGAAGATGGGTACGGAAGAATTCAGGGTAAAGGCCAAGGAGGCGCTCAGCCTCAAGAAGCGTCCCACCGATCTGGAGCCGTTTTACCGGTCCAAGGAGCAGTACCAGGAGTTGCTGAACGAGCAGGTCGAGAGGTTGAGCGCCCTCCAGGGGCTTCTTTACGCCAACAACAGCTACTCGGTGCTGCTGATCTTCCAGGCCATGGACGCGGCGGGGAAGGACGGCGTGATCAAGCATGTCCTCTCCGGCATCAACCCGCAGGGGTGCGAGGTCTACTCCTTCAAGCACCCCAGCGCGGAGGAACTGGACCACGATTTTTTGTGGCGCACGATGAGACGCCTGCCGGAACGCGGGCGCATCGGGATCTTCAACCGTTCCTACTACGAGGAGGTGCTCATCGTCCGCGTCCACCCGGAGATCCTTGCGGCGGAAGGGCTCCCGGACAGATTGAGCAGCCATAAGAACATCTGGCGCGACAGGTACCGGTCCATGGTCGACATGGAGGAACACCTGCACCGAAACGGCACCCGCATCGTCAAGATCTTCCTGCATGTATCCAGGGAGGAACAGCGCAAGCGTTTCCTGGAGCGGATAGACAACCCGGAGAAGAACTGGAAATTCAACAAGGGGGACCTCGAGGAGAGAAAGCTCTGGAAGCAGTACATGGATGCCTATGAGCAGTGCCTCGGCGCGACCAGCAGCAAAAACGCCCCTTGGTACGTGGTCCCCGCCGACGACAAGAAGAACGCGCGGCTCATAGTCGCCCAGGTGCTGCTGAACCTGCTTGAGGAGTTGAAGATGACCTACCCGCAGACCTCCGAGGCGCGCCGCAAGGAACTGCTCGAGATACGCAGGGAACTGGCCGGCGACTGAGCGGCCACGAAAAAGGCGGCTCGCGCCGCCTCGATCGAAGTGCATGGCAGGCCGGCTATCGTGTGAGGTTTCGGCCCGCGAGAAGAGCTGCGACCAACATGACCACTGCGATGGCCAGGAACAGGTAGAACAGGACCTTGGCTATCCCGGCCGCTGCCGTGGCTATGCCGCCGAAACCGAATACCGCGGCGATAATGGAGATAATGAAGAATATGACGGCCCATCGTAACATGACTGCTCACCTCCCTACCTTTTCATTAACTTCCTTGAATAAAGTATAGCATGCGCCCAAGCCGCTTTAAAAGCTTGTCTTTTTCCTATATTTCGGTGGGGGGCGGGGGAAAGACAAGGGCCGCGCCTGTGGAGGCACGGCCCTTAGGGGTAATGCGCCGGCCTTAAGGCGGGAACTATTTCAACTCCATCGGCTCGTCGCAGCAGGTCGCCTCGATGTCACAGGCGGCGCCGCAGGTTTTCGACTTGCAGGCCCTGGTGACCGTCAGCTCAACCTCGCAATCCTCGGTGCTGCAAACTAGCACGTCACCCTCTTCGACTTTCATGGTTATTCCTCCCGTCGCTGGTTAGTTGGTTTTAAGCCAAGGTGAGTATAGCTGCAATCGTTTGGGGCGCAACCCGCACCGGGGGGCGCGCGCCGCCCCCCGGTGCGCGTCGCTCCCCCCTTATTCCTCCAGGTTTTCCAGGCACTTCTCCATGTCTATCCCGGGCCCCAGCACCCCGCTGAACAGGTCTCCCAGCTGCTCGAGACGCGCAGGGAGGCTCGCGATGGTGAACCGGCGAGGGTCGAGCCCCGGCTTCACCTCTTCCCATCTGAGCGGGGTCGAGACGGTGGCGCCTGGCCTGGGGCGGATGCTGTAGGGCGCGGCGAGGGTCTGGCCCGGCTTGTTCTGCAGGAAATCGAGGTAGACCTTCTTTTGCCGCTGCTTGGGGCTGCGCAAAAGGCTGGTGAAATCCGGCGCCTGGTGGTGCACCAGGGTGGCGATCAGCTTCGCGAAGTTGCCGGCCGTGTCGAAGTCGTACCGGGCACCGAGGGGGACGTAGATATGGATGCCGGTGGCGCCTGAGGTCTTGGGGAAGCTGGCGGCACCGACGCGTTCCAGGACCTCATGCACGGCAAGGGCGGCCTCGATGACCTTGCCAAAGGGGATATCCTCGGGGTCCAGGTCGATCACCAGGTAGTCCGGGTAATCGAGGTTTTGCAGGCGCGAGAGCCAAGGGTTGATCTCGATGCAGCCGAGATTGGCCATGTAGACCAGGGTGGCCTCGTCCTGACAGACGAAGAAGTTGATGTTCTTGCCGACGTGCTTGGAATGGATCTCCCTGGTGGTGATCCAGGGGGGGGGGAGCCCGCCTGCCTCCTTCTGGTAAAACCCCGGCCCCGTGATGCCGTGGGGGGTGCGGTACAGCGATTCCGGCCTGTCCTGCAGGTGGGGTAGCATGACGCGCGCCACCTTGCGGTAATAAGCGATCACGTCCCCCTTGGTGTACCCTTCCTCGGGCCAGAAGAGCTTGTCCAGATTGGTCAGGACCAGCCGGTGCCCGTCGATGACCAGCGTGCCGTCCTTCGACTTCGCGCCGCGCGCCGCCTGCTTCCGGCCGGATACTGCGGCGGCAGCCTCCTCCGGGGGGGGCTCCCCTTGGTCCGCTTCCTTTTGCGGGGCTTCCCGGGGCGGGGGGAGCCTGGCCGGGTAGGTCTCCCTCACCACCGAACCCGGCTCCTTGTCCTCCCTGAGCCCCAGAAATACCGGCTGGCGCATCACGTTCTCGTCGGTCCATTCGGCAAACTCCACCTCGCAGACCAGCTCCGGCCTTACCCACTTGACCGGCATGCCGGTCTTCACCTGCCCCTTGAAGGGGGAGTCGCGCTGGACGAGCGGTTGCAGCGCCGCGTGCAATTCCCTCAGGGCGGCTTCGTCGAACCCGCCGCCGGCCAGCCCGATATAAACCAGCTCCTCGTTCTCGTAGACGCCCAGCACCAGGGACCCGAAGTTCTTCCTGCTCCCCCGCCCCTCGGTGAACCCGCAGATAACCGCCTCCTGCTGCAGGCGTATCTTTATCTTCACCCAATCCTTGCTTCTCCTGCCGGCCTGGTACGGGCTGTTCGCCCTCTTGGCGAGGATCCCCTCCAGGTTGTTCCGGCGGGCCAGCTCGAAGAACTGCTTGCCGTATTCCCTGACGTGATCGCTGTACCGGATGTCGGGAAGATCGGGCAGCAGGCTGCGGAGCAGTTCCTTCCTGGCGGCAAGCGGCTGTCTGCGCAGGTCCTCTCCATCGAGGTAGAGGATGTCGAACAGGTAGTAATAGATGCTTCCCTGGCCGGTGCGCTGGTTGTTTTGCAGCAGTTGGAAGTAGGACCTCCCCTTGTCGTCGAGCGCCACGACCTCACCGTCTAGCACCGCGTTCATCTCGAGCGAGGCGAGGGATCGCACCAGATTCGGAAACCTGGCGTTAAAGGAGAGGTTGTTCCGGGAGTAGAGCCGAACCTCGCCGTCCTCAACCTCGGCGACGGCACGGTACCCGTCCAGCTTGATCTCGAAGAGCCAGTCCGGGTCATCGAAGGGTTCCGGGGCGGAGGAGGCAAGCATGGGGGTGACCCCGCGCGGCATGGGCGCGGCAGGCTCGCCTGGTACTGCAGCTGTGGAGGCCGGGGGGGTCTCCCTCCTCCCAGGTGGCGGGAGCACCCTCCCGGACCTGATATCCTCGATGGTGGCGTTGCTGACCACGGAGCGGTCCTGCAGGGTCACGTCTTCCGCCGAGGCGAACTCGTCTTGCTTTTTTATCAGCAGCCAGGTGTTCTCCTTGTCGCTCTTGATCCTTACCAGGGCGTACTCGCCGCTCAACTTTTCCCCCTGCAGCACGAACTTGAGATCCCCCTTTTTAAGCCCTGCGCGCAGCAGCTCCTCGCTGCGCTCGCGCTCGGGCGCGGCTGGAGCGTGATAGCTCCCCGAATCCCAGATGATCACCTCCCCCGCCCCGTAATTCCCCGGGGGAATCACCCCCTCGAACTCCCCGTACTCGTAAGGGTGGTCCTCCACCATCATGGCGAGCCTCTTGACCCCGGGGTCGAGCGACGGCCCCTTGGGGATCGCCCAGCTCTTCAAGACACCGTCCAGCTCGAGCCTGAAATCGTAATGAAGATGGGACGCGGCGTGCTTGTGGATCACGAAACGCAGGCCCCTGTCGGGTTTGCCCCCCCGCGCCGCGGGTTCGCGGCTCTTGGTCAGATCCCTTTTGCGCTGGTATTCCTCAAGGCTCATGAGGCACCTCCATTTTGGTCCCCAAGAGTCTATCACAGCTGCGATTGCGGGGCGCTCGTTGACAAAGGCGTCGCGGCGGCTAGATTATTAGGCGTCGCCAATCCGCCGGGGCGATGCTGCTTCGCCCCAGCGGGGCGTTTGGGTGAACAGCAAGGGGTGAATCGCCATTGGCCCGCATATTCGTCCCCCGCAGAGAAGACCGGGCACCAGAGAGGAGATGGGCGCATGAAAGTCCAGGAGATCAAGGGGATTGCTCAGAAGATGGAGATCCCAACCGGCAAGTTGAAGAAAGGCGAGCTGATCCGGGAGATACAAAAGGCAGAGGGAAATTGTGTCTGCTTCGACTCGGGGCGCTCCACGCTGTGCGGTCAGCCGGAATGCCTCTGGGCCGACGACTGCAACTAGGAGAAAGGGGGCGCTTCGGCTCAAAGAGGCGGCGCCGCAACCGCCGGCCGAAAAGGTCTCCAAGGAGGCGCAGATGGACTTCGACTATACCGAGTACGAGTACCTTCCCGAGTGCAAGGACGGCTGCGGCGCGATTACCGGCTGGTTGAACAGCAGGGAGATGGCGAGAGAGGCGGGCGAGAACCATGGCAGGCAGACCGGACATGAGTGGATCCTGCTGGAGAAGATGAGGGAGGAATGACTGCCGGCCCTGCTGTTTTCCGCACCGGCAGCTGTCGTTGCCATTGGTGGGAAAATCGTTTCCCGCTGACATTGTGAAAGCCAGGCCGCATGCAGCATAACCAGATCGACAGGGAGGTAACAGCATGAACAGAGACGACATTCTCGATCACTTGGAAAAACTGATCCAGCTGGATGTTGACGCTACCCACGCCTATGACCAGGCCATCAAGAACGTGAACGAGATGGTCATAAAGGACAAGCTCATCCAGTTTCAGGCGGACCACCGCAAGCACATCGACCTCCTTTCCGCCAAGATGCTCGAACTGGGAGGGACCCCGCCGGAGCTGACCTCGGACTTCAAGGGCTTCCTCATCTCGGGCTTCACGGCCCTGCGCAGCCTCACCGGCTCCAAAGGCGCCCTGGAGGCAATGGAGACCAACGAGCGGTTGACGACGAGCCGCTATGAAGAGGCGTCCAAGCTCGACTTTCCCGTCGATATCTCTGCAATCGTGCGTTCCAACTACGCCGACGAGCAACGCCACCTGGCTTTCATCCGCGAGGCGATCCCGACGCTGCGCAGCTAGGGGTACCATGGACGGTTGAGCGTTGACAATCGACGAGGCGCCGGAAGGTGCCCGCAGCAAGGCCCGGGTCAGGGTGATCCGGGCCTTGCTGCGTTAATGAGAGAGTCGGGGGGCGCTTTTTAGGGAAAGCCGGGGCCGCAGCCGGCAAGCATTGACATGGGAAAAGTCTAAAGTATCTTTAATAAATGTTTTTTACCGGACCCTGCCGGTGCTGAAGAAGATATGCGTTTCGGAGGTGTTTCTATGGTAGCAACTGCCTGGAACTTCGAGCTGGGTGCCACCGTCCTGAAGGAGGGGGGCACCCGTTTCCGTGTCTGGGCCCCCGGGTCGCAAACGGTGAACCTGCTCATACTGTCGGGGAAGGCGACGGGGACGGTCCCCATGCTGCAGGAGGAGAAAGGTTATCACTCCGCCACCGTTGCCGGTGCCGCCGAAGGCGACCGCTATCTCTACCAGCTCGATTCCGGCCGCACCTTACCTGACCCGGTCTCCCGCCACCAGCCGGACGGGGTACACGAGGCGTCGCAGGTGGTGGACCCGGAGCTTTTCCAGTGGACGGAGGGGGGGTGGACCGGCGTCCCCCTTGAAAAATACCGGATCTACGAGATCCACGTCGGCACCTTCACCAGGGAAGGGACCTTCGAGGCCGCCATCCCCCATCTCGATTACCTGGTGGATCTGGGTATCACGGTGCTAGAGCTGATGCCTGTGTCGCAGTGCCCGGGGAAAAGGAACTGGGGCTATGACGGCGTCTATCACTTCGCGCCGCAAAACAGCTATGGCGGGCCGGAAGGGTTGAAACGGCTGGTAAACGCCTGCCACAAGAAGGGGCTCGCCGTGGTGCTCGACGTGGTCTACAACCATTTCGGCCCGGAGGGGAACTACCTGGGGGAGTTCGGCAGCTACTTCACCGACAAGTACCGGACGCCGTGGGGGCGGGCGATCAACCTGGACGGTCCTGACAGCGATTCGGTGCTGGAGTACTTCCTTTTGAACGCCGGCTACTGGATCAACGAGTTCCGCTTTGACGGCCTGCGCCTTGACGCGGTGGACTGGATCTTCGACCAGACCCCCAGGCCTTTGCTGCAGCGCCTCGCGGAAGAGGTGCACCTGCACAAGGAGAGGCTTGGGAGGAACATCTACCTCTTCGCGGAAAACGACACCAACGACGTCCGGCTGATCAATTCCCCCGACAGATGCGGCTTCGGCCTGGATGCCCAGTGGGACGACAACTTCCACCATGCCCTGCGCACCCTCCTGACCGGGGAAACCACCGGGTACTACGAGGATTTCGGCCAGTTCAGCCAGATGGTCAAGGCGTACCAGGAGGCGTTTGTATACACCGGCGAGTACTCGCGCTATCGCAGGCGCCGTCACGGCGGGCCGGCCAAGGGGCACCCCACCTCGCAGTTCGTAGTCTTCTCTCAAAACCACGACCAGATCGGCAACCGCAAATGCGGCGACCGCCTGAGCGCCACCCAGGAGCTGGACAAGCTGCTGCTGGTGGCGGGCACGGTGATCCTCTCTCCCTACCTCCCGCTTTTGTTCATGGGCGAGGAGTACGGGGAGAGGGCGCCTTTCCATTATTTCGTCGACCATGGGGACCAGGAGCTGATCGAGCTGGTGCGCAAGGGGAAGCACGAGGAGCACGCCTCGGGGATCTGCGAGGGGGAGATCCCGGACCCGGCAGCGGAAAGCACCTTCCTGGAATCGAAGATCGACCTGCAAAGCGCGAAGGAGGGGGAGCAGGCCCTCATCCTCGAGTTCTACAAGAAGCTCTTTGCACTGCGCACGAGGCTCCCGGCCCTGCAGGTGTTCCAGCGGGAGTCCATGGAGATCCAGGGGATGCAGCAACAAAGGGTCCTCATGATCAGGAGATGGTCCGGGGAGAATGCGGTCGTCTGCCTCTTCAGCTTCAACAACAGGCGACAGGAAGTGGCTCTCAACCTGCCGCAGGGAAACTGGGAGAAGGTCCTCGACTCGTCGGCGCAGCATTGGCGGGGGCCGGGGGAGGAAGCGCCTGCCAACATCGATGCGGCAGGCGGGACGGCGGAAACCGCGCTGACCATGAACCCCTTCAGTGTCGTGGTCTACGCAGCAACCCTTACAGGAGGAGAAAATGGAGAACGTTAAAGAGCGGTTCGTCTGCATCCATGGCCATTTCTACCAGCCGCCGCGCGAGAACCCCTGGCTCGAGGCGGTGGAGATACAGGACTCGGCCTTCCCCTACCACGACTGGAACGAGAGGATCACCGCCGAGTGCTACGCCTCGAACTCCGCCTCCCGCATCCTGGACGGCGAGGGCCGGGTGATGGACATCTCCAGCAACTACGCGAAGATCAGCTTCAACTTCGGGCCGACGGTGCTCTCCTGGATGGAGTTTGCCGCTCCCCAGGTCTACCGGTCGATACTGGCTGCGGACCGGCAGAGCATGGAGTGGCGCTCCGGCCACGGCTCCGCGATCGCGCAGGTGTACAACCACATGATCATGCCGTGGGCCAACGCCAGGGACAAGCGGAGCCAGGTGGTGTGGGGGATCGCGGACTTCCGGAAGCGCTTCGAGCGCTTCCCTGAGGGGATGTGGCTCGCGGAGACCGCGGTGGACCTTGAGACGCTCGACATCCTGGCGGAGCTGGGGATCAAGTACACCATCCTCGCCCCGCACCAGGCGGCGGGTTACCGCGAGACGGGGGCGACGGAGTGGACCGAGACGGAGATCGATCCCACCAGGGCCTACCTCTGCAACCTCCCGTCCGGGCGCTCCATCGCGCTGTTCTTTTACGACGGGCCGATATCGCGGGCCGTCGCCTTCGAGAACCTGCTGGACAGGGGCGAGGCGCTCGCCGAAAGGCTGATCGGGGGGTTCACCGAGGACCGGGAGTGGCCGCAGCTGATGCACATCGCCACCGACGGCGAGACCTACGGCCACCACCAGAAGTTCGGCGACATGGCGCTCGCCGCCTGCCTGAACCACATCGAGAGCAACAACCTGGCGCGGCTCACCAACTACGGCGAGTACCTGGAGCTCTGCCCCCCCACCATGGAGGCGAAGATCCACGAGCGGACCTCCTGGAGCTGCGCGCATGGCATCGAGCGCTGGAACAGCGACTGCGGATGCTCCGGAGGGCATGAGGGGTGGAACCAGCAGTGGCGATCCCCCCTGCGCGCCTCCCTGGACTGGATGAGGGACAGGCTCGCCAAGGGTTACGAGCAGAAGGGGCGGGAGTTCTTCAAGGACCCCTGGCAGGCGAGGGACGCCTACATCGAGGTGATCCTCGACCGGGAAATGGAGCAGGCGGAAAGCTTCCTCACCCAGCACGCCGCGCGCGATCTGACCTCCGACGAGAAGATCACCGCGCTGAGGCTTCTGGAGATGCAGCGCCACGCCATGCTGATGTACACGAGCTGCGGCTGGTTCTTCGACGAACTCTCCGGGCTTGAGACCGTGCAGGTCATCGATTACGCCAGCCGCGCCCTGCAGCTTGCCGAGGGGGTGGTGGACGGAGGGGTGGAAAAGGCTTTCCTGGAGCGGCTCAAGGAGGCGAAGAGCAACATCCCGGAGCACCAGGACGGACTCTGGATCTACCAGCATTTCGTGCTCCCGATCCGGCTCGACCTGGTCAAGGTGGGCGCCCATTACGCATTCAGCTCGCTCTACGAGGAGTACGAGGAGCATTCGCAGATCTACTGCTACGCCATCGCCAGGGAGGAGTACACCAAGGTGGCGACTCCCGACGCGGTGATCGCCATGGGGCGCATACACGTGGCGTCCGAGATCACCGAGGAAAAGGCGTGTCTCTCCTTCTGCGTGGTCCGCCTGGGAAGCCACGACTTCAAGGGAGGGGTGACGGAGAACTGCGATGCCGGGGCCTACGCCGCCATGAGGGAGGAGATGAGCGCGGCGTTCAACAAGGGGCTCTACACGGACCTGGTGCTCCTGATGGACACGCATTTCGGCACGCACAGCTTCTCCCTGATCAACCTGTTCAGCGACGAGCAGAGAAAGATCATCAACCTCATCATCAACCAGAACATGGAGGAGAGCATCTCGAGTTACCAGGAGCTGTTCGAGCGCTCAAGGCCGTTGATGGAGTTCGTCCGTGAGACCGGGATGCCGGTGCCCCACATCTTCCTGGCCGCCGCCAAGCCCGCCCTGAACGAGGCGCTGAAAAAGGCGATGACCGAGGAGGAAATCGACACCGATGCGGTGCGCCGGATCGTCGGCCAGATCAGGATGTGGCAGGCGGGCATAGACGGGGCGGAGACCGAGTACTTCATGAGGCGGCACCTGGAAGAGATGTCGGCCCAACTGCTGAAGGACCCCTCCGACATGAAGCTCATGGCCAGGATGCAGAAGTACCTGGACCTCCTGAACGAGATCCCCCTTAGCCTCGTGCTCTGGCAGATGCAAAACGACTACTACATGCTGGCCAAGACCGTCTACCCGCAATACCTCCAGCGCTCGGCCAAGGGCGAGGAGGGGGCGGGGATCTGGCTCGATTCCTTCAGGAAGCTGGGTGACACCTTCCGCTTCAATCTGGGCGCGGTGTTGCCGCAGGGGCAGGGATAAACACGGGGGGAGCATGCGCGAGCACGATCTGCCGAAAGCCAGGATACCGGCCGCGACCTACCGGCTGCAGTTCAACGCAGGCTTCACCTTTGCCGATGCCAAAAAGCTCGTCGGGTACCTGAGCGACCTGGGGATCAGCGACATCTATGCCTCCTCGTATGTCGCTGCCAAGGAAGGTAGCGTGCACGGCTACGACGTGGTGAACCAGACCATCCTCAACAAGGAGGTGGGAAACGAGGAAACCTACCTGGCCCTGATCGAGGAGCTGCAGCGGCACGGCATGGGGCACATCCTCGATTTTGTGCCGAACCACATGTGCATCGAGAGCTGCGACAACGTGTGGTGGATGGACGTGCTGGAAAACGGGATGAGCTCGCCCTACGCGCATTTCTTCGACATCGACTGGGAGCCGGTCAAAAAGGGGCTGACCGGGAAGGTGCTCCTCCCGTTTCTGGGCGACCAGTACGGGAAGGTGCTGGAAGGAGGGGGGCTGCAGCTCCTCTTCAGGGAAGGGGCCTTCTACATGCATGTCAACTCGCTGCAGATCCCGGTGGAACCAAGGAGCTATCTGCAGATCCTCCAGCACCGGCTGGACGCCCTGAAGGAGAGATTCCCCCGCGAGGCCGCACCGTTGGAGGAGATGCTGAGCATCGAGACGGCGCTGCAGCACCTGCCGCCGGCCACGGAGCGGGACCCTGAAATCATGCAGGAGCGCCATCGCGAGAAGGAGATCATAAAGAAGAGACTGTGGCAGCTGTGCCAGGAGTCGGGCGAGGTGGTGGCGTTCATCGAGGAGAACGTCAAGATCTTTAACGGCAGCAAGGGGGAGCCGGAGAGCTTCGACCTGCTGGACAAGCTGTTGCGGGACCAGGTTTATCGCCTCTCCTACTGGAGGGTGGCCACCGAGGAGATCAACTACCGCCGTTTCTTCGACATCAACAGCCTGGCCGCCATCCGGATGGAGAACGAGTCGGTGTACCACCTGACGCATCAGCTTCTGTTCCGCCTGATCCGGGAGGGAAAGGTGACCGGCGTGCGGATCGATCACGTCGACGGCCTGTACGATCCGGTGAGCTACCTGCAAAACCTGCAGAAAAGCAGCTATCTGCAACTGCGCCGGGGTGCCGCCCCGGCAGGGGAGGGGGAGCCTGCCGCAGAAGAGGCGGAGCAGGCCCTGGAGAAGGAATATTTCCGGCAACTGGAGCGGGATCCCGCCTACAAACCCTTTTACGCCGTGGTGGAGAAGATCCTGATGAAGGGGGAGCAGCTCCCCGAGCAATGGCCGGTATTCGGCACCACCGGCTACGATTTCCTGAACAGCGTGAACGGCATCTTCGTCGCCACCGAAAAGGCGAAGCACATGGACCGCATCTACGACCGCTTCGTGAAATGGGGCGCCGAGTTCCCGGACGTGGTCTACGAGAAGAAGAAGCTGGTGATGCAGGTCTCGCTCTCGGGTGAGGGGAACATGCTGGCGCATCAGCTGAACAACATCGCGGAGCAGGACCGGCTCACCCGGGACTTCACGCTGAACAGCCTCGCGCGGGCCATAAGCGAGGTGATCGCCTGCTTCCCGGTGTACCGGACCTACGCCAACTCCGCCTCGGTGCGGGACAGGGACGTGCAGTACATCGAGGCTGCGGTATCGAAGGCGAAACGGAAGAATCCCGCCATCAGCGGCTCGGTCTTCGACTTCGTCAGGGACGTGCTCCTCTTGAAGTGGCCGGAGCGCGCCGGTGAAGGCACCCGCAGGGACTGGCTCTACTTCGCCATGAGGTTCCAGCAGATCACCGGACCGGTGATGGCCAAGGGGCTGGAGGACACCGCCTTCTACGTCTATAACCGGCTGGTCTCGCTGAACGACGTGGGGGGCATGCCGGGGAAATTCGGCACCACCCTCGAGGCGTTCCACGGGCAGAACCTGGACCGGCACAAGACCTTCCCGCACGGCATGCTCGCCACGGCGACGCACGACTCCAAGCGGGGGGAGGACGTCCGCACCAGGATCGACGCGCTTTCGGAGATCCCCGAGCTCTGGCAGAAGTCGGTGGTGAGGTGGAGCCGGATCAACAAGGGGAAGGCGGCGACGCTGGAAAACCAGAAGGTGCCGGACAGAAACGAGGAGTACCTGCTGTACCAGACCCTGATCGGGGCCTGGCCCGCCGGGGAGCTGGACCGGGAGAGGTCGGACGCCTTCAGGGTGCGGATCGGGGAGTACCTGATCAAGGCGATCCGGGAGGCCAAGGTGAACACCAGCTGGGTGAGCCCCAACGTCCCCTACGAGGAGGCGGTGGCCGGGTTCCTGGACCGGATACTGGAGCGGCCGGGGGACAACCCCTTCCTGCGCGACTTCCTTCCCCTGCAAAAGTGGCTGGCACGCTGCGGCGTCTTCAGCTCGCTTTCGCAGACCCTGCTGAAGATGGTCTCCCCGGGTGTCCCCGACTTTTACCAGGGGACCGAGCTGTTCGATTTGACCCTGGTGGACCCGGACAACCGCCGCCAGGTGGACTACCGGGTGAGGATGCAGGCGCTTGAGGGGCTCAAGGCGCGCGAGGCGGAGGCCGGGGCGGGGGCGGTCTGCCGCGAACTCCTGGAACAGCCTGAGGATGGGAGGCTGAAGCTCTACCTCATCTACCGGGTGTTGAACTATCGCGGCAACAACAGGGAGCCCTTCGATTCCGGGGAGTACCTGCCGCTGGAGGGCAAGGGGGTGCATGCCCGCCATATCTGCGCCTTTGCCAGAAAGGGGGGGGGGAGGACCGTCATCGCCGTGGCGGCGAGGCTGATGACGACCCTCATGCCGGAGGAGAAGAGCCTCCCTTTGGGCGAGGCGGCCTGGCAGGACACGGCCCTGGTGCTGCCGGACGGCTCCGGCAGGAGGTTCAGGAACGTCGTCAACGACGAGGCGCTGGAGTCGGTGGAGCATGGCGGACAGGCGGTCATCCCGCTCGCCACCCTTTTCGGGCAGGTGAGCGTTGCATTGCTGGAGCCGGCTTAGAGAGGCTCCCGGGGAAGCGGAGTGGGCCAGCGAGGTGAGCACCATGGACAGCAGGGAAGGAAGAGCGCGGATAGCCATCGAGATGGTGCACCCCCAGATCGACTGCGGGCGCTTCGCGGTGCAGCGGATAACCGGCGACGAGATGGTGGTGCAGGCGGACATCTTCAGCGACGGCCACGATGAGGTAGCGGCGGTCCTGCTTTACCGCCGGCAGGGGGAGCAGCAGTGGCAGGAAACCGTGATGCAGCGCCTGGACAATGACCGCTGGCAGGGAAGCTTCGAGCTGGCTGAGCCCGGCTTCTACGAGTACAGCCTGCTCGGGTGGGTGGACCACTTCCGCACCTGGCAGAGGGATCTGGAGAAAAGGTTCCAGGCCGGGCAGGATGTCTCCGTCGACCTGAAGATCGGGGGGAGGATCCTGGAGCAGGCGGCAAAGGAGGCGAAGGATGAGGTTGCCGCCAAACTGCGCCCGGCCGCGGAAACGCTTTCGGGGGAGCCGGGAGGGGAGGGGGCGGTGGCGCTCGGGCTGGATGCCGGGCTCTCCGACCTGGTCAGCAACTGTTGCGCCAGGGGGCTCGCCACCAGGTACCACAAGGACCTCCTGGTCTGGGTCGACCGGAAAAAGGCGCTGTTCAGCAGTTGGTACGAGCTCTTTCCCCGCTCCCTCGGTGCGGCAGAGGGGAGGCATGGAACGCTCAGGGACTGCATCGCCCTCCTTCCCGACCTGGCGGAACTCGGGTTCGACGTGTGCTACCTCCCCCCCATCCACCCGATCGGCTCCAGCAAGAGAAAGGGGAAGGCGAACAGGACCACGGCGGAGGCAGGAGACCCGGGGAGCCCCTGGGCCATCGGCTCTGCCGAGGGGGGACACAAGTCGGTGCACCCTGAGCTTGGGACCATCGAGGATTTTCAGGCCCTGGTCCGGGAGGCGCAACAGCACGACATGGAGATCGCCCTCGACATCGCCTTCCAGTGTTCTCCCGACCACCCCTACCTGAAGGAGCACCCGGAGTGGTTCCTCTGGAGACCGGACGGGACGGTCCAGTACGCCGAGAACCCGCCCAAAAAGTACCAGGACATCGTGCCGCTCAACTTCGAGACGCCGCAGTGGCAGGAGCTCTGGGAGGAGTTGAAGGGCATCATCTTCTTCTGGATGGACCAGGGGGTGCGCATCTTCAGGATCGACAACCCGCACACAAAGCCGTTCCCCCTCTGGGAGTGGCTCATAGCGGAGGCGAAAAAGCGCTCGCCGGAGGTGATATTCCTCGCCGAGGCCTTCACCAGGCCGAAGATCATGAGCCGTCTGGCGAAGCTCGGCTTTTCCCAGTCCTACAGCTATTTCTCCTGGCGCAACAGCAAAAAGGAGCTGACCGAATACCTGACGGAACTCACCCGGGGCGACACGCGCGAGTTCATGCGCCCCAACTTCTGGCCCAATACGCCGGACATCCTGACCGAGTACCTGCAGTACGGCGGGCGAGCCTCCTTCATGATTCGCGCCGTGCTTGCCGCGACCCTTTCCTCCAACTACGGTATCTACGGGCCTACCTTCGAGCTGTGCATAGGCGACGCGGAGCCGAACTCCGAGGAGTACCGGGACGGCGAGAAGTACGAGATCCGGCAATGGGACCGGAAGGGGCCTGGAAACATAAGGGAGCTGATAACCAAGCTGAACCGGATCCGACGCGATCACTCCGCGCTGCAGGTGACCAACAACCTCGACTTCTACGAGTCGGACAACGACAGCGTGCTTTTCTACGGCAAGATCGCCGGAAACGGCAAGAGCTCGCTCCTCATCGCGGTGAACCTGGACCCCTTCGCAGTCCGGAGCGCGAAGCTCCGCCTTCCGTTGCGGCTTTTCGGCATCCAGCAGGGGCAGTCCTACCTCCTGCACGACCTGCTCGGCGGCGAGAGGTCGATCTGGCAGGGGGAGTGGTGCAACGTCACCCTCGACCCGCAGACGGCACCGGCCTGCATCTACCGCATCAGCACCTGGCAGCGCAGGGAATCCGATTTCGATTACTACTTCTAGACCATCAATCTCCCCCGCCGCTTGCGCGCCGAAGGCGCTACGGCGCGCGCAGCCCGTCAAGGGAGGGGGGGCTTATGCCGCGGGGTGAGACATGCCACTTAAAAGCGAGAAGAACCCGCTCTGGTACAAGGACGCCGTCATCTACGAGGTGCACATCAGGAGCTTTTGCGACAGCAACGGGGACGGGATCGGCGATTTCCGCGGCCTCTTGCAAAAGCTCCCCTACCTGCGCGACCTCGGGATCACGGCGATCTGGGTGCTCCCCTTCTACCCCTCGCCGCTTCGGGACGACGGCTACGACATCGCGGACTACCGCAGCGTCCACCCTGATTACGGCACGCTGCGCGACTTCCAGGATTTCCTGAAGGGGGCGCACGCCCTCGGCATGCGGGTCATCACCGAGCTGGTCCTGAACCACACCTCCGACCAGCACCCCTGGTTCCAGAAGTCCCGGCGCGCGAAGCCGGGCTCCCCCTGGCGGGACTTCTACGTCTGGAGCGATACGGCGGACAAGTACCTGGACGCGCGCATCATCTTCAAGGATTTCGAGGTCTCCAACTGGACGCGGGACCCCGTCGCCAAGAGCTACTTCTGGCATCGCTTCTATTCGCACCAGCCGGACCTGAATTTCGACAACCCGAGGGTCCATGAGGCGATGTTCCGGGTAATCGACTTCTGGTTCGGCATGGGGGTGGACGGCCTCAGGCTGGACGCCGTCCCCTACCTGTACGAGCGCGAGGGGACCAACTGCGAGAACCTCCCCGAGACCTACGAGTTCCTGAAGAAGCTGAGGGGCTACATCGACACCAAGTACCCGGACCGGATGCTGCTGGCCGAGGCGAACCAGTGGCCGGAGGACGCCGCCTCCTATTTCGGAGGGGGCGCGGCCTGCCAGATGGCCTTCCACTTCCCGCTCATGCCGCGCATGTTCATGGCGCTGCAGATGGAGGACTCCTTCCCGATCATCAACATCCTGCAGCAGACCCCGGTCATCCCGGCGCAGTGCCAGTGGGCCATGTTCCTGAGAAACCACGACGAACTCACCCTGGAGATGGTGACCGACGAGGAGCGGGACTACATGTACCGCATCTACGCCCGCGACCCGCGCGCCCGCATCAACCTCGGCATCCGGCGCCGCCTGGCGCCGCTCATGGGGGACGACCGGCGCAAGATCGAGTTGATGAACGTGCTCCTTTTCTGCCTCCCGGGAACCCCCATCATCTACTACGGCGACGAGATCGGCATGGGGGACAACTACTACCTGGGTGACCGAAACGGCGTGCGCACCCCGATGCAGTGGAGCCCGGACCGGAACGCGGGGTTCTCGCCGGTAAACCCGCAAAAGCTCTACCTGCCGGCCATCATCGACCCGGAGTACCACTACGAGGCGCGCAACGTCGAGAACCAGGCCAAGAACCCCTCGTCGCTTCTTTGGTGGATGAAGCGCATGATCGACCTGAGGAAACGGTTCAAGGCCTTCGGCTGGGGGAGCCTCGAATTCATCCAGCTGGAGAACCCCAAGGTGCTGGCCATGCTCAGGAAGCACGAGGGGCAGAACATCCTGGTGCTCATCAACCTCTCCCGCGCCTCCCAGTTCGTGCAGATCAACCTGCCGCGCTTCGTCGGCTTCTACCTGGAGGAGATGTTCAGCCGCAACAAGTTCCCCGCCATCAAGGACGCCCCCTACGGCGTGATCATGGGCCCTTACGACTACCACCTGCTCCTTTTGACGGACGGGCGGGAGATGGTCAAGCCGCGGGAGGAGGGAGTGCTGGAGGAGGTAAGCGTACAAGAGGACTGGGAAAACGTGCTGAGATCGGCCGGGCTGCGCCAGCTGGAACAGTCCATCCTGCCGGAGTACCTGAAACGCTCCCGCTGGTTCCAGGGTAAAAGCCGCACCATCGTGCGCTTCGCGGTGATGGACAAAATCATGGTCCCGGTCGACCGCTCCTCGGTCATCCTGACGCTCCTGGAGGTGGCCTACAGCGAGGGGGCGCCGGAAATCTACCTCCTGCCGCTGCATTTCCTCCCCATGGACGGCGGCGGCGACGCCATGTTGAACGAAGCGCCGGGGGCGGTGATCTGCCAGCTGCGGGTGGGTGAGAAGCCCGGGGTGCTTTACGACGGCATCTTCAACTCGCACCTGCGCTGGGCGCTTTTCGAGATGATCTGGCGCAGGAAGGCGATCAGGACGGAGGGGGGGAGGCTTTTTGGCCGCCCCTCCCCCGGGTTGGCTGCGCTGATGGAAGGGAAGGAGCCCCCCTTCGTCTCCCAGGTGGGGAAGTCCGAGCAGAGCAACACCTCGGTGATCTTCGAAAAGAACTTCTTCCTGAAGCTGTACCGGCGCCTGGAGGAGGGGGCTCATCCGGAGCTGGAGATGGGGAGGTTCCTCTCCGACCGGGTGGGCTTCAAGAACGTGGCTCCCCTGGCCGGGGGGCTGGAGTACCGCCGAAGCGGCTCCGACCCCGTGGTCTTCGGGATGATGCAGGGTTTCGTCCCCAACCAGGGGGATGCCTGGAGCTTCACGCTGGGCGAAGCCGGCCAGTTCGTGGACCGCGTGCTGGCCCACCGCGAGGAAAAAAAGGAGTCGCTCTCGCCAGGGGAGACCCAGCCCGAGACGGCGGAGTCGGAATACTCGCCGGCCCTTCTGGAGATGATCAGGGGGCTCTACCCGGAAATGGTGGTGCTGATCGGCAAGCGCACCGCCGAGCTGCATCTCGCGCTTTCCTCCAGAAACGACGACTCCGATTTCGCCCCGGAGCCGTTTGCCCTTCTGTACCAGCGCTCGGTGTACCAGTCGATGCGCAGCCGCACCAAGAAGGTGTTCGACCTTTTGCGCAGGAACCTGTCCCTGATCCCGCAGCAGGCGCGCCCGCAGGCGGAAGCCCTTCTGGGGATGGAAGCGGAGGTGCTAGCCTCCCTGCAGACGTTCACGCTCAGCAAGTTCTCCGCCATGAAGACGCGCATCCATGGGGATTATCACCTGGGGCAGCTACTCTACACGGGGGACGACTTCCTGATCATGGATTTCGAGGGGGAGCCGGTGAAGTCGCTCGGCGAGAGGAGGATCAAGCAGTCGCCGCTTAGGGACGTTGCCGGCATGATGCGTTCCTTCAGCTACGCGGCCCGCTCCGTGCTCATGCAAAGGACCCAGGTGCGCGAGGAGGACATCGCATACCTGGTGCCGTGGGTACAGGCCTGGTATCGCTATAATTCGGCGACCTTCCTCGATTCCTACCTGAGGAACGTGGCGGGTTCCAACTTCATGCCGCAGGAGCGGGAAGAGCTGGAGGTGATGCTGCACACCTTCATGCTGGACAAGGCGATCTACGAGCTGGGGTACGAGCTCAACAACCGCCCGGAGTGGGTTTCCATACCGCTGGACGGCATCATGGACCTGCTCGCCCTCGAGAAGGGCTCCCCGCAGGGGGGCAAGCAGTGAGAGACGGCGGTGTTCCGGGGGGGGCGGTCTCTGCGCTTGACAGGGGTGCATGATGGAGGCCGGCCTGCCGTTACCTCCCTACGACACCTGGCAGGGGGTGCTCGCTGTGGCCGGTGTCCTGCTGGGCACGCTCCTGGCGGCCATGGCGCTGAACCGGCTGTTTTTTCACCTGATGGCCGGGTTGGCCCGGAGGACCCGCCAGCCGTTTGCCATCCTCATGGTGCAGCGCCTGCGGACGCCGTCACGCCTGCTGATCCCCCTGCTGGCCCTCATGCTGGCGTTCCCCGCGCTCCAGCTCCAGGCCGCGGCCCGGGAAAAATCCCAGCACCTGCTGAGCCTCATCTTCATCGCCTCCTTGGCCTGGCTCTGCACCGCGGTGATCCTCGCCAGCCGGGACTATCTGCTTACCCGCTACAGCAACAACGGCAGGGACGATTACAAGGCGCGCGCAGTGCAGACCCAGCTGACGCTGGCCGTCAGGGTGCTGGTGGTGATCGTCCTCTTCGTCGCGCTGGCCGCCATGCTCATGACCTTCGCCAGGATCCGCACCCTGGGGATGAGCATACTCGCCTCCGCCGGCATCGTCGGGGTCACGCTCGGTTTTGCGGCTCAGCGCAGCATCGCTACCCTCTTCGCGGGGCTGCAGATCGCCGTCACCCAGCCGATCCGGATCAACGACGTGGTGCTGGTGGAGGGTGAATACGGCAACATCGAGGAAATCACGCTCACCTACGTGGTGGTGAAGATCTGGGACCAGAGAAGCCTCGTGGTCCCGGTCACCTACTTCCTGGAAAAGCCTTTCCAGAACTGGACCAGGCGCTCCTCGGAGATCCTCGGCACGGTCTTTCTCAGCGCCGACTATTCCCTCCCGGTGGAAGAGGTGCGGCAGAGGCTGCACGAGATACTGGCAGCATCGCCGAAATGGGATCGGAGGGTGTGGGGGTTGCAGGTGACCGGCGCCGACGGGAACAGCATCCAGCTCCGTGCCCTGATGAGCGCCGTCGACGCACCGACGGTGTGGGACCTGCGCTGCGAGGTGCGGGAGAAGCTCCTGGAATACGTGCGGCTGAATTTTCCGCAATGTCTGCCGAGAACGCGGGGGGAACTGCTGGCAGGACGGGGCGCGCTGCAGGCGCAGGAGCCGGCCCCGGCAGATGAGACCGGGAGTAATGAACCCGGAAAAGGGGGAACCGCATGAAAAAGATTCAGATGATGTTGCTTGCGTGCATGGTCATGGCGCTCGCGGCTTTGCCGGCAGCCGCCCGTGAGAAGGTCTACCGCGCCAAGCTGTCGGGAGACCAGGGGGTGCCGAAGGTGAACACGCCGGCGAGAGGGGAATTGAAGATTACCTACACGGGGAAGGAAATGACCTTTCGACTGAGCCTCAGCAGGATAACGAGCCCGACCGCCGCCCATATCCACCGGGGTAGAAAGGGGGAAAACGGTACCCCCGTTGCGGGGCTCTTCGGCGGCCCTCCCAAGCTGGGAAGCTTCGACGGGGTCCTGGCCCAGGGTGCGATCAGCAACGAGAGCCTCATGGGGGATCTGGAGGGTAGGAGTATCGCGGACCTGGCGAGGCTTATCGAGTCGGGGGAGGCGTATGTGGACGTGTTGACCGTGACCTATCCCCTGGGGGAGATAAGCGGTCGGATCAAGTGAACCCTCGATCGCGGGAGGGAACGACGCCGCGGGACAGAGGCATTCTCGGGCGATCTCGCAGGTGGCTTTGGAAATGCCGTGTTATCGCTTCTTGCTCGATCCCTCCCCTTCGGGGCCTGCGCCGCGCTCGGCGGCGTGCTCCCCTTCCACCTTCTCGCCCGGTTCCTTCCCTTCTTCGGAGCTGTGTTCGATCACAGAATTGATCACGGCACCCCCCAGGACGATCAAGCCGCTCAGGTAAAGCCACAAAAGCAGGACGATGACCGCGCCGATACTGCCGTAGGTCTTGTCGTAGGATCCGAAGTTGTTGATGTAGAAGGAAAACCCAAGGGACATCAGTATCCAAAGCGGTATGGCGACCACGGCGCCGGGGCTGATCCATTTCCAGTCGTGCTCCACGTCGGGCGTGAAGTAATAAATGACGGCGAGAGCGAGTGAAAGCAAGAAGAGGGTCACCGGCACCAGGGCCGCCACCCAGGCGACCTTGAAGGCCGTGCCGAAGGCGATCATGCCGGCGATGTAATCGCCAATCCTGATTCCGAACATGAGCAGCACCATCGCCGTCAGAATCAGCAGGGAAAGCCCTATCACGAGCGCGATGGCGATCAGGCGTACCTTCCAGAACGGGCGCCCCTCCTTCACGTCGTACAGGTTGTTCATGGCGTCCATGACGGAGACGATGGCGTTGGAGGAGGCCCAGAGCGCGAGCAGGATCCCTATCGAGAGGAGCCCCTCCTTCTTGTTCATGAACAGGGCGCGGATGTTGTCCTCCACCAGCGAGAACGCCTCCCCCGGGAGGAGCCGGGAGGTCTGGCTCAGGATGTATTCCAGGAGGTCCGGGATGGGGAGGTACCCGATCAGCGTCGTGATAAAGAGCAGGAAAGGGAATGACGCGAACAGGAAGTAGTAGGCCATGGCGGCTGCGTGTTCGGGACACTCCTCCTCCGAAAACTCGCGGTAGGCGCGCTTGGCCAGCTCCTTGTAGCTGATGTCGCCCAGCTTGAAATAGTGGCGCAGTGAGAACATGGTTAAAGCTCCTGGGAGTTTCAGGATGCATGGTTTCCTCCCCTTGCGGGGAGGGGCTGGTCAGTGAACGGTGCGGACGGCCGGTGTTGTGCCGGGGGGATGCTCGTTGTTGTGCGCTACGGCGCGGTCGCTGAGACGGGTGAGTAGGGACGGTGCAACCGCGGAGGTGCTTTCCCAACCGCTGTGCGGTGCGCTCACCGGCTCGTCCGAAGGGGAGGGGAGCATGCGGGCGGCCACGCCGGTACCTAGGGCGGTGGCTCCCGGGAACAGCGCGTTCAGCGCATGAAGCAGGCGGGCCGGCCAGGTGATGATGAGCCGGGGTTTCCCGTAACGGCACGCCTCTATGATCCTGCTGGCCGCTTCGGGTGCGCTGGCCGACAGCAGCGGGTTTGCTCCGGAGACGGCGAACCAGGCAAATTCCTTCCGGTGCTGCCCCTTGAAGATCGCGTTCATGTGGGAGCCGGTCCTCATCAGCCCGGGGGCCACGGTGGTGACATAAATGCCGTCTTTGGCGAGCTCGGCCCGGAAGCCGTCGGAGAGGCCGGTCAGGGCGAACTTCCCCATGGTGTAGGGAAGAAGGTGCGGCACGGCGACCAGCCCGCCTATGGACGAGATGTTCACGATGCGCCCGGCGCCCCACTTCTTCATGTGAGGGACCACGGCCCGTATCATGTGAAAGGGTCCCCAGGCATGCACGTCCATGGATTCCTGGAAATCCCGCAGCTCGAGATTCTCGAAGGGGGCCACCTGGATCACGCCGGCCACGTTGATCAGCACGTCTATGGTGCTGCGCAGCTGCATTACGGCCGCCACCGCCTCTTCCACCTGCTGACGCTGCCCCACGTCGCACGGGAAGGCGAGCACGTCCGCCCCGGACCTCGCCAGCTCGGCCCGTGCCCGCTCCAGCTCCGCCGGGTTTCGCGCTAGAAGCACCAGTCTCGCCCCCTCTTTTGCCAGCTGGCGGGCAAGCTCCAGCCCCAGTCCCCGGGAACCGCCGGCGATCACCACGGTCTTGCCGAAAAAGTCGATGCGGCGGGCGCTGCGGCGCAGGCTCCACAGCAGGAACCCCGCCGATCCCACCAGCAGCATGGGCAATAGTTTGGATCCGCTTCTCTGGACTCTCATCTCCGACTCCTTTTTGCTACCCGCCTACGATGGTTCCGCCGTTTGGATGCAGCACCTGCCCCGTCATATAGGAGCCTCCTTCCGAGGCGAGGAATACGTAGCTGTGGGCGATCTCGACAGGCTGCCCCGCCCTTTTAAGCGGCACGTCCTCCCCGAACCTCTCCACCTTCTCCTCGGGGAAGGTCCCGGGGATGAGCGGGGTCCAGATGGGACCCGGGGCTACGGCGTTCACCAGGATTCCCTTTTCCGCCAGGGAGAGGGCCAGTGACCGGGTGAAGGCGACTATCGCCCCCTTGGTAGAGGCGTAGTCGAGGAGCATGGGGCTCCCCTTGAAGGCGGTCACCGAGGTGCTGTTGATGATCCTCGACCCCTCGCCGAGGTGCTTCAGGGCAGCCTTGGCGAGGAAGAAGTAGGAGAAGATGTTGGTCCTGAAGGTCCGCTCCAGCTGCTGCGCGGAGATCTGCTCCAGGCTCTCGCAGTAATGCTGCTCTGCCGCGTTGTTGACGACGATGTCCAGCTTGCCGAAGGCCTCGACGGTCTTCTTGACGATGTCCTGGCAAAACGGCTCCTGTCCGATGTCCCCGCGAAAGGCGAGGCAGCGCACCCCTGCTCTCTCCACGATGTCCCGGGTCTCACGCGCGTCCTGGTCTTCCTCCAGGTAGGCGAAGGCCACGTTCGCCCCTTCGCGGGCGAAGGCTATGGCGACGGCCCGGCCGATACCGCTGTCCCCGCCGGTGATGAGCGCCGTTTTCCCCTGCAGTTTCGCCGCTCCCTGGTATTCGAACTCCCCGCTTATCGGCCTGGGGCTCATCTCTGTTTCCTTGCCCGGCTGCTCCTGGCGCTGAGGGGGGAAAGATTTTCCTTCTTCGGTTGGCATGTTGCGTCTCCTTTACCGGTGGTTGAACGCTAGTCTCACCCTGCCCCTACCGGGGAGATGTGGAGCCTGGGCGTAGCCAAAGCGAAAGCGGCCGGTCAGATCCCGGCTGCCGGGGCCTCCACTGCGGGAAGAGCAGCGGCTGACGGTTGGGGCTTCATGACGATCTTGATGCAGGAATCCTCTTTGTCATTGAAGATCCGGTACCCCTGCGGCGCGTCCTCAAGGTTCATCCTGTGGGTGATGATGAAGGAGGGATCAAGTTGCTGCTCCTGGACCAGCTTTACCAGGCGGGGGAGGTACTTGTGCACGTGGGCCTGCCCTCCGCGCATGGTGAGCCCCTTGGCGAAGATCGCCCCCATGGGCATCTTGTCGATGAAGCCCGCGTAGACGCCGGAGATCGAGAGGGTGCCCCCCTTGCGGCACGCCCTGATCAGCTGCCGCAGCGCGGAGGAACGGTCCGTTTCCAGCCTCAGCGTCTGCTTTATCGAGTCGTAGGCAGCTTCGATGCCGGTCCCGACGGCTTCCATGCCGACCGCGTCGATGCAGGAGTCGGGGCCGCGTCCGCCGGTCAGGTTCTGCAGCTCTTTGGCGACGTCGGCCTCCTCGTAATTGAGGGTGTCGGCCTGGCACTGGTCATGGGCCATTTTCAGCCGATCCGGGAAGCGGTCTATGCCGACCACCCGCTCCGCGCCCAGGTGGCGCGCGCACTTCATGGCCAGCAGACCGACCGGACCGCAGCCCCAGACGGCGACGGTGTCGCCGGGGTTGATGTTGCAGTAGTCGGCGGCCTGGTAGGCGGTCGGCAATATGTCTGTCAGCAGCACAACCTGCTCGTCCGGCATGCCGTCCGGTATCTTTTCCAGCCCGACATCGGCGAAGGGGACCCGCACGTACTCCGCCTGGCCGCCGGAATACCCGCCGTAGAGATGGGAATAGCCGAAAATACCCGCACCGGTGTCGCCGTAGATGTTTTCCATCATCCAGGAGTTGGGGTTCGTGTTGTCGCAAAGCGACCAGAGCTCGTGCCTGCAGTACCAGCAGGCCCCGCAGCTGATCGGGAAGGGTACGATCACCCGGTCGCCGACCCGGAAGCGGGTGACACCGGAACCGGCCTCGACGATCTCGCCGACGAATTCGTGCCCCAGGATGTCCCCCTTCTTCATGGCCGGGTTGTATCCGTTGTACAGGTGCAGATCAGAGCCGCAGATGCAGGTGAGGGTGACCTTGACGATGACATCCCCATTTCTTACAATCTGCGGGTCCGGTACGCTATCCACCCGGACGTCATGCTTGCCGTGCCAGCATACTGCCCTCATGTATCCCTCCTTGTGTCGCGGCGCAGAGCCCGCCGCGGCCAGTGACGTTTATTGGACGGTGCGCCTTGCCGTAGTTTGCTCGCCTACCTCGAGGATCTGCTTCAGCCGCTTCAGATCCTCTTCCAGTTGCTGGGCGTTGATCCCGTGAGCGGCCTTGGCCGCGGCCTTCCCTGCAGCACCTCCGGGGGGATAGTAGTCGATGCTTACCCTCACCTCGGTGCCGCGGTTGGCCGGAGCCTGTTTGAACTCCACCGTCCCCTTGTTGGGGACGTCGGCGCTCCCCACGGAGTGCCAGCTGATCTGCTGGCCCGGTGTGTCCTCCATCATCTCCGCGTCCCATTCGACGGTGAGCCCACCCGGGCCTACCGCCTTCCAGTGCGAGGTCCTCTCTCCGGTGACCTGGACGGAGTCGATGTGTCTCATGAACTGGGGGAGGTTCTCCAGGTTGCGCCAGAACTCGTAGACCTGCTGCGGCGGCAGACCTATGGTGACGACCTTCTCGATGTGCAGTCCGGAGTCGTGGGTGTGCACCGTGTCCACCCCCATCGCCTGATATAGATCGCAATGCCCGGTCTTGCCCCTGTAGAGGAACATCCCGCCGGCCACAATCATTGCCAGCCCCGGGAGATATTTCCCTTTGACGAGGCTGCGCACGCCGGAAGCTGCCAGGGCGGCACCGCCGACCATGGATGCCTTCCGCTCTGCTGGCCCCACATTAACTTGCTTCTGGCTTTGCCCCAAGGACTGCCGGCTGCGCTCGGTTTCGCTGGTTTCCATGCGTTATCCTCCTTTTTTCAAATTAGACTAAGCTAACACAGGGGGTCGGGATTGCAACAACACGCAGGAATTTTGGAAGGGATGGCGACGAGCGGGGTAAAAGCATGCGGCAACGTGCTGGAATGGGGCGAGGCAGGGGCCCCCTCAGCAGGAGATCGCCGCTGAGAGGGTGCCGGTAGCGAGGCGGACGGCCGGTCAGGCCGCCTCTTTTCTTTTCTGTTTGATGCTTTCCTTCAACAGAGCCATCATGTCGGCCACCTTGGGAGGCGGCGGCTGTTTTGCCGTCGGCACCGGCTGGCGCCCCTGGGCCTTCTCTTCGATGAGGCGTTTCAACTCGTCTATGTACTGGTCCTTGTACTTCTCAGGATCGAACTTCACGGTCAACTGATCGATCAGCGACAGTGCCAGGGTGATCTCCTGCTCGCGCAGGTTCTCGTCGCCCGGCAGCTTCAGCTCCGCAGGTTCCCGCACCTCTTCCCTGTACCTGATCTCGTTCAGGATCAGGAGCTTGTCGAGCGGCTTCACGATCCCGAGACTCCCCCTGTTCCTCAGGACGTAGTGCGCCACGCCGACCTTTCCCGATCTCTTCAGCGCTTCCCTCAACAGCGCGTATGCCTTCGGCCCGGTCTTCTCCGGTTCCAGGTAGTACGGCTTCTCGAAGTAGCGCGTGTCGATCTCCCTCTCGTCGATGAAATCGACGATATCGATCAGGTGGGTTTTCTCGAGGCTCGCACTCTCGAAGTCCTTGTCGGTCAGCACGATGTACTCGCCGTCGCTGTACTCGTACCCCTTCACTATCTCCTCATAGGGGACCTCCTGGTTGTCGTTCTTGCAGACCCTCAGGTACTTGATCGGGCAGAGGTCGCTCTTTCGGAGCATGTCCAGATCGAGGGTGTTGCTCTGGGAGCCGCTGTAGAGTTTCACCGGTATGTTGACCAGCCCGAAGCTTATCGAACCCGACCACATCGCTCTCATGTCGCACCTCCTCGCGTCTTGACGGCTTCTCCAGCCGGGGACAGGGGGAATTCTACCATGAATAGCGACGGCTGCCCTGTTTCATGGGGGGCAACAGGGGGGGCGGTGAACGTGGGAGCGGAATAGGTGCTGCGGGAAATGCTGCGCTGGCCGCTGTTTTCGGTTGCGGAGGCGCCGCTTAAAAGGGGGCGGCAGGATTGACAAAGCAAAGCGACCGCATACATTTATTAGCGTGATTTCATCAGGGGTGTTTGGCAGGGCGCGGTGCGGGCCCTGGAGAACATATGGCTGAGCAGAAAGGACATCAAGCAGGCGTTGCCGGCCGCAAGCCGCTTAGCTTCAGGCCGCTGCTGTGGGTCGTCGGGGTACTCGCGGTCCTGGCGCTCATCCTCTTCATCGCCAGCTTCTTCATAGACGAGCCGCTGCGGCGCATGACGGAAAACAAGATGAACCAGGCCCTGAAGGGATACTCGGTCCGGCTTCCGGAGCTGCATCTCAGGCTGATCGGCCTCTCCATCACGCTGAAGGGTCTCACGGTCTCCCAGGAGGCGCACCCGGATCCGCCTGTGGCCCGCTTTCCTTACATGAAGGCAAGCATCCACTGGCGCGAGATCCTCTCCGGGAAACTGGTGGCCGAGTTGAGGCTCGACGACCCGAAGGTCCACGTCAACCTGAAACAGCTGCGTAGCGAGGCGGCGAGCAAGGTCCCGATGAAACAAAAGGGGTGGCAGCAGGCGGTGGAGGCGATCTACCCGCTGAAGATAAACCTCCTGAAGATCAACAACGCGAGCATCACCTACATCGACCAGGATCCCGACAGGCCCCTGCAACTGACGCACCTGAACCTCCGTGCGAACAACATCCGCAACATCCACCTGCCGGACAAGGTTTATCCCTCGAATTTCCACCTGGAAACGGACATCTTCAAGACAGGGCACGGCACCGTTGACGGCAGGGCGAACTTCCTGGCTGAGCCGACCCCGGGGGTCAAGGCGGACATCAAACTGGAAAAGGTCCCGATGGGATACTTCAAGCCGGTGCTCTCCCGGTACAACGTCTCCATCGAGGGAGGGGTGCTGAGCGCGGACGGCGATATGGAATACGCCCCCAAGGTGCAGGTCGCGCGCCTGAAGAGGCTTTCAATTGCCGGCATGAAGCTGGACTACATCCATTCGGAGAGCACGGCGCAACTGGAAAAGAGAAGGGCGGAGAAGGTGAAAGAGGCGGCTAAGGAGGTTAGCAACAAGCCGGGCCTCGTGCTGAGCATCGAGCAGTTCAACCTGACCGGATCGAACCTCGGCATGATAAACGACGTCTCCGGCAGAAAGTACCGCGTTTTCATGTCGGACGCGGACTTCAGCCTGAGCAACTTCTCCAACCAGTTCTCGAAGGGGCCGGCCAGGGCGAAACTGAGCGGCAAGTTCATGGGTAGCGGGATCACCACCGCCTCGGGCGAGTTCCGTCCCGAGAAAAACGGCCCGGACCTCGACCTCTTCGTAAAGATCAACAACACGCAGCTGGTCTCGCTGAACGACCTGCTGCGAGCCTACGGCAACTTCGATGTCTCTGCCGGCACCTTTTCCCTGGTTACCGAGCTGCACGTGAAGAACAACCAGGTAGAGGGCTACATCAAGCCTTTTTTCAAGGACATGAAAGTCTACGACAGGCGCAAGGACAAGGGGGAGGGTTTCTTCCACCAGGTGTACGAGATGCTGGTGGGGGGGGTGGCCAAGATCCTGGAAAACAAGCCGCGGGACCAGGTGGCGACCAAGGCCGACATATCCGGGCCGCTGAAGAGCCCGGAGACCAGTACCTGGCAGATCATCGTGCAACTGGTGCGCAACGCCTTCTTCAAGGCGATCCTCCCCACCTTCGAGAAGGAAGTCACGGCGCTTGGCAAACGGCGCTAGCGCAGCAACGCCAAAGGGGGAAGCCATGAGGATGATACTGCTCCTGTTCTTGATCCTGCTGCTTGTTGCGGCGCTGCCGACCTGGCCCTACAGCGCGGGGTGGGGGTACTACCCAAGCGGGGGGCTGGGGCTCGTCCTGCTGGTACTGCTGTTATTGGTGCTGATGAGGCGTATCTAGCGGTTCTAGAGATGGGGAAGCCAAATACGCGGCGAAAGGAGGAGCGATGCCGAAGTACGGGAAGAAGGCACAGGAAATGGTGCATGAGGCGATGGACAAGTTCAAGAAGGGGGAGCTGAAGAGCGGCAAAAGCGGCAAGAAGGTGACCAACCCCAAACAGGCGGTCGCCATCGGACTTTCGGAGGCACGCGAGAAAGGGGCCAAGGTGCCGGAACCTCCGAAGAAGTAGGCAGGCACCACTAACCGGGCAGGCAAACCAAAAGGAGGCACGCTATGAGGAAAAACATCGCAGTTTTCGGGATCTACCGTACACGCGAGAGCGTGGAGAACGCCGTCGACGCGCTGAGGGCCGCCGACTTCCGCAACACCGACATCTCGGTGCTCTTCTCCGAGAACGTCGGCACCAAGGATTTCGCGCATGAAAAGCACACCAAGGTACCCGAGGGTTCCACGGCAGGCGCCGGGACGGGCGCGGTGATCGGCGGGACGCTTGGCTGGCTTACCGGCATCGGCGCGCTTGCCATTCCGGGAGTCGGACCTTTCATCGCGGCGGGGCCGATCGTTGCGGCGCTGGCAGGCGTCGGGGCCGGCGGGGTGCTGGGCGGCATCGCAGGGGCGCTGGTGGGCATGGGGATCCCAGAGTATGAGGCCAAGCGCTACGAAGGGCGCGTCAAGGAGGGGGGGATCCTGCTCTCCGTGCACTGCGACGACGCCAACTGGAAAAAGCGCGCTATCGACATCCTGAAGCAGACCGGCGCGGGCGACATCGGTTCCGAGGGAGAGGCCAAGGCCGATTTCGCAAGCTCCGAGAAGCCGAAACCGAGGGGGCAGGCCTAGGCTGCCGGCTCGCTGAGATTTCAGCAATAGGGGAGACAGCAAATGTCCACGACAAGATCAAGCAGCGAATCACACGGGAAAGCTGAGCTCACCATCTTCGACGTGCTGAAGCAGGACCATGAAAAAGCGCGCTACCTCTTCGACAAGGCCGAAAAGGCCGGACGCAAGGAGGTCTCCTCGCTGCAGAAGCTGTTCTCGCAGCTGGAAGAGGAACTCTCGCTCCACATGGAGGGGGAAGAGCGCTTCTTCTACAGCGTTCTGGAGCAAAACGATGAGATGCGCGACAAGGTGCTGCAGGCCTTCGAAGAGCACCAGGTTGCCAAGACGCTGCTCGGCACCTTCCAGGCGCTCGCGGTGGACGATGAGCGGTGGTCGGCAAAGATGCAAGTGCTCCACGAGGTCGTCGAGCATCATATGCAGGAAGAAGAGCGCGAGATCTTCAAGCTGGCGAGAAAGGCGCTCAAACAGGAGCAGCAGCACGAGATCGCCCTGCAGTTCCAGAAAAGCAAGCGCGAAGGGAAGAAGCCTTCGAGGGGGGCCCCGGTCGAGGGGTAATGCAGTTTAGGTTGTCCGAACAGACGGCGCCGTGGCTCGAGGGGGGAACCCCCCCGGGTCCGGCGCCGTTTTTTTTGTTCAGGTGAAAACATTGCTTGTGTAATGGTTAATGTATGTTATAAAATTATGCCAAGCTCAGATGCTTGGGGGCGCCGTTGTCATAAGCCTTTCAAAGTCTGTCTCAAGTTGTTTTATACCGACTCCACTGACAATTGAAAGCAGGATGAAAACGCGATATGTCTGGTGGCTGCGGCACAGTGAGAGAGGAAGTGCCAGCCGTGACAGACAATGCCGACAAATGCCCGATCTCGTCCAGCCCTGCTCCAGACGCAAGCCCGTTATGAAACTGCTGCGCCTTTAAGCTGCACCGACCGTGAACCGCAAGTTTGTGGAGGCATTATGCAAGACGCTGAGATTTTGCTTGTCGAGGACAACAGCAATTGCGAAGAACTTGCCCTGCGCGCCCTTAGAAAAGCGGGGTACAGCAACGTGGCTGTTGCGCGTGACGGTGTCGAGGCGCTCGGGATGCTCCTGGGGGAGGAGTCGGAGGGGGTGGAGCGCCATGAGCCGAATTTCGTGCTCCTGGACATGAAACTCCCCAAGATAGACGGCGTGGGGGTGCTGCAGAAGATCCGCAGCCACGAGCGGACCAAGCGGCTCAAGGTTTTTGCCTTGTCCTCCTCGGAGGACCCGAAGGACCTGGAGGAGTGCCGCAACCTGGGCGTGCTGGCGGTGCTTCCCAAACCTCTCAACGCGGAGATACTAAAGCTGTGGCTGACACCGGAGCCGCCGCTTACGCATCAATAGGAGCCGAGATAGGCACCTTCAAGGCGTCCTCTATGACAATCTCCAATTCGGCCAGCGCCGTTTCCTTGAGCCCCAGTGTCTGTGCCTCCGTGCTGGCGAAGAGGAGCACGGTGTGGTCCTTGTTGAGGCCGATGCCGAGCCTCCTGCAGGCCAGGTTGGCGAGGCGGACCATGGCGAGGAGCACGTTCCCCTGGTCCCAGCGCTCCTGCTCGTGCCCCGCCACGATGTCGCAGTAGATCTGCGGCATCTGCCACTGCATCATCAGCTGGAGTCCCTGCTCCGCATGCAGGGTGGTCAGCACCTCCCTCAGCACCGCCTGGCTGGTGCTTCCCTTTAGCTGCTTCTCCCGGCACACCTCCTCCATGCATTTCAGCAGGAACAGTTTCCCCAGGTCGTGCAGCAGCCCGCCCAGGAAAGCCTCCTGGGCCTGGGCCCCGAATCCCACCTTTTGCGCCAACCATCTGCTCCCGACGGCGCAGCAGAAGGAGTGCTTCCAAAGCGTCTGCATGATGGCGTTGTACTTGGGGTCCTCGGAGCGGTACAGTGCCTGTTGGGTGGTGAGCATCGCGAGGTTCGCCACCTCCTTCGACCCCAGCCTGATGATGGCCTCGCGGATGGTGCTTACCTTGGACAGGCCGGAGTAGAAGGCGGAGTTCGCCGCGCGCAACACGCCGGTGGCAAGGCCGGGGTCTGAGTTTAGCAACTGGTGCACTTCGTTGATGCTGAAGTCGGGGCGCGACAGCGTCTGCTGCAGTTTTAGGGCGACCACGTGGAAAACCGGAACGTTCAGCGTGCCGGCCGACAGCCTCGCCTTGAGAACCTCTACGATAGAGGATTCCTGAGTCATGGTGAGAGTTTCTCCTTGCTGCTTTTTTGCTGTTTCCCTTGAGTTCCTAGCACCCCAGCAGGCGCCTCAGTTCCATCAGCGGCCGGGGCTGGCCGATGCGGGGGAGGTCGCGCAGCACCTCCTGGATGGACACAAGCCCGTTGGCAGCCTTGACCACCCCGTCCTCGAACAGCGTCACCATCCCGGAAGTCTCTATGCTGAGCCTGCGGATCTCGGACGAGGACTTGCTCTGCATGATCGCGTCCTTCACCGCCTCGTTCATGACCAGGAGCTCGAAGATCGCGGTCCTCCCCCTAAAGCCGGTGAAGCGGCACTGCTTGCAGCCGCGCCCCTGCCTGAAGCTCGCTCCGGCCAGGTCCTTTGCCGCATATCCCAACCTGCCGTATTCGGTCGGTGTCGGGATGTAGGTCTCGGCGCAGTCGTTGCAGACCAGGCGCAAGAGCCGCTGCGCCACCACGCAGACCACCGTGCAGGAGATCAGGAACGATTCGATCTGCATGTTCATAAGGCGCAGGAGTCCGCCGATGCTGTCCTCGGTGTGGAAGGTGGTGAGCACCTTGTGCCCGGTGAGCGCCGCCTGGATGGCGGTCTCGGCTGAGAACGTGTCGCGTATCTCTCCCAGCACGATGACGTCGGGGTCCTGGCGCACGATGTGGCGCAGGGCTTCCTCGAAGGTGACCCCAATCTTCTGGTTGATGGAGCACTGCGACACCCCTTCGATGACGTACTCGACGGGGTCCTCCGCCGTGATGATGCTGGTGTTGATGTTGTTCAGGTGGCTCACGCAGCCGTACAGGGTCGAGGTCTTGCCGCTGCCGGTGGGGCCGGTGATGATCATCACCCCCGAAGGGGTCTCCAGGGCGTCCTCCATGAACTGCTTCAGCATGCGCGGCGCCATCCCGATCTGGGTGATGTCCAGGATGGCCTCCTTCTTGTTGAGAAGCCTCAGCACGATCTTCTCTCCGAAGATGGTGATGTAGAAGGAGACCCTCAAGTCAAGATTGAAGCCGTGCAGCCTGCTCTCGTAGAGGATGCGCCCGTCCTGGTGGCGTCTTTTCTCGGCGATGTCCGCCTGGGCCATCACCTTGATGCGGGAGGTCAGCTGGGGCGCTATGTCGAGCGGCAGCTCCAGGTGCGGCATCATGATGCCGTCGTGGCGCAGCCGTATCCTGAGCCGGTCCTTGAGCGGCTCGATGTGGATGTCGCTCGCCCCCTGCGTCATGGCGTCGTCGAACAGCTTGTTGATCATCCCGACGACGGTGCTCTCGTCGGCCGCAGTGACCTCATCGTTGACTGCGCTCTTCTGGGCGGAGGCGATGGCCGCAAGGACCGAGCTGCGGGTCGCGATGGCAGGTCTCAGGTTCCTGCCGAAGATCTTTTCCGCGGCTACCCTCGAGTACCTCTCCAGCGGGTTGGCAAAGGCAACCGAGACTATCCCGTCCTCCATGTCGAAGGGGACGAAGAGCTCGTCGCGGAACACCTCGAAAGGGGCCTTGGCGAACAGCTTCCTGTCCAGTTTCCGGAATTCCAGTTCAGCCACCGGGTAGCCGAGCTGAAAAGAGAGCACCTCGATCAGCCTTCTCTCCTCGATGAAACCCTTCTCGATGAAGATGTCGCCGAGCATCTTGCGGCCCGCTCCAGCGGCTGATTCCTCCTTCTGCAGGTTCAGCGCGGTGAGGAGCTCGCTCTGTTTCAGGTAACCCAGCTCGACCATCAGGTCGCCGATGCGAATGGTGAGGCTGTTGTCGCGCAGTGTCCGTACCAGGTCGCCCCGTTTCAGGAATTCCAGCTCCTGCAGCACGTCAATCAGCGTCTTAGCGGACTGGAGCTTGCCGTGCACCCGCTGGGCGTATTGGAGTTGCTCCCGGGTGATGACGCCGTCTGCGACCAAAAGCTCCACGATCTGTCCGCAGGCGGTCGTGCCGGGCTTGTCGTTCTCAGGGCTCTTTTTTTTCATCGTGCCTCTTGTGCGTTGCGGGCTTTACCAGCAGGTGTGGGGCTTGAAACAGAAAAAGGCCCCCATCTGCAACAGGGACCTTGTCTGGTCTGGAAATGCGCCGTGCTAGTTCCCTTTCTTCTCGTCTTCAGGACGCGACGGCTTGATCTCGATCTCTTCCTTGCCGCTGGACGCTTTCTTGAAATTCCTGATGCTTTTCCCCAGCGCCCCGCCGATCTCCGGGAGCCGGCCGGCACCGAAAACCACGAGCACGATCACCAGTACCACTACGAGCTCTGGCATGCCGAATCCAAACATATTTCCCCTCCCTCTCAGGTTGCTTAAGCTGATGCAGTATGGCATCGACGGTGAAAAAAATCAAGAAGTTGGATTAGAAAGGAGGTAATGCGGCGATTATTAAAATTATTGCGTATACCATGAGAAGTTGCTATAGATATGACGCTGCTAATCTAGGCAAGGAGAATCCCAGTGAACAAGATGATCCTGCTGGTAGAGGACAATCCAGACGACGAGGCGCTTACCCTGAGGGCGGTACGAAAGCATATGCCATATGGGATAGTGGTCGCCCGTGACGGTGCCGAGGCGCTGGAATATCTCTTCGGTGCCGGGCGCTATGCCGGAAGGGACCCCCTGGCGAGCCCGCTGCTGGTGCTTTTGGATCTGAAACTCCCGAAGGTGAACGGCCTGGAGGTGCTGCGGCGCATGCGGGAGGACGGTAGGACCCGTTCCATCCCGGTCATCGTCTTCACCTCGTCCACGGAGGAGCAGGATATCCTCGACAGCTACCGTTTGGGGGCCAACAGCTACATCAGGAAGCCGGTAGACTACGGGCAGTTCTGCGACAACATGAAGCAGGTGATGAACTACTGGCTCAGCGTGAACCAGCTCCCGCCGCAAAGAAATTGCGCGGCCGCCTGATCCCCCTGTTGCCAACGCGCTCCGCGTCCTGCTAATATCGTCCGCATGGACAAATTCGAACTGGTAACCGGTTTTGAGGCTCGCGGCGATCAGCCCAGGGCCATAGCGGAACTCTCCCAGGGGGTGCTGCGCGGCGACCCGCACCAGGTGCTGCTTGGCGTCACCGGCTCAGGCAAGACCTTCACCATGGCGCAGGTGATCGCGCAGGTGAACCGCCCCGCCCTGGTGCTGGCGCCCAACAAGACGCTGGCAGCCCAGCTCTACGGCGAGTTCAAGGAACTCTTCCCCAACAACGCGGTGGAGTACTTCGTATCCTACTACGACTACTACCAGCCCGAAGCGTACCTCCCCTCCTCCGACACCTTCATCGAAAAAGACTCCTCGATCAACGACGAGATCGACAAGTTCAGGCACTCCGCGACCAGGAGCATCC
>Ga0209317_1000686_pt1 | contig 37450 bp, 37 predicted proteins | sample RifGroB2_FD_183994 | JGI IMG/M metagenome (GOLD analysis project Ga0209317, IMG submission 183994) | Soil microbial communities from Rifle, Colorado, USA - Groundwater B2 (SPAdes) (version 2) | ecosystem: Environmental > Terrestrial > Soil > Unclassified | place: Rifle, Colorado | collected... | reverse complement strand
TGAAAATAATTGTTTCCCGGATTTCACTTCGTTTCATCCGGGCTACGTAAAGTGGAGCAGGCGGACGGACATGACTGAATTCAGCATCGTCGCGGTATTCTTTGTCGGCGCTCCCGGTTGAGCCGGGCGAACAACCTATTCTGCGCAATTACAATATTGACTTGGCAAGCAGCTTAAGTTCCACATCAGTTTGAATCACACCCGCGGGTGGGAGTCTGGTTTTGTCGGGATAAATCCCGACCTACGGGTGGGGGCGGTGTGTGTTCAGCATCTCGCGCAGCAGTTCCGGCAACTCGGCCTTGAGTTCGTTGACGGCCTCTTCGACGGCGAGGCGCTGCAATTTCTCGAGATGGAGACTGAGTTTCTGCGCGAATATGGCATCGAGGCGCGACTCGAGCTGTTTCAGCAGTTGCTCCATGACTTCCTCGCTGAGCGCAGGGAGGGGATGTTCGGGCGCGACAATTTCGGTGAGGGTCGGCAAATCGTCCGGCGTGTCTTCATCCGCCACCTGGGTCAGCAAGGGCAGATTGTCCAGCAGGTTGCCGCCGGGCAGTTCGATGGGGGTCATGGCGCTTTGGACAGGTCGATATGGTTCAGCTCGTAGCCGCGATCGCGATAGAACTTGAAACGTTCGCGTCCCAGGCGGCTGTCCTCGGCATCTTGGCCGACGATCTCGATGACGCGCTCGAAACGGCTGAAGAACGGGGGGCATTCGTCATGCAGGCTGATCAGCAGGTCGTAATGCGAAAACCTGTCGTTGCCGCTGTTCAACACGACAGGACACTGCGCGGCCTCCTCGGCATCGCTGCGGCAATGCGGGATGAAAGCGGTGGCCGGGAATTGCCAGAGCAGTTTGTCCAGCGCATCGGCGGTCGCCGCATCCGGCGTGCTGAGCGCCACATGCACGCCGTTCTGCATCGCCTTGTGGCTCAACTGGCAGGCGGTGCGCAGCTTGTCGGCCGAGCCGGTATAGAAATCGACTTTAGTCATGTTTGGAATTCAATCGCAGCAAACTGTAGGAGCGGGTCATGCCCGCGAATGTGTCGGATATATCGCGGGCATGGCCCGCTCCTACATGCGGAATCATTTGGCAGTTGAGCGGTTAATTAAATACTGTGTGAGCAGCGGCACCGGGCGCCCGGTCGCGCCCTTATCCTTGCCGGATTTCCACGCGGTGCCGGCGATGTCCAGATGCGCCCAGCGGTAGTCCTTGGTGAAGCGCGATAGGAAGCACGCGGCGGTAATGCTGCCGCCGGCGCGGCCGCCGATGTTCTGCATGTCGGCGAAGTTGCTGTCCAGTTGCTGCTGGTAATCGTCCCACAGCGGCATGTGCCAGGCGCGGTCATGCGCGTAGTCGCCCGCCCCCAGCAGTTCCTTGGCGAGCTTGTCCTCGTTGCTGTACAGCCCGGTGGCGACATGCCCCAGCGCAATGACGCAGGCGCCGGTGAGGGTGGCGATGTCCACCACGGTATCCGGTTTGAAGCGCGCGGAATAGGTCAGCGCGTCGCACAGGATCAGGCGGCCTTCGGCATCGGTGTTGAGGATTTCGATGGTCTGGCCGGACATGCTGGTGACGATGTCGCCGGGTTTGCTGGCCGCGCCATCCGGCATGTTCTCGCAACTCGGGATCACCGCGACCACGTTCAGCTTCAGCCCCATTTCGGCGATGGCCTGCATCGTGCCGAGCACGCTGGCCGCGCCGCACATGTCGTATTTCATCTCATCCATTTCCGCGCCGGGCTTGAGCGAGATGCCGCCGGTGTCAAAGGTGAGTCCTTTGCCGACCAGTACGATAGGTTTGTGCTTCTTGTCGCCGCCGTGATATTCCAGCGTGATCAGCTTGGCGGGCTGGTGGCTGCCGCGCGTGACCGACAGCAGGGAGTGCATGCCGAGCTTCTGCATGTCCTTTTCTTCCAGCACCGTCGCCTTGAGCCTGTGCTTTTTGGCGATGGACCTGGCCTGGTCGGCGAGGTAAGCCGGGGTGCAGATGTTGCCGGGCAGGTTGCCCAAGTCCTTGGCCAGCTTCATGCCGCGCGCGGTGGCTGCGGCTTGCTCGAGCGCCTGTTGCGCGGCGGCATCCGGTTTGGCGGCGCAGCCCAGCATGATCTTGCGCAGTGCCGGCGCAGCGGCGGGCTTGCTCTTGAGCTGGTCGCAGCGGTAGCCGGACTCGGCGGCGATCAGCACGGTCTGCTTGATTCTCCAGGCTTCATCGCGATCCTTGACGGCGAGGTCGCTGAGATACAGCGCGGCATCCTTGCTGGCGGTCTTTTGCAGCGCGCCAAAGGCGGCGCGCAAGGCATCGAGGAATTGCCTGGCGGCAAATTCGGCAGCCTTGCCGAGTCCGACCAGCAAGACGCGCTCGGCGGCGATGTTGGCAACATTGTGCAGCATCAGCGCGCTGCCGGTCTTGCCGTCCATGTCGCCGCGCGCGATGAGGTCGCTCAAGCGATGCGCTGCCGCCTTGTCGAGCGCCTGCGCTGCCGGTGAGAGTTTTCCGCCTTCATAAACGCCGACCACCACGCAGCCGCTGCGCTGCTTCTCCGAACTGCTTTGTTTTATGCTAAATTCCACAAGTTGCCCCTTATATAAAAACCATCTTTCAGATGCCCGATTATCCGCAAACTCACCGCATAAAGTCAAAGCCGACAAGCTTCGGGCTTTTTCATCGTGCCTTGATAAGCGAATTTGCCGGCAATGGGTTGCTGGTGTTCGCGGTGTTGCTGTGCATTGTAGTGGTTAGTCAGCTGATACGCCTATTGAGCGAGGCGGTCGGCGGCAAAATCGCGGTGGAGGGGGTGCTGGCGCTGCTTGGTTTCAGTGCCGTGAATTATCTGCCGGTGTTGCTTTCCATCAGTTTGTTCGTCTCTATCCTGCTTACCTTGTCGCGCTGTTATCGCGACAGTGAGATGGTGGTGTGGTTTTGCGCCGGCACCGGTCTGACGCGCTGGATACGGCCGGTGTTATGGTATGCCGTGCCGGTGGTGGCGTTGATTGCGTTGCTCAGCATGGTGCTGTCGCCATGGGCGTTGCTAAAAGCCGATGAATTCAAGAAGAAACTGGAAAGCCGCGATGATGTGGCTGCCGCCGCTCCCGGCATGTTCCGCGAATCGAAACAGGCCGACCGGGTATATTTTGTCGAAAATATATATCCCGGAACCAATCGCGTCGACAATGTCTTTGTGCAGTCGGAACAGAACGGCAAACTCGGCACGATGGTTGCCCGGCAGGGTTTGCAGGAAACGTTGCCGAACGGGGACCGTTTTCTGGTGCTGCTCAATGGCACGCGCTATGAAGGCGTGGCCGGGCAGCGCGACTACAATATTGTGGAGTTCGAGCGCTATGCGATCCGCATTGACAGTGTGCCGGTCAAGCTGGCACAGCCTTGGGCGCGCACCATGTCGACAGCGGAGTTATGGCGCAACCGCACCACATGGAATCTTGCCGAGCTGGAATGGCGGGTGGGGCTGCCGATCAGCGCATTGATTCTCGCCCTGCTGGCGATTCCGCTGGGTTACGTCAACCCGCGTGCCGGACGCTCGCTTAATCTGGCCTTGGCGATCGTGCTGTATATGCTGTACAGCAACATGATCAGTGTGACCAATGCGTGGGTCGGACAAGGCAAGCTGTCGCCCGGCATCGGGCTGTGGGGCATCCATGCGGCGATGCTGGCGATAACGGCGCTGATGTTTTATCACCGCATGAAATTACTCTCAATGCGCAGGGTGCTGGCAAGAAAACGTCCTCATCCTCCTGAAGAAGCCGGGGCGGGAACATGAACCTGCTGACGCGCTATCTCGGCCGCGAAATTTACTTCAGTATCGCACTGGTGTTTGCCGCGCTCATCATGCTGTTTGCCTTTCTGGATTTGATCCATGAACTGAATGTGATGGGGCAGGGGCAGTATCATCTGGGCTATGTGCTGCTGTTCGTGATACTGACCATCCCCGGCCATGTTTATGAGCTGTTTCCGGTGGCGGTGCTGGTGGGCACGATTTTCGCGCTGGTGCAGATGGCGGCCAGTTCGGAGCTGACCGTTTATCGCGTGTCCGGTGCGTCGCTGTGGCAGATGATAGGCGCGCTGTTCAAAATAGCGCTACCGCTGGTGATATTGAGTTTTGCCTGCAGCGAATTTGTTGCTCCGCCAAGCGAGCGGATGGCGCAGCAATTGCGGCTTAAAGCGCAGCATGCGCAAGTCTCGCTCAAGGAGTTTCGCTCCGGTGTGTGGGTAAAAGACGATCGCAGCTTCGTGAATGTGAAGAACGTGATGCCGGACACCAGCCTGTTGAACATCGATATTTACCGGTTCGATGAAACCTACCACTTGCAGGCAATCACCCATGCCAGGCGGGCCAGCTTTATCGAGCAGGGGCGTTGGCAGCTTGAAGATGTGGTGGAGACAAGCTTTGGCAAGCAGGGAACCACTATCGATACCGTTTCCAGCCAGGAATGGCGTTCGACGTTGAACCCGAGCATCCTGAGCGTGTTGCTGGTGGTGCCGGAACAAATGTCTGCCTACGATCTGTATCAATACACCAGCCATCTGAAAGACAACCGCCAGAAGAGCACGCGCTACGAAATTGCGATGTGGAACAAGCTGGTTTATCCATTTGCGTTAATGGTGATGATGCTGCTGGCGCTGCCGTTTGCGTCTTACCATCGGCGCGCGGGAGGGATCGGCGCGATGATATTCCTGGGCATCGTGCTTGGCCTGGTATTTCACTTTGTCGGGCGGCTGTTCGCTAACCTGGGCGCGCTTAACGACTGGCAGCCATTTGCCAGCGCCACGGCGATGACGGCTTTATTCTTGTCGCTGGGTATGCTGATGCTGTGGTGGACTGAGCGACGCTGACAGGATGTGGGGGGGGCTGCCAGGGCCCGCTTTGTGCGCTTGCTGTCGCGGGCGGCGCTCTCCAATATTCAGTCAGTTACGGCTGGACGGGTGGCGGCGCAGCAGGAACCCCGCTGGCAGATTGCTGCACCTTTACTTCTTGATCCTCCCTGACCATCTGTTTGACCTGCTCACGTTTTTCCGCCGGCACTTTGCTGAAGGCGCGATATTTTTCACGGGCGGCGTTGCGTTGTTCCGGGGTGAGCTTGCTCCATGCCTCCAAACGGTCACGGAAACGTTTTTTTTGTTCATGAGTGAGATGCGGGTAGCGCTTGGCCGTTTTGAGCAGATGCTGCTGCTGTTGTTCCGACAGGTTATCCCACTGCTGCGACAAGGGGGCAAGGGCTTCCTGTTGCGCAGGGGCGAGCGAACGCCAGGAGGTTGTTGCCGCGCCGGCAGGCGTACCGGCTAGACCCAGCCATAAAAATGCAATGACTACCAAATTTCGCATGGATCGGAATAAGAATTAATCAACAAAAACTTCCAATGGCAAATCATCGGTCAGGATGGCGGTATCCAGATGGCTCAGGTCGTTCTCGTGCTGCCAGTAGCTTAACCCGCCGAAAAGTATCGCCACGAACAGAATGATCGCTGCCACCCATTGCTGGGTGGAATGCGGCATCAGCCAGCGTATGCCGTGCCCTGTGCTCAGCGCAAAAACCGGCTTGCTCAGCGACTGCCTCTGCAGCGCAACATTGCGCGCCCGGCGCAGTGCGGCGACGGTATCGTCATCAAGCTGTTGTGCGGCGCGCGTAAGCACTCGGGCAATGCGTTCCGGAGCGATGTCCCGGGGATTATTGTTTGGCGAATTGGTGTTCATGGCAGATTTATCCCTTTCCCTTTGAGAGACATGGCAAGCGCATGTGCCGCGCGCGAACAGTGGGTTTTTACGCTTCCTTCGGTGCATCCCATCGCCGTGGCAGTTTCTGCCGTGTCCAAACCTTCCCAGTAACGCAGCAGGAAGGCTTCGCGTTGACGCGCCGGCAGTTTGCCAAGCGCCTGTTCAATCAGCGCGATAACCTGGCGTTGTTGCAGGGACTCATCGGGCGCAGCGGGGGCGCTCCGGTTTTCGTCATCTTTCAGGTTGTCGAGCGGATCATATTCAGCCTCTTCATTTTTGGGGGCAAATGAGGAAAATAAGGTTGTCCAGGCGTTCCGGACTTTTTGCCTGCGGTAGTAATCACGGATGGTATTTTGCAGGATACGCTGGAATAACAGCGGTAATTCTGCGGCTGGCTTGCCGCCATATTTTTCGGCAAGCTTAATCATCGCGTCCTGCACAATATCCAGCGCGGTGTGCTCATTGCGCACGGCATACAACGCCTGCTTGTATGCGCGGCGTTCTACCGAACTGAGAAATTGGGATAATTCGGTGCGGTTGGACAGTTGGGTCGCTCCTTGCACGAGTGCAAATGGTAGCAAATTTTTGATGCCCGGCATAAAAAACTGCTAAAACAGGCTCTAACCGCCAAGAGCCGGAAGGCAAGAGTCTGAACCAATTGAGTCCAAGGCGCTGACACTGCCGGATTGCGTAGGGGGAATGTCAGCCTCGAAGCAGCTATAGGACGGCTGCACTACTTAAAATCCCCGGCTTTACCGGGGATTTGTTAATGATGGTGGTGGGCGTGTGGATCGGGAGCGGTTATGGGCGCTTCTGTGACCTCCTTGAACAGCGCGTGCCATTTCTTGTTGAATTCGCCAAAGGTCGTCTGTCCGTTATACAGCTCCGGCACGATGCTCAAAAAGAGTATGTGCAGATCGACCGAGCGCTTGACCGGCTTGCTATTGACACATAGCGACCTGGCATCAATCCAGTCGGCTATGGCCCGTTTCTGTTGCTCGTCAGGGCTGGTCCTGTCATCCAGCATTTGAGGACTTGTCACATCCTGTCCATCAAGCGCCACCTGTCTGGCAATTGATGAAAATCGGACATCCTTTTCCAGTTCTTTCAAGCATTGCAAAGGCTCGTTCTGGGTTTCCGCGAAGGAGTAACCGAAAACAAGCATAAGAACAGCAAGCAGTGTGATTCTCATGATACTTTTCTCCTTGAAGCTTGGAATATGTCTTGCGCAATTTGATTACGCTGCTCATGGTTTGTTTCCAGAGCTTGAATTTTAAGTGAACTTGTAAGCCAGCATAAAAAAGCCAGCTTTTATGCTGGCTTTTTCGAGACAAAACCGCCCAAGAAACGGTTTCTGCCGCTATTACTTGAAGGACAATATGAAATCCACGATGGCACTGATGTTTTCATCGCTTACAGCACCTTTCTGCGGAGGCATTTCTGCATCACCCCATGTACCTTTGGTGCCATTGTTAATCTTTTTAGTCAAATCTTCTTTCGCAGTGGCAACGCCAGCGTACTTCATGCCAATATCCTGAAAGGAGGGTCCATACCCTTCGTAATCCACGGCATGGCAACCTTTACAAACAGACTTGCTAAACGCTAATTTGCCCGCTTCCACATCGGCAGCGCCTGCATGGCCGGCAAACATCAGTGCCGCTGTGGCTGCTGCGATACCTACCCAAGATGCTTTCATAACAATCTCTCCAAAAATAGTTTTATAAAACCACTCCCCGTTTCAGGGCATTGGCATCCTAGCATGAGCAGGTAGGCTTTGAAAATCCCCTTTTTGTTTTACCTGCATTGTTTTACTTACCGATACTGTTCGTACATATATAAACGCTCAAGAACGGATTGATGTTGACAATTTAAAAAATAAATTTTTATCCCCTCTTGACGGTAGTATTCACTTTAGGCATGATGCGACAAAATGCCGCAGCGTGACAAAATGCCACAGCTGGATAATAAATGTTCGGGAACGCGTTTAGCCGGGCTTGTTTTAGTAGTGTTTGTGCGGCCTATCTGTTGGTGGCATGTCTGCTGACTTATGGTGCGGCACGCAATGTTGTAGTGTGTATCGTAGTATGTTGTTGTTTTTTTATAATCAATGAAACGGGAGAGGAATCATCATGAAAGTAAAAGGAATCATCGGTGCATTGTCACTGGGTCTGTTGACATTGGGTTCGTCAGCATCGTGGGCTGCAGACGTAGTTGCTACTGCTCCTGTGTCGGTAGCCGGCGCTGTAGACATCCATCAGGATCCGACCGCGGTAGGGACGCCGGTAGGCAAGCGTGGCCCGGCAACACTTAAAATGCACCTGGAAGCGGTTGAACTGGAAGGGATTCTTGACCCTGCCAAGAAAACCACATTTACCTATTGGACTTACAACTCCAAAGTCCCTGGCCCGATGTTGCGCGCCCGCGTGGGAGACACGATTGAAGTCACATTGGCCAACAGGAAAGACAGCACAGTAACGCACAACGTCGACCTGCATGCAGTATGGGGTCAAGGCGGCGGCGCGGCAGCAACGGTTGTTGCACCTGGCGAATCGAAGTCTTTCGTCTTCAAGGCAATGAACCCAGGCCTGTACGTTTACCACTGCGCCACTCCCATCATTCCTCAGCATATTTCGAGCGGCATGTATGGCTTGATCCTGATCGAACCAGCGGGCGGCCTGCCTAAGGTTGACAAGGAATTCTACATGATGCAAGGCGAAATCTATACTGACGGCGCTGCCACTGGTCACCGGTCATTTGACGTTCCTAGCCTGCTGGCCGAGCATCCAACCGACGTGGTGATCAACGGATCCCGTATGGCCTTGGCTAACAACCCGATGAAAGTCAAAGTGGGCGACAATGTCCGCGTATTCTTCGGCGTTGGCGGTCCTAACCTGACCTCGGCCTTCCACGCAATTGGAACGGTTTACGATAAGGTTTGGAACGAGGGCACCACTGGCGCTCCGCTGCTGAACGTGCAAACCACCGTGGTACCACCTGGTGGCGCGACGATGGTGGAATTCAAAGCACGCGTTCCAGCCAAGTACATCTTCGTTGACCATGCGCTTTCCCGTTTTGCCAAGGGTAATGCAGCGATCATGATTGCCGAAGGTGATGAACAGCCTAATATTTTCCGTACCGGCAAGCTGAAATAATAGCGGCAGACTTTAATCGCCCTTCGCTGTAAGGAGGGGTAAAAGTTCAAAGGAGCAAGGCTTTACGGCCTTGCTCTTTTTTTGGTGCGCCCGGCAGGGCGCACTTACTTGGAGGTGAAAGTCCTCTACTCGCCCGAAAAGGGGGAGAGTTAGGTGTGGCGGGGTGATGGGGGTAACTCCCCTACTCGATCATCGCATCCGGTATCATGCTGCAAACCATCACTTTTTTCAGGTTCATGGACTATCAGGCAAAACTACCCGCCCCGTTTGGCGTGCTCGGCATCCGCTGCACCGAAAGTGCGCTGACGAATATTGATTTTCTGCCGGCGAGCGAAAAGCCGCAACGCGCCACCAGTGCTTTTGCGGAAACCGTGTGCGCACAGTTGCTGTGTTATCTGGAAAATCCCGCCGCGCAGTTTTCCGTGCCGCTCGAGTTGAACGGCACCCCGCACCAGCAAAAAGTCTGGCAGGCCATGCTGGCCATTCCGTGCGGGCAGACGCGCAGCTACGGAGAGCTGGCCGCCGAGCTGCAATCCTGCGCGCAGGCCGTCGGCCAGGCCTGTGGCGCAAATCCGATCCCCGTCATCATTCCCTGTCATCGCGTGGTGAGCAAGGCCGGCCTGGGCGGCTTTGCCCGCCACACAAGCGGTGACCCTCTGGACATCAAACGGTGGTTGCTGGCGCATGAGGCAACTACTCCCTCTCCCTTGCAGGGAGAGGGCTGGGGAGAGGGTAGAAGTTCGGAATCTCGCTCGCCCGGTAAAACGAAAGCGAAATGAGCAACGCTGAACTCCTCGACGAATTCTGCGATAACCTGTGGCTGGAAGACGGCCTGTCGCGCAACACGCTGGACAGCTACCGGCGCGACCTGACCAAGTTCGCGCTCTGGCTGGAGCAGCAGCGCGGCCTGTCCATCCTGCAAGCCACGCACGGCGACATTCAAGGTTACCTCGCCCATCTGGTCACGGTGCAAAAAGCCAAGCCGAGCAGCACCGGGCGCAACATCTCCAGCCTCAAGCGGCTGTTCCGCTATCTGCTCAGGCAAGGCAGGATCAGCGCCGACCCCACGCTGCAAATCGACACGCCCAAGCTGCCGCGCAACCTGCCCAAGAGTCTCACCGAACAGGATGTCGAGCAACTGCTCGACGCGCCGGACACCCGGACCCCGCTCGGCCTGCGCGACCGCACGATGTTCGAGGTGCTGTACGCCACCGGCCTGCGCGTATCGGAACTGGTGACGCTGCGCATCACTCAGGTGAGCATGGACATGGGCGTGGTGCGCGTGATGGGCAAGGGCAGCAAGGAGCGCCTCGTACCCTTGGGCGAAGAAGCGCTGGACTGGCTGTGCCGCTATCTGGCGGACGGGCGCGGCGTGTTGCTGGGCAAGCAGATGAGCGATGCGCTGTTCGTCACAGCGCGCGGCGAAGGCATGACGCGGCAGATGTTCTGGTATCTGATCAAGAAGCACGCAAGAACCGCCGGGTTGAACAAGTCGCTGTCGCCGCATACGTTGCGCCATGCCTTCGCGACACACCTGTTGAATCATGGTGCGGACTTGCGCGTGGTGCAGATGCTATTGGGTCATGCGGATATTTCCACCACGCAGATTTATACGCATGTGGCGCGGGAACGGTTGAAGGCTTTGCATGCGATGCATCATCCACGTGGGTAGGGCGTCAATAAGCGAAGCGCATTGCGCCGCATGGAAAACTTGAAACATCCGGCGCATTACGGCGTTCGCCTAATGCGCCTACGCTGGCTGAGGAGTTTATTTCACCTGCCCCGCTCAATACTGATCCCCACCATCCTGCAGTTGCGGATCGCCTGCAGCTTCGCGACGCTGACCTTGACCCACGGCGCGTTGAAGTCCTTGAGGATGATCTGCGCGATATGTTCGGCCAGGGTTTCCAGTAGCGAGAAATGCCCTTCGCTCAGCACCGCCTGTATATGTTGCGCGACTTTGGCGTAGTCCAGCGCGTCGTCGATATTGTCGGATTGGCAGGCGCGGCTGTCGGGCAGCGCGATATCGAGGTCGAGCTGCAGGGTCTGCGGCGCGCGCTTCTCCCATTCGTAGACGCCGATGAGCGTGGTGACCTTGAGTTCGCGCAGAAAGATGATGTCCATGAGTTTTCGCTGGTTGGTGGCGGAGTGGCGATTCGCGTAGAATTCGCGCCTGTCGAATTCTAAGGCATTCCCGATGTTGACCATAGCTTTTGTAGTTGCCGCCTACCTGCTGGGCTCCATTTCGTTCGCGGTGCTGATGAGCAAGGCGTTCGGATTGCCCGATCCGCGCAGTTACGGTTCCGGCAATCCGGGCGCGACCAATGTGTTGCGCAGCGGCAGGAAGGCGGCTGCGGTGCTGACGCTGCTCGGTGACGCGGCGAAAGGCTGGCTGGCGGTGTTTGTCGCGATGCAATTCGCCACGCGCGATGAGCAGGGCGCGCTGCTGGTCGCGGCGGTGGCGCTGGCGGTATTCCTCGGGCATCTGTTTCCGGTGTTCCTGCGCTTCAAGGGCGGCAAGGGGGTGGCGACGGCGCTGGGCGTGCTGCTGGCGCTGAATATCTGGCTGGGATTATGCGCGCTGGCGACCTGGCTGCTGGTGGCCGTGCTGTTCCGCTTCTCGTCGCTGGCCGCGTTGACCGCTGCCGCCGGCGCGCCGATCTATGCGCTGGTGCTTGGCCTGCCGCGCGAGTGGGTGCTCGCGTCCGGCATCATATTGCTGCTGCTGATCTGGCGGCACAAGAGAAATATCCGCAACCTGCTGACGGGAAAAGAGCCGCGGATCGGCAAGCGCGATGCTAATGCCGGGGGTAAAACAGCACCAGGCGATAACCGATCGGCCTGAGGTCGGCGGTGCCGAGGTACAGTTTGACGCTGAGTTCGTGATTGGGCAGCAGGCCGGTTTGTTCGTTTTCCAGCGGCGGCAGATAATCTTTCGGTTTGAAAATGCGGCGCGCCAGCGGCTTGTCCTGGGTGTCGTTGAGCGTGAGTTCCAGATCGGGGAAGGCCTGCGCATAGGGCGCGCGGTTGCGCAGCAGGGCGTTCAGCGTGATCTGGTTTGCATGCACGGGATCGGCTTCGAGGTCGGAGGATTCGATGCTCATCAGATCGGGTTTTTGCGGCAGCGGCACGCTGCATCTTAGTAACTTGCAATAGCCGGTCAATGCGGGTTTCAGGCCTGGCAGGCGCGCGGCGAGATCGACGCGGAAGAAGTAAGCGGCTTGCGCGAACAGCACCAGCAGCAACAGAAACGCGGCAATCGCCCAAGGCCACCGACGATATTCGGGCGGGGATGGATAGTTGCCTTCATCCTCATCCGGCACGATGGCGACTTGCTCGGCCAGCGTCAGCGCAGCATGTTCTTCGGCGGCAGGCTGGCTGAAATCCAGCAGATCGTCGCGCGGGATCTCCGGCGGTTCGGTTTCTGCGGCCGCCTCGTCTGTGGGCGGGGTCGCTACGATCAAGCCGGTCTTTTCAACAGAGGCAGTTTCTTCAACAGGCTCGGCTTCCTCAACGGTTAGCGCAACTTCGGCAGCGGGCAATTCTTCGGCTGGCGCGGCCGGCTCATCCAGTATCGGTAATTCGAGCTGCGGGTTGGGCTGGTCCGGGATGAAGCCGGCGCGCGCGTCGAAGGCTTGCAAGCAATGCCCGCAGCGCACCATGCCGTGATGCGCTTCCAGCTGTGCCGCAGCGATCCTGAAGCGCGTGTCGCAGTGCGGGCAGAGTGTCGTTCCGGTGCCGGGATAAAAGTTTTTCATACCGCTCGTCATCAGCGTTTCCGTCCCGACAGGCATGTCCAGCCCTCCTCGAAAATCGGTGTGTTCAGGTCGAACCATTGCCGGTAGATGTTCATCACGTCTTGCGCCTGTTCCTCGAGTATGCCGGACAGTACGATTTGCCCGCCTTGCCGCGTCGCATTCGCCAGCAACGGGGCGAGCATGCGCAGCGGGTTGGTCAAAATGTTCGCCACCACCAAATCATAGCTGTCTTGCGGCGCGTTGTCGGGTTGGTAAAACTGCACGTTGCCGACCCGGTTCGCTGCGGCGTTGTCGCGGCTGGCGGTCACCGCCTGCGAGTCTACATCAACACCGACGGCGCGTGCAGCCCCCAGTTTCAGCGCCGCGATCGCGAGGATGCCGGAGCCGCAGCCGTAATCCAGCACCGTTTCGCCGCCTTTGAGGTTGTCGTAGAGCCAGCGCAGGCACAGCCGCGTGGTGGGGTGGCTGCCGGTGCCGAACGCGAGGCCGGGGTCGAGCACGATGTTGATGGCATCGGGGTCGCTGGGGGTGTGCCAGGTCGGCACGATCCACAGCCGGGATGAAATCGGGATTGGCTCGAACTGCGATTGGGTGAGGCGCACCCAGTCGTTGTCGGCCAGCGTTTCGATGCGGTGTTCGGGAAGTTGTTCGAGGCCGATGCTGTCGGCGGCTTTGCGCAGGATCGCCGGCACATCCCGGTCGGCGTCGAACAATGCGCTGACGCGGTTGTGCTGCCACACGCCGGGCGGCGCTTCGCCGGGTTCGCCGAAGATTGCCTGCTCGTCCGGTGTGCCGGCATCGGCGTCCAGCAGATCCACCGACAGCGCGCCGAGTTCCAGCAGCGCTTCGCTCAATGCCTCGGCATGTTGCGCGTCGGTATCAACGGTGAGGGTCAGCCAGGGCATTTATCCGGTTCCATTTCGAAGGTCAAAGGCTCGGTAGGGTGCGTCCCACGCACCATCATCGTTGGTGTGTGGGACGCACCCTACCGCTTTGCTGTTGATTGAACAATGGAGTTATTTGCCCTTGGCGCGTTCGGCGAGCCGCTCTTCCAGATAGTGAATGCTGGTGCCGCCGCGCATGAAGGCGGCATCCTGCAGCAACTCGCGATGCAGCGCGATATTAGTGTCGATGCCTTCCACCCACATCTCGGACAGGGCGGTGCGCATCCGCGCCATCGCCTGGTCGCGCGTGTCGCCGTAGGCGATGATCTTGCCGATCATCGAATCGTAATGCGGCGGCACGAAGTAGTTGTTGTAAACATGCGAGTCCACGCGGATGCCGGGGCCGCCGGGGGCATGGTACGAGGTGATGCGTCCGGGCGAGGGGGTGAATTTGTACGGGTGCTCGGCATTGATGCGGCATTCGATCGCATGCCCGCGGAACTGGATGTCGCGCTGCCTGAACGGCAGCTTTTCCCCGGCGGCGATGCGGATCTGCTGCTGCACGATGTCGATGCCGGTGATCATCTCGGTGACGGGATGCTCCACCTGCACGCGGGTGTTCATTTCGATGAAGAAAAATTCGCCGTTCTCGTACAGGAACTCGAACGTGCCCGCGCCGCGATAGCCGATCTTGCGGCAGGCTTCGGCGCAGCGCTCGCCGATCTTGTTGCGCAGGCGCAGGTTGAGCAACGGTGCCGGGGCTTCCTCCAGGACTTTCTGGTGGCGGCGCTGCATCGAGCAGTCGCGCTCGCCCAGATAAACCGCGTTGCCATGCTGGTCGGCCAGCACCTGGAATTCGATATGGCGCGGGTTCTCCAGAAATTTCTCCATGTACACCATAGGGTTGTTGAACGCGGCCTGCGCCTCGGTCCTGGTCATGGTCACCGCGTTCAGCAGCGCCGCTTCGGTATGCACCACGCGCATGCCGCGCCCGCCCCCGCCACCGGAGGCCTTGATGATGACCGGGTAGCCGATGCTGCGCGCAATCTTGATGATCTCGGCGGGATTGTCCGGCAACGCGCCTTCCACGCCCGGCACGCACGGCACACCGGCTTTCCTCATCGCGATCTTGGCGGAAACCTTGTCGCCCATCATGCGGATGGTTTCGGCGCGCGGGCCGATGAACACGAAACCGCATTTTTCGACACGCTCGGAAAAGTCGGCGTTCTCCGACAGGAAGCCGTAGCCGGGATGGATCGCCTGCGCATCGGTGACTTCCGCCGCGCTGATGATGGCGGGGATGTTCAGGTAGCTCAGATTGGAAGGTGCCGGGCCGATACATACCGATTCGTCGGCCAGTTTCACATACTTGGCCTCGGCATCCGCTTCGGAATGCACCACGACGGTTTTAATGCCCAGTTCGCGGCAGGCGCGCTGGATGCGCAACGCTATTTCACCGCGGTTCGCGATTAGAATTTTCTCAAACATGTGTTGTCTCCGCGGTGAAATAGCGTTTGCGGCTTTCAGCCGCTGTGCGATTTGGCTGCGCCGCTGCGCCGCCTGCCGGCGGCTGGTCACCGCGATTGGCGATCAGGATTTTTTCAAACATTTTGATGCTCCGGGCTTTGGATCTGACGCGTAACCGCGCCAGAGAACGGGATTAGCCGATGACGAACAACGGCTGGCCGAATTCTACCGGCTGGCCGTTTTGGCTATGGCCGCAGCTAAGCTGCTTAACGTTCGCTACGCTCACGTTAGCCAACGCCGAAACGGGCGAAATTTTGGCGGTTATTTTGCTCATGGCGTCACCCTATGACAAACAAAGGTTGGCCAAACTCTACCGGTTGGCCGTTTTCAACCAGAATCGCCTTGATGACCCCGGTCTGATCCGCGTCGATTTCGTTGAGCAGCTTCATCGCCTCGATGATGCACAGCGTGTCGCCGCTGTTCACCTTTTGGCCGACGTCCACGAAGGGCTTGGAACCCGGCGAGGCCGAGCGGTAGAAGGTGCCGACCATCGGTGATTTCACCACATGGCCTTCCGGTGCGGCGGGTTTGGCGGGTTCCGCTGCCGGAGCGGGGGGCGGCGGCGCAACAGGTGCGGCGGCGGGTTGCGGTGCCGGTGCATATATCTGCTGAGCTGCGGCGACGGTGCGCGTGATGCGCACTCGTTCTTCGCCCTCGCTGATTTCCAGCTCGGCAATGCCGGAACCTTCCACCAACTCAATCAGTGTCTTGAGCTTGCGTAAATCCATGATGCCCTCCTTGAAACTTTAGTTTTTATAATTCAGTGCGTATTGTACTGCTGATTCATAACCCGCCGCGCCCAGGCCGCTGATCACGCCAACGGCGAGGTCGGAGAAAAACGATTCCTTGCGGAACGCTTCGCGCGCGAACACGTTGGAAAGATGTACCTCGATGAATGGGATGGCCACCGCCGCCAGCGCGTCGCGCAAGGCCACGCTGGTATGGGTGAATGCCGCCGGATTGATGACGATGAACTGCGTGCCGTCGGCGCGCGCCTGCTGCACCCGCTCTACCAGCGCAGCCTCCGAGTTGCTCTGGAAGCAAAGCAGGTTTGCGCCATTCGCGCCGGCTAATGCGGTTAAACATGCGTTAATTTCGTCTAACGTGACGCACCCATACACATTCGGCTCGCGGCTGCCGAGCAGGTTCAGGTTGGGTCCGTGCAGTACAAGAATGCTTTTCATGTGCGCAGTTTGCCGTAAATTAGTGCAATTTGTCCATCTTTTTTGCAAAGATAGACTGAAAATGTCAAAGCCCGGTGTTTTGTAATGTTTTCAGGAATTGCACCGCATTCTGATAGCCGATCACGCGGGAATCGCCCAATTCCTTGCCTTGTGCATCGAAAAACAGGATGCCGGGCGGGCCGTACAGGCCAAAGCGCTTGAGCATGGCCTGGTCGGCTTCGCTGTTGGCGGTCACATCCGCCTGCAGCAGCAGCACCGGTTTGAGTTTGGCCTGCACGGCGGGGTCGGTGAAAGTGAAGCGTTCCATCTCCTTGCAGGAGACGCACCAGTCGGCGTAAAAATCCAGCATGACCGCCTGCCCGCGCGCCTGAGCGATGCGCCGGTCGAGATCCGCGACATTCGTGACGCGGGAGAATTGCACGGTCTCCGCTGCTTGCGTTTCGGCGCGGCCGATATTGCCGAGCGGGCGCAACAGGTCGCGCGCGCCGGACAATGCGCCGATCAGGTAAGCCACGCCGAGCAGCAGCGCGATCAGGCCGATGCCCTTGGATAGCCTGTGCCAGCCGCGGGCGTTATGCGGCAGGGTGTCCAGCGCGCGCAGGTAAATCCCCGAGAAGATCAGCAGCGCCGCCCACAGCAGCATTTGCACGCCGATCGGCAGCAATGGCTGGACGATCCAGATCGCCAGCGCCAGCAACATCACGCCGAAGAAACTCTTCACCGCTTCCATCCACGCGCCGGCTTTCGGCAGCAATGCGCCTGCCGAGGTGCCGATCAGCAGCAGCGGCGCACCCATGCCCAGCGCCAGCGCGAACAGCGCGACCCCACCCAGCACCGCATCGTGTGTCTGGCCGATATACAGCAGCGCGCCGGCCAGCGGCGCGGCCACGCATGGCCCCATAATGACGGCGGACAGCGCGCCCATCGCGAACACGCCGGACAGGTGCCCGCCATGCAGGCGGCTGCTGGTGTCATTCAGCTTGCTTTGCCAGGAACTGGGCAGTTGCAGCTCATACAGGCCGAACATCGACAGCGACAGCAGCACGAACAGCGCGGAAAAGCTGCCCAGCACCCAGGGTGTTTGCAGCGCGTTGGAAATCAGGCTGCCGGAAAATCCCGCCGCCACCCCGGCGGCGGCGTAAGTGACCGCCATGCCCAGCACATAAGCCAGCGACAGGATGAAGGCATGCATCTTGGTGATCTTGTGCCCGCGTCCGACGATGATGCCGGACAGGATCGGAATCATCGGAAACACGCAGGGAGTCAACGCAAGCAGCAGCCCCGCGCCGAAGAAAAAGGAAATGATCAGCCAGAAACTGCCGCCCTTGAAGAGTTGCGCGATCCGCGAGTTTTCGCTGCCCGGTAAGCCTGCCGAAGAAGATGCGACCGGCAGCGGGGTGATCAGCGACGGGGGCGGCGCTTCGGTCATCGCTGGGACGGATGGCGCGCGCAAGCCGGTTTTGGCATCCGGCAGGTCGAGCGCTATCGTTTTTTTGATCGGCGGATAGCATAAGCCCTCGTCGCTGCAACCCATATAGACGGCATCCAGCGTAATGCCGGTGGCTGCTTCGTTCGGACGATTCAGCGTGATCTCGGCCTGGAACGAGCGATGGAACACTTCGGTTTTGCCGAAAGACGGGTCCTGCTTCATCTCGCCCCTCGGCAGATTCACCGCCCGGATCTTGACCGCGCCGTCCTTGATCTCGAATTTGATCTTGTCGCGGTATAAATAATAGCCCGGCGTCACGTTGAAGCTGGCTTGCAGGGTATGAGCGTCGCGCACCGTGACTTGCAGGCCGAAAGCCTGTTCCGGCGGCAGGAAGCTGGGCTGTTTGCTGCCGCCCAGGCGATCCAGCAAGCCAGCATTTGCGGCGGAAACCATCAAACATGAGAGCAGCAGCAGTACAAAACGCATGGGTTATTCCTTGAGAGCGTCGGTTTCCCGGCTTACCCAGTCCAGATAGGCGGGCAAACCGGCAGTTACAGGGACAGCGATGATTTCGGGAAGTTCGTAAGGATGCGCCGCGCGGATCAGTTGCTCGAGGCGCGGATAGGCGGCACATGTGGTCTTGATCAGCAGCGGCACTTCGGTGGCGGTTTCAATGTTTCCCTGCCAGCGGTAAGTCGAGGTGCAGGGCGCGAGCTGGTTTACGCAGGCCGCCGCGCGTTCCTCGATCAGGCGCCGCGCCAGTTGCCCGGCAGCTTGCGCATCCGGCAGGTTGGTGATGACTAATAATATGTCGTTCATGATTTTAACCCAGGTAGTTTATTAGGCATAAAACGCCATTGTTAGGAGCGCAACTTGTTGCGCGATGGCTACGGATCGCCCGACAAGTCGGGCTCTTACAAAGCGCGAACGGTCTAACTGATCCGGGTTGAACGTGTTCATTTGGCGAAGCGCAATCCGAGTTGCAGCAACTCATCCCACACGTCGCCTTGGCGCAATCCCTTGATGGTCTTGTCCAGGCGCGCGGCCTGTTGCAGGGCGCGTTCGATAAACGGAAACTTAACGCGGCGCGCCGCCTGCTCGATCAGCCCCTGCCGGTCGCGGCGCACCCGCAGGTCGCGCAGCGCGTTGCCAAGGTTGCCGCCGCGCTGCAAGGCTTGCAGCACCTTGCCCAATGTGCGGATGTCTTCGCTGACCGCCCACAGCACCAGCACGGTGGCGGTCCCCTCGGCGCGCAGCCCGTCGAGGATGCGCGCGAAACGCGCCGCGTCGCCATTCAGCATGGCTTCCGAGAGCTTGAAGATGTCGTAGCGCGCCACGTCCATCACCGCATCCTTGACCTGCTCGAAAGACAGTTGCCCGGATGGGAACAGCAGCGCGAGCTTCTGGATTTCCTGGAATGCCGCGAGCAGGTTGCCTTCGCAGCGGTCGGCGAGAAATTCCAATGTAGCCGGATCGGCGCTCTGCTCCTGCCGTTTCATGCGCCCCGCTATCCAGCGCGGCAGCGCCGGGCGCGGAATATCGTCGGCGGAAACCATCACGCCGTGCTTTTCCAGTGCAGTGAACCACTGGCTCTTCTGCGCGCCCCAGTCCAGCTTGGGCAGGGAGATCAGCGTCAGTATGTCCGGGCTCAGGTCGGCGGCATAGTCCTGCAACGCCTGCCCGCCCTCGGTGCCGGGCTTGCCGGACGGGATGCGCAGGTCGATGATCTTGCGTTCGGCAAACAGCGACAGGCTTTGCGCGCTGTTGCGCAGTTCACCCCATTTGAAATGCTGCTCGGCGATGAACGTCTCGCGCTCGCTGTAGCCCGCCGCGCGCGCCGCCGCACGAATGCTGTCCGCCGCCTCGACCGCCAGCAGCAGCGCGTCGCCGTACACCACATACAGCGGCTTGAGGCCGGAGACGAGATGGCGCGGGAGTTCTTCGCTACTGATCGGCATAAAATTATTGCGGCTGCGGTTTGGCCCGGCTCAGGCGGCGCATGATCTGCTGCACCATGTCGGAGCGCATGCTCTGGTAGAGCAGGGTTTCCTCGGCTTCCTTGGCGAGAATCTTGGTGTCGTCATAAATGTAGTCGCGGCGCAGCATGATTTCCTCGGCGGGTATCCAGTCCTGCCCCTCGAGATCGTAGGCGCGCAACGAAACGCGGTAGCGCAACTGGAATTCGTTCACGCGCCCGCTGCCGCCCAGCGTGAGGATTTGCTTCTCGGGAATTTCAGAAACGATGTTGAGCACCACATCGGCCTGTTCGGCCGTGTTTACCAGCTTCACCTTGTTGGCTTCCAGATTGCGGCGCAGGTCGGCGATGAAGGGCGTGCCGGGATTGGCCGCATCCAGATACAAGGCATCGAATGGCATCCCCGCCTGGCCGCGCAGATGGAAGCCGCAGGCAGTCAGCAGCAGGGTAGTCAACAGCAGCAATGTACGCATAGCCATATTTCCAAGCCGGACAAACCGGAAAATTTGCAATCAACGGGCGGATAACGCCTTCGGCTCATCCGCCCTACGTAACGATGTTAATCAAGCGGCCCGGCACGACCACGATGTTCTTCGGTACCGCGCCTGCCAGTTGTTTTTCAACGGCGGGGTGAGTAAGCGCCAACTGCTCCAGCATCGCCTTATCGGCGGTTTTTGCAACCGTCAGGTTGCCGCGCAGCTTGCCGTTCACCTGGATCACGATCTCGATTTCATCCTGCACCAGCGCGTCCGGGTCGGCGCTGGGGAAAGGCTGATCCAGTACGTCGCTGCCGGGGCGCAGCTCGGCCCACAAAGTTTGGCAGAGATGCGGCACGATCGGGTTCAACATCAGCACGATGGCTTCCAGCACCTCTTGCGTCACATTGCGCGCGACCGGAGTCTGCTCGTCGAACTTTGCCAGCGCGTTGAGCAGTTCCATGTTCGCCGCGATCGCGGTGTTGAAGGTCTTGCGCCGCCCCATGTCGTCGTCCACCTTGGCGATGGTCTGGTGCAGTTGCAGGCGCAGGGCTTTCGCCACCGGGCTTAATCGGGTGCCCGGCCAAACGTTCTCCGGCTCGCCGCTGCGGTAGGCCGTTACGACGCCCTGTTCGACATGATCATGGACTGCCTTCCACACCCGCTTGAGAAAGCGGAACGCGCCTTCCACGCCCGCGTCCGACCATTCCAGCGACTGTTCCGGCGGCGCGGCGAACATCATGAATAGGCGCGCGGTATCGGCGCCGTATGCGTCGATGATGGCCTGCGGATCGACGCCGTTGTTCTTCGATTTGGCCATTTTTTCGGTGCTGCCGATAAACATAGGCAGGCCGTCGGCGCGCAGCGTCGCGCCGACCGGGCGGCCGCGTTCGTCGGTTTTGACCTCCACCTCGGACGGATTGAACCACTGCTTCCTGCCGTGGGCATCCTCGCGGTAGAAAGTCGGCGCGATCACCATGCCCTGGGTCAGCAGGTTCTGGAACGGTTCATCGCCCTGCACCAGCCCTTCGTCGCGCATCAGCTTGTGGAAGAAGCGCGCATACAGCAGATGCAGGATCGCGTGCTCGATGCCGCCGATATATTGGTCCACCGGCAGCCAGTGTTGTGCGGCTGTTTTATCCACCATGCCGGTGGTGCAATCCGGGCTGGCATAGCGCGCATAATACCAGGACGATTCGACGAAGGTATCCATCGTGTCGGTTTCACGTTTCGCTGCCTTGCCGCATTGCGGGCAGGGGGTCATATAAAATTCCGGCATCTTTGCCAGCGGCGAACCGGCGCCGTCCGGCACCACGTTTTCGGGCAATACCACCGGCAATTGTTCTTCCGGCACCGGCACGTCGCCGCAGGTAAAGCAATGGATGATCGGAATCGGGCAACCCCAGTAGCGTTGCCGTGAAATACCCCAGTCGCGCAGGCGGAACTTGCCGCTCTTCCGCCCTAGCCCCCTGGCCTGCAGGTCGGCAGAAATTGCATCGAATGCCTGCTGGAATTCCATGCCGCCGTATTTTCCCGAACAAACCAGCGTTCCCTGTCCCGTGTAGGGCGATTCGAGTTGCAGTTGTCCGGCGAATTCCTGGACTGCCTCGATGAGTGCATCGGATGGCGCGGGCAAATCCATCAGCACTTTGCCCAGATAGGCAATCATCCCCATCAGATCGAGGTCTTCCCGGTCCAGCTCATGTCCGTCCGCTTCGAACTGTGCTTCCAGTTTCTTCCATTTGTCCAACAGCTCCGGGCTGGCGATGACATGCTTCACGGGCAAATCGTATTTTGCGGCAAATTCATAATCGCGTTCGTCGTGCGCCGGTACCGCCATCACCGCGCCTTCGCCGTAGCTCATCAGCACGTAATTGGCGATCCATATCGGCAGTTTTTCACCGGTAACCGGATGGCCGACGAACATGCCGGTATTGACGCCCTTTTTTTCCATAGTCGCCATATCGGCTTCGGCCGTACCGCCGTGCTTGCATTCGGCGATAAAGTCGCGCAGTTCAGATTTTTCGGATATCGCAGCCGCACGCGCCGCCAGCGGATGCTCCGCCGCCACCGCCACATAGGTCGCGCCCATCAGGGTGTCGGGGCGCGTGGTGTAGACCTTGAGCATGCCGCCCGAGCCCACGGTTTCCATGTCGTAGGGGAAATGGATATCGCAACCGTGGCTCTTGCCGATCCAGTTGGCCTGCATGGTCTTGACCTGCTCCGGCCAGCCGGGCAGTGTATCCAGGCCTTGCAGCAATTCATCGGCATATTGGGTGATACGGAAGAAATACATCGGGATGTCGCGCTTCTCCACCGGCGCACCGGAGCGCCAGCCGCAGCCGTCGATGACCTGCTCGTTGGCCAGCACGGTCTGGTCGACCGGGTCCCAGTTCACCGAGGCGGTTTTCTTGTAGATGATGCCCTTCTTGAACAGGCGGGTGAACAGCCATTGCTCCCAGCGGTAATACTCGGGCGTGCAGGTAGTCACCTCGCGCGACCAGTCGATGCCCAGCCCGAGGCTCTTCAGCTGCTTGCGCATGTAATCGATATTGGCGTAAGTCCATGCGGCGGGCGGCACGTTATTGGCCAGTGCGGCGTTCTCGGCGGGCAGGCCGAACGCGTCCCAGCCCATCGGCTGCATCACGTTAAAGCCCTTCATGCGGTGGTAGCGCGACAGCACGTCGCCGATGGTGTAGTTGCGCACATGCCCCATATGCAGCTTGCCGGAAGGGTAGGGGAACATCGACAGGCAGTAATACTTGGGTTTGTCGGATTGTTCGGCGGCACGGAATGCCTGGCGGTCTTCCCAGTGCTGCTGCGCTTGCTGTTCGATGGAGGCCGGCTGGTAGTTTGGTTGCATGATTTTGCGGGCTGTGGTCTGGATTTTTGAATGCGGCATTATAGCGATATCGCCCTGGCCGTGCTCAGGTTAACCAGCGCTAAAAAACTTGGGGAACGATGCCGAAGAAAGACGAAGGGTAGCGGAAACGAAGCATAGTCGCTGCCAGGAGCGTGGTTCGACGAGAGTGTCAACGGGGAATTTAACGCAGTTTATGACATGCTGGAGGCAGGTGCAGGTAGTGGTGCGGGGGCCTTCTGTTATAAAATCACGATCATTCAAGAATTTTTATATTGTCCCAGGAGAAATCACCATGTCGCGCAAGCACCCCGTCATTGCTGTCACCGGCTCGTCCGGCGCAGGTACTTCCACCGTCAAACGCGCTTTTGAAAACATTTTCCGCCGCGAGAAGATCACCGCCGCCATCATCGAAGGCGACAGCCTGCACAGCCTGGATCGCATGGAATTCCGCGCCGCCGTGGCCGAGGCCGCCAAGGCGGGTGATTTTTCATTCAGCCACTTCGGTCCGGAAGCGAACCACTTCGACAAGATCGAGGAAACGTTCAAGCAATACGGCGAAACCGGCATGTGCCGACGCCGCTACTATGTGCATAGCGAAGACGAAGCCGCGCTGCACAACAAACATTTCAACCTGGCCGACCTGAAGCCTGGCCAATTCACCCCATGGGAAGACGTCGAAGCGAATTCCGACCTGCTGTTTTATGAAGGCCTGCACGGCCTGGCAGCACATGGCGACATCGATGCGGGCAAACACGTGGATCTGGGCATCGGCGTGGTGCCGGTGGTCAACCTGGAATGGATCCAGAAGATCCATCGCGACAAGGAAGAGCGCGGTTATTCGGCGGAGGCGACGGTGGACACCATCCTGCGCCGCATGCCCGACTACGTCAAATACGTCACGCCGCAATTCTCGCGCACCCACATCAACTTTCAGCGCGTCGCGACGGTGGACACCTCCAACCCGTTCGTCTCACGCGATATCCCAACTCTGGACGAAAGCTTCGTGGTGATCCGCTTCAATAAACATATTCTCCAGTCCCACTTTATTGACTTTCGCTACTACCTCAGCATGATTCACGACTCCTTCATGTCCCGCCCCAACACCCTGGTGGTGCCCGGCGGCAAGATGAGCTTTGCGATGGAAATCATCCTGACTCCGATCCTGCACGAGATGATCGAGAAGAAGAAGCTGTAAATTTTGGCGGCCGCAACGACGGGGAACCGGATCAATCCGGTTCCCCGTTTTCATTTGGCCGATGCCTTGCAGCGGCGCAAGCCGCTCCAAACTGACCGGCCGGATTGATTGCGGTGAGATCATCGCCAGCCTGGCAGTTATCCTGTGGGATAATTCGCCCATGAATTCCTCCCTGCTTTCCGGTCTCAATCCCGAACAACGTCAAGCTGTCACCCTGCCGCACCAGTCCGCGCTGATCCTCGCCGGGGCGGGCAGCGGCAAGACGCGGGTGCTGACCACGCGCATCGCCTACCTGATCAGCAGCGGCGCGGTCAGCCCGCACGGCGTCCTCGCTGTGACCTTCACCAACAAGGCGGCGAAGGAGATGGTCACGCGCCTGTCGGCGATGCTGCCCCCTTCGACAGCGCTCAGGACAGGGAACAACACGCGCGGCATGTGGATCGGCACGTTTCACGGGCTGTGCAACCGCATGCTGCGCGCGCATCACCGCGAGGCGAATCTGCCGCAGGCCTTCCAGATTCTCGATTCCGGTGACCAGTTGTCAGCGATCAAGCGCCTGATGAAGGCGATGAATGTCGACGACGAGAAATATCCGCCGCGCGAGGTGCAGAGCTTCATCAGCTCCAGCAAAGAGCAGGGGCTGCGCGCGCATGAAGTGGAGGCCTACGATCCGTACACGCGGCGCAAGGTGGAGATTTTCGCCGAGTACGATGCGCAGTGCCAGCGCGAAGGGGTGGTGGATTTTTCCGAGCTGCTGTTGCGCTGCTACGAACTGCTGCAACGCAATGCGGCGTTGCGCGAGCATTACCAGGAGCGTTTCAAGCACATTCTGGTGGACGAGTTCCAGGACACCAACCCGCTGCAATACCGTTGGCTGAAGCTGCTGGCGGGAAAGAACAACTCGCTGTTTGCGGTGGGCGACGACGACCAGTCGATCTATGCGTTTCGCGGCGCGAATGTCGGCAACATGCAGGAGCTGCTGCGCGATTTTCACATTGAGAACGTCATCAAGCTGGAGCAGAACTACCGCTCGCACGCCAATATTCTCGACGCGGCCAACGCGCTGATCGAGCATAACCGCAACCGCCTCGGCAAGAACCTGTGGACATCGGAGAGCGGCGGCGAAAAGCTGCGCGTCTACGAGGCGGCGACCGATGTGGATGAGGCGGCGTTCATCGTCGACGAAATCAAACAGTTGCAATCCGAGGGGATCAATCTCAAGGAGATCGCGCTGCTGTACCGCTCCAACGCGCAATCGCGCGTGCTGGAGCATGCGCTGGTGTCGGCGGGGTTGTCGTACCGCGTGTACGGCGGGCTGCGTTTTTTCGAGCGGCAGGAAATCAAGCACGCGCTGGCTTACCTGCGCCTGATGGAGAACACCGACGACGACAACGCGCTGCTGCGCATCATCAATTTCCCGACGCGCGGCATCGGCGCGCGCAGCATCGAGCAGTTGCAGGAAGCGGCGAAGATGAATTCGACTACCTTATGGGATGCAGCGGCGCGCGCGGGCGGCAAGGTCTCGGCATTTGTCGCGCTGATCGAATCGCTGCGCAGCGCGACGCGCGAACTTCCTCTCCACCCGCAAGGGGTAGGCCGGGGTGTGCCCGGAGCCTCCGGCTCCACCCTCCCGCTCCCCGAGATCATGGAGCATGTGTTGCACCACAGCGGGCTGATCGCGCATTACCGGAACGAAACCGGAGTGAAGAAACGCGAGGCCGAGGAGCGGCTGGAAAACCTGAACGAGCTGGTCAACGCGGCGACGCTGTTCGTGCATGAGAACGAGGACGACAGCCTGACCTCATTTCTCACCCACGCCTCGCTGGAAGCGGGCGAGCATCAGGCGGGCGACCAGGACGACGCGCTGCACCTGATGACGGTGCATTCTGCCAAGGGGCTGGAGTTCCACACCGTGTTCATCACCGGGCTGGAAGAGGGCTTGTTTCCGCACCAGAACAGCCAGCGCGAAGACGGCGGGCTGGATGAGGAGCGCCGCCTGATGTATGTCGCGATCACCCGCGCGCGGCGCAGGCTGTACCTGAGTTTTGCGCAGAGCCGCATGCTGCACGGTCAGGTGAGTTACGGCATGGCGTCGAGTTTTTTGCGCGAGTTGCCGGAGGGATTGCTGCATTGGATTACGCCGAGATTCGTGGCACGCAAGACTTTTACCGCTGACTATTCAACCCCCAACCCCCCTCAATCCCCCCTTGTCAGGGGAGGCCGGGAGGGGTTATGGCGCACCGGCCAGCGCGTGTTCCACCAGAAGTTCGGCGAGGGGGTCATTACCGGCGTCGAGGGCAGCGGCGCGGATGCGCGCGTGCAGGTTAATTTCAAGCGTGCGGGCAGCAAATGGCTGGCATTGGAATACGCGAAGCTGACGGCGGTGTAATTTGATCGTGCGCACAGCGCACGTTACGCTTGCTACGGGTTAAAACACGCCCTTGTCCGGCGTAAAAACATCGCTCTTGGCGGAAGGCTGCGCGCCTTCCTTCGCGATTGGAAAAATATCGCAGTAGCAGGCATACAGCGAAGTGAACACGAGCGGCATCAGCACCAGCCAGCCGAGCATCATCGGGATGCTCGCGAGTATCGCCAGCAGCATGAATGTCACGCTATACACCAGCATCGGGCCGATATTGTCGATAAAGGCGCGCAGGCTGAGTTTCATCGCTTCCAGCGGGGTGGCGCCGTTGAAATACACCAGCATCGGCGCGAATTGCATGGACATCAGCAGCACGCTGAACAGCGTGACGCCGAGCAGAATGGCAATGCCCGCCCCCGAGATAGCCTGCTTGATGATTTCGGGATCTTCCACCGGCTGGCCGCTCATCAAAATGCCGACCAGCGTGGCGCCGCCGACCATCATCATCACGCCGAAAATCAGGAATTGACCGACCAGCGCGATGCCGCCCAGCGTGACAAGCTGCGCGGTGCGTTGCCGGAAGCCGCTGAATAGATGCGCCAGCTCCAGTTCTTCGCCGTGCTCCAGCGCGCGGCAACCGGTCATCAGGCCGACCAGCACCACCGGCAGCAGCAGGCTGGTGAGCGGTTCGCCCACCACCGGCACGGCGGACAATCCGGCCACCGCGAAGAAGCAGATCAGCAGCAATACCACCCACAGCAGCGGGGCTTTCATGAACAGCGCATAGCCCTGCTTGATCCACTGCCAGCCTTGCCCTGTTGCCAGACGTTGCGGTTCCATGTTGCCTCCCTATAGCCAGACGGCCTGCGCCGTTGCGATGTGATTTTTCAAAATCCGCTCGAAGTGGCGCGGGTCATGCGCGTGGATCAGTTCGCCGTCGCGCGGCAGGTGCAGGTCGAACAGGCGCGACAGCCAGAAACGCAATGCGGCGACGCGCAGCATCAGCGGCCAGGCCTCGCATTCGCTGTCCAGCAGCGGGCGCACCGCGTGGTAGGCGCGCAAAAAGGCCTGTGCGCGTGCCGCATCCAGCGTGCCGTCGGCATCCATGCACCAGTCGTTCACGGTGATCGCCACGTCATACAGCAGCGCATCGCTGCATGCGAAATAAAAATCGATCAGCCCGCCGACGCGGTTTTCTTCCAGCAGCACATTATCGCGGAACAGGTCGGCGTGGATCACACCCTGCGGCAGCACCGCCCAGTTCTGCCGCGCGTGCAGCGCAATCTCGCTGTCCAGCAACGCGGCCTGCTCCGCATCGAGGAACGGGCGCATCTGCGGTGCGGTCGCTGCGCGCCATGCCGCGCCGCGCGGGTTGGGCATGATCTGGCTGAAGCTCTGCCCGGCGATATGCATCTGCCCGAGCATCGCGCCGATCGCGGCGCACTGCGCGATGTTCGGTGCGGTGGTGGACTTGCCGCTCAGGCGGCTGACGATGCAGGCGGGCTTGCCGTTGAGCTCGCCGAGGAATTGATTGCGCCGGTTCGCCACCGGGCAGGGGCAGGGGATGCCGTGGCGCGCCAGGTGCGCCATCAGGTTCAGATAGAACGGCAGCTCGTCGGCGCTGAGTTTCTCGAACAGCGTGAGCACGAAACGGCCATTGCTGGTGGTCACGAAATAATTGGTGTTCTCGATGCCGGATGCGATGGCCTGCAATTCCAGCAATTGGCCCAGGGAATAATCGCCCAGCCAGGCGTTCAGTTCTGCCTCCGAGACGCTGGTGAATACGGCCATGTTTTAGAATTTATGAATGATCCAGCGCGGCACGCGCAGGCCGGAATCGAGGCTTTCCTGGCGCGTAAACTTGCCGTCGCCCCGGTCGTCCACCAGATAGTAAGGCACGCCATGTTTCGGCGTGATCTTGATCATATACAGCTTGCCGTTTGCGCGATATTCCTCGACGGTCTGTTCGGCCTGCTTGGTGATGGTCACTTCCGGTTCACCAGCGGCATCCGGTGCGGCATCGAAGGCGGGCGGCGGAGGCAGCGGTTCGAGGTTATCGGGAACCGGTTTCTGGGCGAAGGCGGTGACGGAGAAGCAGACCAGCAGCAAAAAGGACAGGTAGCGCATCGCAGTAGCCTCGATGAATTGGAATGGGCGCATTTTAGCCGATGTAGGAAGGGACTGTGCGGCCATGTGGTTTAACGTGAAACTCGCGTAGCGGGACCGCATCCCTCTCGCTCGCTTGCGGGAGAGAGGTAGGAGAGAGGGGAGTAGGCTAGGTCAGGCACATGTCGTTATAACCCGCCATGCGTCAAGCTTGCGCTCGTAGGAAAAGGATGCGTTCGCCGGGCTGGTGGACGGCAGACGCAGGTACTCGATGGATTCGATTCCGGTGACGGGCTGCATATGCTTGCGGTAGCACTGCTCGGCCTTTGCGCCATTGAAAAAGACACGGGTAATTTGCGGATGGTTCAGGAAGAACGCCGCAAAATCGTTCGGAACGAGCGATTCGTGATCGATATTGGAGTCCAGGCTGCCTTTGCGGCGGCATGACCGGAGCACGTCCCACAGCGCGATCCTGGCCGACTTCAGCGCCTGGATTCTTTGTTCGTAGGGCGAGCCCGGGTCGGTGCCGAGCAGTTCACCCATGATGCGCCAGAACAGGTTGCGGGGATGCGCATAGTACTGGCCCGCGCGGAGAGAAGCCTCGCCGGGCATGCTGCCCAGGATGAGGATCCTGGCGTCCGCCGTTTCGATCGGCGCGAAACTTTGTACGTGCCGCATGAGCCGGAAAAATCCTACAAATACAGCTGCCGTTCGCGTTCCGCTTCCGAAGGTTCGAAGCCGCGCGTTTCGTAGTGTTTGAAAATCGCGCTGATCACCGCTTCGGGTTCATCTATCACCTGGACCAGGTTCATGTCTTCCGGGCTGATGACTCTTTCTTCCAGCAAAGTGGTGCGAAACCATTCGATCATGCCGCCCCAGAACTGGCTGCCGACCAGAATGATCGGCATTTTGCGCGTCTTGCCGGTCTGCACCAGCGTCAACGCTTCCATCAGTTCGTCCAGCGTGCCGAAGCCGCCGGGCATCACTACATAGGCGCTGGCGAATTTGACGAACATCACCTTGCGCGCGAAGAAATGCTGGAAGGTCTGGCTGATGTTCTGGTAGAGGTTGCCAACCTGTTCGTGCGGCAACTGGATGTTCAGCCCGACGCTGGGCGATTTGCCGTAGAACGCGCCCTTGTTGGCGGCTTCCATGATGCCGGGGCCGCCGCCGGAGATGACCGAGAATCCGGCATCGGAAAGCAGCCGCGCAATTTCTTCGGTAAGCTTGTAATAGGGCTGGCCGGGCTTGGTGCGCGCGCTGCCGAAGATGCTGACCGCGGGATGGATGTGGTTAAGCCGTTCAGTGGCGGAGACGAACTCTGACATAATGCCGAACACGCGCCATGCCTCCTTGGAATTCCATGATTCCGGCACTGCGGAGGCGGGTAATTTGGACGGAGTGTGCATGCAATTTCCTCTGGTAAAAATGAAATGAGTTTCGAAAAAACATTGCCGCTGGCAAACGGCAAGGCATTGCTCCTGGTGGACGGCTCATCCTTCCTGTACCGCGCGTTCCATGCGATGCCGGATTTGCGCAACCGCCACGGCGAACCGACCGGCGCGATCTACGGCGTGCTCAACATGTTGCGCAAGTTGCGCCACGATTACCCGGCGGATTATAGCCTGTGCGTATTTGACGCAAAAGGAAAAACCTTCCGCGACGACTGGTATCCAGAATACAAGGCGCACCGCCCGGCCATGCCGGACGATCTGGCGCGGCAGATCGAACCGCTGCATCAGGCCATCGCCGCGTCCGGCTGGAACCTGCTGATGCAGGAAGGCGTGGAGGCGGACGACGTGATCGGCACACTGGCCCGGCAGGCCGCTCAAGATGGCGTGCGCTGTATTGTCGCGACGGGAGATAAAGACCTCGCGCAACTGGTGAATGAGCATGTGACGCTGATCAACACCATGAACAACGAAACGCTGGACATTGCGGGCGTAAACACAAAATTCGGCGTGCCGCCGGAGCGCATTCTGGATTATCTGACCTTGACCGGCGATACGGTGGACAACGTGCCGGGCGTGGAAAAAGTCGGCCCCAAGACGGCGGTGAAGTGGCTCGCCCAGTACGGCACGCTGGATAACTTGATGCAGCATGCCGGTGAAGTCGGCGGCGTGGTCGGCGAGAACCTGCGCCGCGCGCTGGACTGGCTGCCGCAGGCGCGCCGCCTGCTTACCGTGAAATGCGACGTAACGCTACCGCAGCCGTATAGCGGGCTGGTCGCGCCTGCACCGGACACGGAACAACTGCGCAGCCTGTATGAGCGCTTCGAGTTCAAGACCTGGCTGCGCGAGCTGAACTCCCTGCAACAAACCCCCTCTCCCTTGCAGGGAGAGGGCGGGGGAGAGGGTGGAAATTCTACCAGTAATGACTTGTTCGGCACTGAACCCGCTCGCACCGACAGCGCGCATTACGAAACCATTCTCACCGACGCCCAGCTCGACACCTGGCTGGAGAAACTGCTCGCCGCCGAACTGGTATGCGTGGATACCGAGACCACCGGTCTCGACGTAATGAACGCGCAACTGGTCGGCATCTCGTTCGCTATTCAACCGCACCATGCCGCCTACCTGCCGCTTGCCCACCGTTTCCCCGGCGCGCCGGATCAGCTTAACCGCGCTGTCGCTTTGCAAAAACTCCAGCCGTGGCTGGAGAGTTCGCGGCACAAGAAACTCGGGCAGAACCTCAAATACGACCTGCATATCTTCGCCAACCACGGCGTAGCACTTTCCGGGATACACGACGACACGCTGCTGCAATCCTACGTGCTGGAAAGCCACAAGCCGCACGACATGGACAACCTCGCGCTGCGCCATCTGAATATCAAAACCATCAGCTACGCCGAGGTGGTCGGCAAGGGCGCGAAGCAGCTGTGTTTCGACCAGGTCGATCTCGACACCGCCACGCGCTATGCCGCCGAGGATGCCGACATCACGCTGCAACTGCATCAATATCTCTCGGCGCAGATCGAGGTACAGAGCGGCCTGCGGCATGTGTATCGCGACATCGAGCTGCCGAGCATGCATGTGCTGTACACGATGGAGCGCAACGGCGTACTGCTCGACTGCGATCTGCTGAAGATCCAGAGCCGCGAGCTGGGCGAGAAGCTGCTTGCACTGGAGGCCCGCGCGCATGAAGCTGCCGGGCAGCCGTTCAACCTGAATTCGCCCAAGCAACTCAGGGAAATCCTGTTCGACAAACTGGGCTTGCCGGTCAAGAAAAAGACTCCCAGCGGCGATCCGTCCACCGATGAAGAAGTGTTGCAGGAACTGGCGCTCGATTATCCGCTGCCGAAAATTCTGCTCGACTATCGCGGCATGGCGAAACTCAAATCCACCTACACCGACAAGCTGCCGCAGGTGGTGGACCGCCAGACCGGGCGCGTGCATACCAGCTACTCGCAGGCGGTCGCGGTCACCGGGCGGCTCGCCTCCAGCGACCCCAACCTGCAGAACATCCCGGTGCGCACCGCCGAAGGCCGCCGCATCCGCGAGGCATTCATCGCGCCGCAAGGCTCGCGCATTGTGTCGGCGGATTACTCGCAGATCGAGCTGCGCATCATGGCGCACCTGTCCGGCGATGCGGGGCTGCTGCAGGCCTTCGCCAACAACGAGGACATCCACCGCGCCACCGCCGCCGAAATCTTCATGGTCGCGCCCGCCGAGGTCAGCAGCGAGCAGCGCCGCTACGCCAAGGTCATCAATTTCGGCCTGATCTACGGCATGTCCTCGTTCGGCCTCGCCAAGCAGCTCGGCATCGAACGCGGTGCTGCGCAGGCCTATATCGACCGCTATTTCGCGCGCTATCCCGGCGTGGCCGACTACATGCAGCGCACCCGCGACCAGGCCAAGCAGCAAGGCTACGTCGAGACCGTGTTCGGCCGCCGGCTATGGCTGCCGGAAATCAACGCCAGCAACGGCATGAAACGCCAGGGCGCCGAACGCGCCGCGATCAACGCGCCGATGCAGGGCACTGCGGCGGATTTAATCAAGCTCGCGATGATCAAGGTGCAGCACTGGCTGGAAACCGAAAAGCTGCACAGCATTCTGATCATGCAGGTGCATGACGAACTGGTGCTGGAAGTGCCGCAGGCGGAATTGCATCTGGTCAAGGACATGCTGCCTAGGCTGATGTGCGGCGTCGCCAAACTCAACGTGCCGCTGCTGGTGGAATTGGGTGAGGGCAAGAATTGGGATGAGGCGCACTAGAATTGCACAATGCATAGGGAGACGATGCTGTGATACTCAAAGAAAAAGAATTTACTAACCCATCAGATTTAAGACTAAAAGCTGGTGAGGAAGCCGAAAAGCAAATGGCTTTTTATTTGCAGCGCGCATTTCGCAAGCGTGACGATTGTTTCGTAATTAACGGTTTGCAACTGATTCATGATGGAGATGCTGCTTGGCCAGATCATCTTGTCGTGTCCACTTATGGATTGTTCATTGTTGAATCCAAGAGTGTTCACGGAACTATAAGCATTAACCAACACGGGGATTGGCAGCGCACATATAACGATAAGGTTATCGGTATTCCTTCGCCTGTGCTTCAAGCGCAAGAGCAAGGGCGAATTATTAAAGAATTACTAAGGGAAAATGCCGAACAAGTTCTTGGAAAAATTTTATTTGGTAAAGTACAAAAAGGATTTCGATATTGCCCTGTCTGTGTCTATGTTGCAATTTCGGACAGTGGAATAATTGAGCGCGGAATGGATGTCCCCGAATTGTTCAAAGCAGATGTTGTGGCGGGTGCTATTACTAAGCAAATAGCTGACTTTAAAAGCAAGGCAAGCCTGCTTTCGCCAAAAAATTTGCTTTCTACAGATGTTGTTTGGGAAATGACCAAGCAGGAAGCTCAAGCTACGGCTGAGTTTCTGGTGTCTGAGCATACTCCCCCCGCGCTATCTGTTAAAGCTGAACCAACTTTAGCCGAGGACAATTCAAAGCCAACATCTATGCAACAACCTGAAGAAACCTTTGTGCCTAAGGTGGGAGCACCATGTCCAAAATGTGGGCAACAAAAACTAATCCGCAAAAGTATCAATCGTAGTGACGGAACAGAAACGGATTATCTGGCTTGTGGGGGTTATCCGAGTTTGTGTAAGGCGTTGTTTCCTTTGGTCGCTTTATCGAGTATTTCAAGAGAAGGTTCGTCTGTGGTTGAAAAAATAAGCTCTACAGGCTCGGTCTATATTGAGGGTGGCTCTTGCCCTTGGTGCAAAAATGGAAAATTGGTTAAGCGAAAGAAGAAAACAGAATTTCTCGGTTGCTCCAATTATCCTGAGTGCAAATTTACCGATTACCGCAATCTAACTGCATAGCAACCGTAGGGTGGGCTATGCCCACCATGTCGGGCATAGCCCGACCTACATGAATCGTTTACATCCGGCGCAATGCGCTTCGCTTATTGACGCCCTACGTCTTAGTTATAAGGGGTACAGCATGATTCAGAGAGCCGCCGTCTTCATCCTGCTTTTGACCGCCAGCCTGGCCACCAGCGCCCGCGACCTGCCGCTGGACAGGATCAAGCTGCCGCCCGGTTTTACGATCAGCCTGTATGCCGACAACGTGCCGGGCGCGCGCTCGATGGCGCTGAGCCAGGACGGGACGCTGTTCGTCGGCACGCGCGGTTCCAAGGTTTATGCGCTGCCCAATCGCAGCCTTGGCAAGCGGGCGGAGCAGGTCATCGTTCTCGCCGGCGATCTCGACACGCCGAACGGCGTGGCATTCCGCGACGGTGCGCTGTATGTGGCGGAGGTCAACCGCATTCTGCGTTTCGACGGCATCGAGGCGCGCCTGCGCAATCCGCCCAAACCGGTGGTGGTGAACGACCGCTTCCCCGGCGACACCCACCACGGCTGGAAATTCATCCGCTTCGGCCCGGACGGGCTGCTTTATGTGCCGGTGGGCGCGCCGTGTAACATCTGCGAGCCGGACCCGGCGCGCTATGCCGCGATCTTTCGCATGAAACCGGATGGCACGGCGCTCGAACAATATGCGCGCGGCGTGCGCAATACGGTGGGTTTCGACTGGAATCCCGATACCAGCGAGCTGTGGTTCACCGATAACGGGCGCGACTGGCTGGGCAACAACATGCCGTCGGACGAGTTGAATCATGCGCCGCGTCCCGGCATGCACTTCGGCTACCCGTATTGCCACGGTAAGGCGATCAGCGACGACGAATTCGGCGGCAAGCGCGCTTGCGGAGAATTCGCACCGGCCGCGCTGGAGCTCGGCCCGCATGTGGCCTCGCTGGGGATGCGCTTCTATACCGGCAAGATGTTCCCGGAAAGCTATCGCAAGCAGATATTCATCGCCGAACACGGCTCGTGGAACCGTATTCCGGCCATCGGCTACCGCATCATGCTGGTGCGGCTGAACAACGGCAAGGCGGCCAGCTACGAGGTATTCGCGGAAGGCTGGTTGGGGACGCTGACCGCGTGGGGGCGTCCGGTGGATGTGCAGGTGATGCCGGACGGCGCGCTGCTGGTGTCGGACGATAAGGCGGGGGTGATCTACCGCATTGGCTACGGCGAATAGCCGATCAGGAATCGAGCGTAGCCCGGATGAAATGTAATGGAATCCGGGGCAATTTTGGGAACAGCCACTGTCCCGGATTCCGCTTCGCTTCATCCAGGCTACATGTCTACGCCGAGATAGATGCTGGCGCACTCAATCTGGTGGTCAACGGCAAGGGTATTATGGAATTGATTCTCTCACCCGTAGGGGCACGGGTGTGGCGGGCTTTATCATAAGGGGCGGCGTATTTTCCGTTACCTGTCAGGAAGCCTTCAACTGAACCAGTTCCCCGTCACTGTTAAACGCGAGGTAGTTGCCGATTTTGCCGTCCTTGATGGACTGGACCATCGTTTTCAGCGGCTGTTCGGCTTCTTCGCTGCCCGTCACAACTCCGGGTTTTCCGGACATGCAGGCCACAAACGCGATATCCCATTCCTTTCCCGTCTGGCGGGATTCCTCGACCAAGGCGGCAAAGCTGCTGCGCTCGCTGGCCAGTTTATCGACGCACATGACCGGCGTCAGGGTGCCGCCTTGCCGCGCCTTGAATTGCTCCTGCTGGTCTTTGGTGTGGTCGCCCGGCAACTCGGCCTGGGTAAATACAAACAGCATGCGTTGCGGCTCGGCCTGCGCATTGGCGGCATTCAGTAAATCTTCGTAACTCGATATGTTCATGGCGTACAGGTCTTTCGATAACAAACAGCCGCGAATTATATTTCACTATTGCCGCATCACCCAGCCGCAAATGCGGTTTCTTCCGTCGGGTGCGCTATTCCTCGATGATTTGCAGGCTCACCCCCAGGGTTTTCCACTGCTTCACTTCTTCCTGCAACGCGGTTTCGGTCAGGGGGTTCTGTGCTAGCCAGCCGGCGTCTATCGAGAGGTGGAATTTGGTGCCGCTGAAACTTCCGCGCAATGCGGGCAAACCGATGTCGCTGCGGTTGCGGTAGAACAGCACCGCAAGGCGCAGACTCATCGCCAGCACGCAGTCTTCGGTGTTCATCAGTTGCCCTTGCAGCTTCTCCAGATTGCCGCGCTGCGCCAGCGCCAGCAGGCTCAGGCGCGTCTGTTCCTTTTTTGAGAAGCCCGGCATGTCGGCATTGGCGAGGATGTAGGCGGTGTGTTTGTGATAGCCGCTGTGCGCGACGCTGATGCCGATCTCGTGCAGCTTGGCCGTCCAGCCGAGCATGTGCAGCGCGGCCTCGCCGGCTTCGTCGCCGAGAAATTGCTGCGCAAACAGGTGCGCCAGCCGCACCACGCGCCCGGCCTGTCTGGCATCGACGCGGTAGCGCTGTTTGAATTGCCGCACCGTGACATCGCGCATGTCGTTGTCGTGAAAACGCCCCAGCAGGTCATACAGCACGCCTTCGCGCAACGCGCCGAGTGCGGGTTGCATCTGCTCGATTTCCAGTTCGCAAAAAGCGGCGTACATGATCGCAAAGCCGCCGGGCAGGACCGGTATGCGTTCCGCGCGCAACCCGGCCAGAGCGAGCTTGCGCGTATCGCCGGCCCTGACCAGATCGGCGCGCAATTTTTCCAGGCCGTCGCGCGTGATGCCGCTTTTGCTGTAGCCGTTCTGTTCCAGGATGTCGCACAACACCCGTGCCGTGCCGGATGAGCCGAGCGCGTGTTGCCATTGCCCGCGGTAGTCGGCGGCAATGATCTGCAATTCAATGCGTGCGGCGAGTTCCGCCTGCTTGAGGTTTTGTTTGGTGATTTTTCCGCCGGGGAAAAAACGCAGGCTGTAGCTGACGCAGCCCATGTACAGGCTCTCCAGCTTGAGCGGCTTGAGTCCGTTGCCGATGATGAATTCGGTGGAGCCGCCGCCGATGTCGATCACCAGCCGGTTGTCCTGCGATTGCGGCAAGCCATGCGCCACGCCGAGGTAAATCAGGCGCGCTTCCTCGCGCCCGGCGATGACTTCGATCGGGAACCCCAGGATATGCTCGGCTTGCGGAATAAAATCGGCGGCATTCCTGGCCACGCGTAGCGAGTTGGTGCCCACCGTGCGCACCGCTTCGCGCGGCAGATCGCGCAGGCGTTCGGCAAATCGCCCCAGCGTGGCGAGGGCGCGCTGTTGCGCTGCGGCATCGAGATATTTGTCGGCGGTGAGCCCGGCGGCGAGGTGTACCGGTTCGCGCAGCCCGTCCAGCATGTAGAGCTGGTCGCCCTCGACCCGCGCAATTTGCAGCCGGAAGCTGTTCGACCCGAGGTCTACTGCGGCGAGGATGGGCTGATGCTGCATAAGGGTCGGGGAGTGGGGAGTGGGGAGTGGGGAGTGGGGAGTGGGGA
>Ga0209317_1000685_pt1 | contig 37478 bp, 37 predicted proteins | sample RifGroB2_FD_183994 | JGI IMG/M metagenome (GOLD analysis project Ga0209317, IMG submission 183994) | Soil microbial communities from Rifle, Colorado, USA - Groundwater B2 (SPAdes) (version 2) | ecosystem: Environmental > Terrestrial > Soil > Unclassified | place: Rifle, Colorado | collected... | reverse complement strand
GGCAAAAAGAAATACCGGGGTTTATCCGGTACTACAACACAGAGAGGCCGCACATGGGAATTAATTTCAAGACACCGATCCAAATCATTGAAGCGGTTCCAAGCTATTGATTAGAAAACAATGGACAAAGAAAGGCGCGAATGGTAACATCAAAGCGTCAAAATTATGGAACACAAAATCATCTCATTCGTTCTCGCGGAATCGCAAAAAGCCAAAAAAGGCGAGACGGTGGAACTTCGGCCCAGCCAAAGCGCGCCGCAATATTATATTTCCTCAATTCCCCGCCAGTCGGTCATCGGACAAGAAAAAATGAAAATTAACGGCCGCGAAATGACTTTCGCGGTCAAATCGTACCCGCCGGACGTTCTTTTGGTTGAAGCCATCGCCTCGGTTGACGACGTTTTTTCCGACGCCGCTTTTAAATTGCGTGAGGACTTGATTGCCGGCTGTCATAAAATAATCAAAAAACACGGGGGCAAGGCGGATATTGCCGAAGAATATTCAATCGCCGCCGTCTCCGGCTACAGCGGCGAACCGGAGCAATTTTTCGCGAAAGCGCCGTTAATCGCCTCATTTCTAAAGTCGGAAAAATTGACTCTTGATAAAAAGGAAATTGAATACACCTTGTCCGCTCAAATCAAGTACGCCCAGAACGACATGGTCATCATCGACTGGGACGGCGCGTTTGTTTTTGAACCCGAAGGCCAAATCAATTCAATCGTTGAATTGCTGGAGGCCGCGAATTTACAGCTCTTGCGATACCGCGTTTTGGACTTTGATCTGGACAAACGCCTTCAGAGGGCCCTTCGCTTGACCCAAAAACCGACCGCCAAAACGCTCATTCCCTTAAACAGGGAACTGGCGCAATCGTTCCGCGAAATCATAAAAATCCGCGCGGAATCAATCGCCGAGTTTGACGCGCTTGAAAGGGAAATTAAACTGATCGGCGATTGGTATTCGGCCCGGCTTTACGATTTGATTTCAAAAAAATTCCACCTCGACGGCTGGCGAAACTCAATAAAAAACAAACAGGAGTCGTTGGAAGACGTCTATTCCATAATCGCCGAAAATTTCAGCGTCTCGCGCGGCAAGTTTTTGGAGTTTATTCAAATGATTCTCTGGTTCGTTTTGCTCGCCGGCTGGTTCGTGCTTCTCGCTTTTGATATTGCCGCGTCGCTTCGCTCCCAATAAACCCTCGGTTTCTTGCGCTCACCGCCTCCGGCGGTTCGCTGGTTTCCGACACGGGGAAACTGCGTTTCCCCGACCCCCTTCCCAGCGGCAAATAAATTCGCCGCTTCTCTCAAATAAAGGGTTTCAACATCAAAAACTCCTCCGGAATATTCCGGAGGAGTTTTTGGTGGACCTGAGGGGAATCGAACCCCTATTTCCCGGATGCAAACCGGGTGCTCTACCACTAAGCTACAGGCCCTGATAAAAATTTTGAGAATCTTTGCTGTGGGCGTGCCTGGACTCGAACCAGGGACCTCGTCATTATCAGTGACGCGCTCTAACCAACTGAGCTACACGCCCGCAATAACAGAATTATTCTACAAAAAAACCGCGGCTTTTGCAAGCAATGCGGTTTTTTCGTTTTGTGTCCAATGCAGTTGTCCCGATGGTCTCAACTTGTGAAGCTCCGAGACCAACACTTATGTATCTCGATAAAAAATCGAAATAATCGACCTTCCTAGAGAGAATTATTTTTTCTCACCGCGAGAAAAAACTTTCTCATGATAGCTCCCTAGAAAGGAGGTGATCCACCGACAGCTTCCGCTACCGGTGCCTTGTTACGACTTCGTCCCTGTCACCGAGCTTACCTTGATCCCACCTAGATGGAACTTTGGGTACTCCCGGCTCCCTTGACGTGACGGGCGGTGAGTACAAGACTCGAGAACGTATTCACCGCGGCATAGCTGATCCGCGATTACTAGCGATTCCGCCTTCATGAGGTCGAATTTCAGACCTCAATCTGAACTGGGAGGAGTTTTGATGGGATTAGCTCCGCCTTACGGCTTGGCAACCCATTGTACTCCCCATTGTAGCACGTGTGTAGCCCAGGGCATCAAAGGACCATGCTGACTTGACGTCATCCCCACCTTCCTCCCCTTTGAAAGAGGCAGTTTCGTCTGACACTTGTAACAGACAATAGGGGTTGCGCTCGTTTCCCGACTTAACGGAACACCTCAAGGCACGAGCTGACGACAGCCATGCAGTACCTGCTCCGATGTCTTGCGAGGGCCCGACTTTCATCGGGATTTCATCGGAGTTTCAAGCCCTGGTAAGGTTCTTCGGTTATCGTCGAATTAAACCACATGCTCCACCGCTTGTGCGAGTCCCCGTCTATTCCTTTGAGTTTTAAGCTTGCGCTCGTACTTCCCAGGCGGCCGACTTAACGCGTTAGCTTCGCCACTTGAAGGGTCGATACTTCAAACGGCTAGTCGGCATCGTTTACGGCGTGGACTACTGGGGTATCTAATCCCATTCGCTACCCACGCTTTCGTCCCTGAGTGTCAGAGACAGGCCAGCTGAATGCCTTCGCCTTTGGTGTTCCATACGATATCAACGGATTTCACCCCTACACCGTATGTTCCATCAGCCTCTCCTGCCCTCTAGTTTTAACGTTTCGGGTGCAGGCCTCAAGTTAAGCTTGAGGATTTAACACCTGACTATTAAAACCACCTGCGGACGCTTTACGCCCAATAAATCCGGATAACGCTTGGGGCCTTCGTATTACCGCGGCTGCTGGCACGAAGTTTGCAGCCCCTTATTCGCGGGGTACGGTCAATCGCGCATTGCTGCACGGTTTCATCCCCCGCAAAAGAAGTTTACACCCCGAAGGGCTTCTTCCTTCACGCGGCGTCGCTCGATCAGGCTTTCGCCCATTGTCGAATATTCTCGACTGCTGCCTCCCGTAGGAGTACGGCCCGTGTCTCAGTGCCGTCGTTGGGGAACGGGCTCTCACCCCCCCTACCCGTCGTTGCCTTGGTAGGCCATTACCCTACCAACTAGCTGATAGGCCGCGGGCTCCTCTTCAACCGCCTTTCGGCCTTTACTAAACACCAACAATCCGGACAGACAACGAAAATAAATTCTCGCCATCAAATCCATCACGTCAACATTTAGACCATCGGGAATTAGTCCGCCTTTCGGCGGGTTATACCCGTGTTGAAGGTAGATACCCACGTGTTACTAACTCGTTTGCCACTAGGCCGGCAATTGATGTAATCTCTCGCCAACCTCGTTCGACTTGCATGCCTTATCCACGCCGCCAGCGTTCATCCTGAGCCAGGATCAAACTCTCATAAAAGAAATAGGATCCCTAAATTAGGATCCAATCCCTGCCATCAAAGATGGCAATAATCGGGACAACTGCGATAAACACAAAAAATTTGGCTCGAAAAATAACTTGGCTAAAATTAAATTTTCAAAGTTCAAGCATCTCTCATTATATTCGCCAAAAAATCTTTGTCAAGCCCCTAAATTTTAAGTCGCTTAACGGGCGCTTCCCAATCAATCGCCTTAAAAAACGCCACAACGTAATCGGCTCGTTTTAAACCATAATCAGACATATAAGCGTGTTCAAAAACATCCATCACCAGAAGCGGCGCGGCGCCCGCGAAATGCCCGGCGTCATGCTCGTTGATCCAGACGTTAAACAGCGAATCCGCTTCGGCGTCGTAATATAAAATCACCCAGCCGATTCCCCTCATCGTTCCCATTGATTTAAAATCTTTCTCCCAAAGTTCGTAAGAACCGAACTCGGCAATTATTTTTTTGAATAATTCCGAATTGGGGTCAAGCGCTTTCGGCTGTTTTGTCAGATTCTCAAAATAATATTCGTGCAAACGCATTCCGTTCCATTCCCAACCGAATCTCCTGTTCAATTCCGCGTATTCCGGAGTTCCGTATTTTCCTTCTTTTTCAAGCCCGATCAAAATTTGATTGAGTTTGTTGAAATTCGCGACATAGCCCTGATATAAAGTGAAATGATTCTTAAGCAGTGAATCGCTAAAATCCCCGATTCCCAAGAGATGTTCGAAATTTTTTGATTCGTAAGCCATACTATAAAATACAAGCGGAGGGAACAAATTTTGAAAATCCTGGGTGGGGGCGGCCAACCGCGTCTGCGCGGTTGGGGTTAAAGGATTTTCAAAATTTTGTTCCCTGAAGCTATAAAAATTTAATTAATAATTTTAACTTTTTTGACTTCCGCCGCTTCGCGCTTCAATATCTTTTCAATCTCTTTGCCCGTCATCGGCGAAAAAGGACAGGCCATGCACCCGCCTTTCAACCGCAAAGTGACCACGCCGCTTTTCTTTTCAAAATCAACCAATTCAACGTCTCCGGCGTGCAAAGCCAGCGCCGGCCTGATCGCGTTCAAAACTTTTCGAATTTTCGCTTTTGAATCTTTCGTCATTCCTCTGTAAGCCCTGCTATCGCATCTTCTTTCAACTCGCGGATCGCGTACTCGACGCTTTTTCCCGTACCGAAAATCGCCGAGGCGCTGACCAAAATATCGGCTCCGGCGCGGACGGCCTGCCGGGCGACGCCGACTTGAATTCCGCCGTCAACTTCAATGATTGAAAGCGGGCAGAGCCGCCTTAAATGATGAATTTTTCTTAAGGCCTTATCGTCAAATTTTTGTCCGGCCAGCCCGGGTTTAACCGCTAAAATTTGGATTAAGTCAACCTTTTCGCAAAAGGGTTTTAGCACGCCTTCCGGAGTTTCTGGATTAATCGCCACGCCGATTTCCACTTTTGCCTTCCGGCACTTTTTGATTATTTCATTCAAATCCCTGACGGTTTCGAAATGAACAATAACGCGACGAACCCATGGAACAAGCCAGCGATCAATCTTTTTTTCCGGCCTGGCAACCATTAAATGCGCTTCAATAAATAAATCGGTTTTAAAATCAAGCAAATCAAACGGTTCGTGCCAAATTTCGTTGGAAGTAAACGTGCCGTCGGCAACGTCAAAATGGACCCAGCCGGCGTACGGTTCGACGGCTCTGACCTGCTTGATCAGGTCCTCGAATTTTTCAACGTTAATCGCGGGAATGATTTGAATCATAGAGCTTTTTCTATTTTTTTAATCTTCTCAATTCTCCTCTTGTGCCTTTCCTCGCCGCTGAAAGAGGTTTCCAAAAACACTTTGACGATCCGCTTTGCCGTGGCCGCGTCGGTGAGGTCAGCGGACAACGACAAGACGTTCACGTCATCGTCCTTCCGTGCGGCTTGAGCCATCCATGCCGAAAGCGCGAGCGCCGAACGAACACCTTTGAATTTATTGGCGGCAACGTCAACGCCGACGCCCGAACCGCACAAAAGTATGCCGCGATTTTTTTCGGGAGATTTGGCAACCTCTCCGGCAACTTTAACGGCGAAATCCGGATAGTCGTCGTCCGGCTCAAATTTCAAATTGCCGAGGTCCTTGAACTTCTCTCCGCGCTCGGCAAGATATTTTTTAATTTCTTCTTTCAATTGAAAACCGTGGTGATCCGCGCCGATGTAAATCATGTTTTTACGGAAAAGCTAATTATAAAATGTGCTCCCATGCCTTTTATTGATTCCACCATAATCATTCCGCCCATCTTTTCAATCAGTTCTTTTGTTATCCAGAGTCCAAGGCCGGTGCCTATAATTTCCTGCGTTTCTTTCGTCTGGATGCGATAAAACTTTTCAAACAAACGCCTTTGTTCTTCCGCCGAAATGCCAAGACCGGTGTCGGCGATTCTGATGTACAGCTTGCCTTTTGCTTCTTCGGTTAAAACCTCAATCTTGCCTTTAGGGGTGTATTTAATCGCGTTGCCGACCAGATTTACCAGCGCCTGTTCAAACCGAATCGGATCAATTGAAATCTTCGGCAACGCTTTACGCTCATATTTCATCTCTAATCCCCTGCTGTCGGCTTCAACCTTCAAAGAATCAATCGTCTTTTTAATTATATCGGACGGATCAACGGCTTGAAAATTGAAAACCAATCTGCCCTGGGAGAGCCGGGAAACGTCCAGTATGTCAGCGACCAAAGAATTGAGCCGGTCGGCCGAGATCTTAATTATCGCCAGATTATCTTTGTCACGTTCGGAAAGCCCTTTGACTTCGGAAACCAAATCGGCGTAGCCCTTAATCGCCGTCAGCGGAGTTCTCAATTCGTGCGCCGCCATTGAAATGAAATCATCCTTCATTTTGTCAACTTCCTGAAGCCGGTTATACAATTTTGAATAGTCAATCAGCCGGGCTTGCCGAATCAAGAGCAGCAAAATCGCGACCAAAATGATAAGCAGAAAATAATAAGCGCGCGTCAAATTTTCGGCGATTATTCTGTCCGATTCGGCCATTGAAATCTCGGTCACCAAAAAACCGGACAGGGTTTTATTCTCGTCCAAAATCGCCCGGACGGCTTTCCATTTCCTGACGCCTTCGGGAAAAATTTCAATGATAAAAGAACTGGACGGATTCAAAGACGCCATCGCCAGATACTGCTGATCCGCCTCGTCCGTTGTTCCTATTTCTTCTTTTCGCAAAGAAGCGGCGATCTTGGGCACATTGTCTTCAAGCCGCACCAACTTTATCTCCGCGAGAATTTCATTTTGCTTTTTCAATTCCTCAATCTTTTGCTGTAAAAATTCCCGATCGCTCAATCTTGCCGACGCGAAAGCGACGAAAACGTCCTGCATCATTCCAATCCTCTCTTTTTCCAACCGCCCTTGAGCCGTTTTCGCAACGTTTAAAAATTGCTGATTGGATAAAATAAAGGCCATGGGAATTACGAGAATCAGAAGCGCGGTGTAAATGACTTGGGGATTGCCTTTGAAAAAATCAATCCCTTTTTTAAAACTGGCAAAAAGAAGGTTCATCCCAAATTCATTTAATTTATTGCTGAGGCGATTGCGGAGATTGGGGCGGCTGCTGCCGTTCGCGCTTCATCGTCAAAAGTCCGATGACAAGCAAACCCACGCCGAGAATGAAGGCAATCAAAGAAAGCGTCAAAATTAAGTAAGTGGTGCTCAAAAACGAAGGAACTTCGGCCGAAGGCGCGACCGCCGGAAGAGTGATGCCTGTCAGCGTGATTGCCGCCGCTTGTTTGGTAAAAGTGAACGGCGCGCTTTTGGCGGCGATTTTTCCGGTGTTGTCGGTCGTCGCCACGTAAATCTCGTGCTCTCCGTCATCAAGCTCTTTATCCAAAGTGTAGGTCCAGGCGCCGTTGGCGTCGGCCTTGACGGTAACGATAATCGGCAAACTGTAAATGTAAATCGTCACGAAACTGTTCGGCAAGGCCCGACCCTTAATTTCCATCTTTTTAATGACTTCCGCGCCGGTTTCGGTTTTCGCTTTTTCAACGACTTTTACTTCTTCAACTTTAAACGTCTGCGGCTGAACCACGCCGGCTTCCGGAGCTTTCGGCTCTTCATAAACAATCTGATCGGCCGGCGACGGATCAAGCGGATTATAACCGCTCGCGACTTCCACGCCGTCGTTAAATCCGTCGCCGTCGCTGTCAATTGCAAAAGGATCGGTGTTAAATCTAAAAATTTCTTCGTAATCGGACATGCCGTCTTTGTCGCTGTCTTTGGCAGCGACCGAAGCAGCTTCGCCGATTTTTTCTTCTTCGTGTTTTCCGACATTTGTCTCAAATTGCGCGATCAATTGCTCGGCCCCTTTAACCGCCGCGGCTTTCACCGGCTCGGCCTCCTGTCTTTTCGGCTCGGGCAAGGCCTGAATTATTTTTTCTTTGGCTTCCTCGATTGTCTTCGCTATCTCTTGTCTGACTTCCGTTTGTTTTTGCTGTTCTTCTTTAATTTTTTCGGTTATTTCTTTTATAACCTGCTCTTTTTTCTCCGTCGCGATTTCGGGCGCCGGCAATTCTTCCGCCGTTTTGCGCTTTACTTCTTCCTGTTTGATTATTGAAATGTTTTCGCCGAGTTCTTTCAAATGAATTTCAACTTTCGGTTTTAATTCCTGAGTTACGGTCTTGACGGCGTCATCCACTTTTTTTGCTTCCTGAGGCGGTAAATCTATTTTCAATTTTTCTGAAAAATTTTTCACGTCCTGCTCCACCGCTTCAACGGTATTAACCTTTTCCGTTTCCTTCTTTTCCGTAGTTTCCACTTCTTTAATTTGAACTTGCTCCTTTATATCAACAATTTTCTTTTGCGTTTCCGGGGCCGCGGCGACCGCGTTCAAAACGACCACGGAAACCGTACCGCTTTCATACTGGCCGAATTCATTGGTTATGACGGCGTAAAGTTCGTAATGAGCATTCGGCGTTAAAGATGTGTTCCACGAAAACGTCCATTTACTTTCCTCTTTGCGCTGCCCCGAACCGAGATACCGGGAAACAAGGGAGTTGGATTTCCTTACGTTAAACTCAACCGAAAGAGCATCCTTGACCGCAAGCTCAATCGCGACGCTTCCCTGAATTTTGCCGGGAAGCGGAGATTTGAATGCCGCTACGGGCTTTAGTTCCTTATGAATAATTTGAGGAGCCGGCGCGGCTTTGGGCTCTTCTTTAACCGAAGGCGCGGGAGTCGGAACGAGTTTGGGGTAGACAGTCCCCGGCAAAGAACTCGGCTGAGTCGGCGCCGGACTTGGTTGCGGCGAAACAGCAGTTGGCTCCTGGGTCGAAGTCGGAGCGGCGTCCCCGCTTGGCGGGGTTGAGATGTCCGGCGTTCCAGAGATATTACTTTCGGTCGGCTGCGTGACGTCAGTCGTCTGTAAAGGAGCTGTTTCTTCAACCGGCTGAGCGGTTCCGGTTATGTTTGATTCCGCCGGCTCAACCGTAGTTTGATTTTCCGTTTCCACGGAAACGGTGCCGGTCTCATTAAGCCGATCAAAAGTCGTATTCAACTGTGCCGTTTGCCCGGCCAAAAGAGCCGAAACAAAGGCGAAAGCCAATAAAATGGCGTAAGGCATAATTTTTTAATATTTTATTTTTTTATTTAATTAATTTTCCGACTTTGATTATGTGTTCCGCCAATGAATAGCAATATCCCCGCTCGTTATCATACCAGGACATCACCTTCACCAAATCGCCGTCAACGACTTTTGTTAAAGTCAAATCCACGATTGCCGCGTGTTCGTCGCCGATAATGTCGGAGGAAACAATCGGCTCTTCGTTAATCCGCATAATCCCCTTCCACCGGTTTTCTTTCGCCGCTTTCCTAAAAATGTCGTTAATTTCTTCAACGCTCGTTGAACGAGCGGCCAAGAATGTAAAGTCGGCGATTGAGCCGGTCAGAGTCGGAACGCGAATAGCAACGCCGTCAAAAAGTCCTTTCAACCCTTTAACCGCCTCGGTAACGGAAATCGCGGCTCCGGTTGTTGAAGGAACGATATTTACGGCTCCGGCTCTACCCCGCCGCCAGTCCTTGGCGTCCGGCGCGTCAACCAATTTTTGAGTGGCGGTATAGCCGTGAACCGTTGATAAAAGCGCCTTTTTCACGCCGATCGCTTCGTGCATAATCTGGGCGACCGGCGAAGCGGCATTGGTTGTGCAGGAGCCGTTGGAAGAAACTTCGCACTCCTTCAGCTCCTCTTCGTTGATACCCATTAAAACCGTTCTGCCTGACTGCGCAGGCAGGCCCTCAATTTCGGATGTTGGCTTGCCTTTTGCCGGAGCCGAAATAACGACGCGTTTTGCCCCCGCTTTCAAATGAGCCGAGGCCGCTTCGTAACTTTCAAAAAAACCGGTTGATTCAATTGCCACATCAATGTCCAAATCCTTCCACGGCAAGAGTGAGGGCTCTTTTTGCTGAACAAAATGAATCTTCTTCCCATTAACGATTAAAAAATTTAGGCCGCCGGGCGTCGGCGATTTTTCTGTTTTAATATCTAAACCTTCCTTGCCGTAAACACTGTCGTATTTCAAAAGATAGGCGAGATTATCAACATCGCCCAAATCGTTAATCGCGACAATCTCAATCTCCGGCCGCTTTAACGCGACTTTCAAAAACGACCGTCCAATCCTTCCAAATCCATTGATTGCTACTTTAATGGGCATAAATTTATAGAGATGCTTTATTTAACAAATTTTCAAAAATTTTCAACGTTGATTGTTTCTCGGCCCACTTCTTAATATATTTTACATCAACTTTTGATATTTTTAAAGTTGATTCAATGTCTTCCAGATGTCTTGACGATTCGGTTTGCTTATACCACTCTAACTTACTCAGTATTAGATCCTCCGGAGATATAAAGTAAATTTCCTGATTGTTAATCTTTTTTGTTATTCGTCGCTTAAATTCCATCGTGCTTTTTTCGTCTCCTTTCGTAATCCAAAAATCAACTTTCAAGCCGGTTTCCGGATCGATGAAATTAAATTCACTTTTCCTTTCAATCGCCTCTCGCGCCGCGTATTCACTAATATACCCGGCTTCAGAAATTTTTCTTAGCGCTCTTGCCAAGGAATCTACTTTCGGCTCAATCAATTTAACAACAATATCTATATCAAAAGTAGCTCGCGGTCTTCCCCAGACGGACACGGCAAACCCGCCAGTTACAAAATAACTAATATTCAAAGCTTCAAGAATCGGCGCGACTTTAAGAAGAAGTTTTTCCGGATTTATAATTTCCATTAAGATGATTGAGTTTTAAACAAAACATTGTTAATTCCGAAGCAAGTTTAATTTTCCTGTCAGCCGGCATTTTCCGAAAAATCTCATCCTGAATTTCCTGCGCGTCAAAATAGCCGGCGGGCGGGCGATTTTTTTTTCCGCTCATTTTTAATCCTGAAGCGTTGTGTGTCCTGTTAGAAATTTTTTTTGCCATATTGAAGAAGATAATTGTATGCCGAAAGCGCGGCTTTGATGCCGTCGCCGACGGCGATGTTGTTCTGCTTGAAAGCCGCGTCGGTTACGTCTCCAGCCGCGAAAATTCCCGGTTTGGAAGTTGTCGCGAATTTATGGTCAACCAAAATTTCGCCGTATTTATTGACATCAACCAATCCTTTGACGATTTCCGAATTTGATTGTGAGCCGATTTGCACAAACACACCTCCGACCTCCAGCAATTTTTCTTCGTTCGTTATTCGGTCAATGTATTTTAAACCGCTGACGAAATTATCGCCGAGCACTTCTTTCGTCTGAGCGTTGGTGATAACCGTCACAAGCGGAGATTTTTTGACTTCGGCCTGAGTTATCGCGTCGGCTTTCGGTTCGGCCCCGAATTCCAAAATGTAAATTTTTGTCGCGTAAGGAAGCAAATCAATCGCCGCTTCAAAGCCGGCGTTTCCGCCGCCGACAACGGCCACGGCTTTTCCTTTAAATAAAGGGGCGTCGCAGATTGAACAGTAAGCCACTCCCTTGCCTTCAAATTTGTCTTCCCCCGGAACGCCGAGCCGCCGCCTTCTGCCGCCCGAGGCGATAATCAAGGTCCTGGTTTGATAGGCATCGCCTCTTTCGGTTAAGACCTCAAAACCATCCTGAATTTCCTTTGTTGAAAGGGCTTTTTCCGGCATTTTTATCTCAATTCCCTCCTGAGCCATCAAATGATCCGTAAGCGCCTTGGCCAAAGCAGGCCCGGAAATTGAAACAACGCCGATCCAATTTCTGATGTCATCGGAAACAAGCGACTGACCGCCAAAAGAGTCGGCGATCAGCAAAGTCTTCATTTTTTTTCTGCCGACGTAGATTCCGGCCGCGATCGCCGCCGGCCCTCCGCCGACGATTATGGTGTCGTACATATAATTATTTCTTTAACAACAGCTTTTCCAATTTTGCTTTATCAAAACCGATGATTATTTCGCCGTCAACATCAATGACCGGCACGGCGAGATTTTTTGATTTTTTAATCATTTCCTCTCTCGCCTGCTCGTCCTCGGCGACGTTGAATTCCTCAAAAGCGACATTGTGCTCCTGAAAAAATTCTTTCGCCAGATGACAGTAAGGACAAGTCGGGGTCGTGTAAATAATAACTTTCGGCATATATTTAAATTTTTGTAATTTTATAACCGATTTCTTCGACTGTTTTGAATAAATCTTCAATTTTTACTTTCTCGGGATCGTATTCCACCTCCCCTTTCTTAGAATCGTAATCAACCGACGCTTTGGTCACTCCTTCCTGCATTGAAAGAAGCATCTGAATGGAGGTGGCGCAAGCGCCGCAGTGCATGCCTTGGACTTCAAATTGTATTTTTGTGGTAGCCATAAGTTTTTTATTTTTTAATTTTAGGTTTACCCCGTTAGAAGTAATCCGCCAGAGGCGGATGCCGATACGTAAGCGTATCGGACTTCTAACGGGGTTTATATCTTCTTAAAAGCAAGGAATTCGTGACGACCGAAACCGAGCTGAAAGCCATGGCGAAACCGGCGATCTCCGGCCTCAAGCCCGATTCAAAGAAACCCTGAAACCATTGCGGCAAAGCGGCAACAGCTCCCGGCAGAGCGGCTTTGAACAAAATCAAACCGCCGGCCGCGACCGGAATCGCGACGATGTTGTAAAAGAAAGCCCAAAATAAATTTTGCTTGACTTTGTCAATCGTCCGGCGCGACAAATCAATGCCCGTGACGACGTCGCGTAAATCGTCCTTAATTAAGACAATGTTTCCGGTTTCAATCGCCACGTCGGTGCCCGAACCGACGGCAATGCCGATGTCGGCCTGGGCCAAAGCCGGCGCGTCGTTGATTCCGTCCCCGACCATCGCGACGACTTTCCCTTCGGCCTGAAGTTTCTTAATCTCATCGGCCTTTGTCTGAGGCAAAACCTCGGCCAAAATGCGGTCAATGCCCAATTTATTGGCTATTGCCTGGGCGGTTTTTTTATTGTCGCCGGTAATCATAATAATCTCAAGCCCCATTTTTTTCAGCATCTGAATCGCTTCAAGCGAAAATTCTTTTAACGTGTCGGCCAATGCCAAAATTCCGATAACCTCTTTTTCAACCGCGACGAAGATGGCGGTTTTTGCTTCGTTCTGCAGGCGCTCGGCTTCTTTCAAAACTTCCGGCGCCAAAACGACGCCGACCTGCTGCATCATCATCTGATTGCCGGCAAAAACCCATTTGTCGCCGCATTTCGCTTTTACTCCCATTCCCGAAACCGCTTCAAAATCTTTCGGCTCTTCGGGATTCAGGCTCTTGGCTCTTTCAACAATCGCCGTTGCCAGAGGATGCTCCGAGCCGCGCTCGGCGCAACCGGCAAATTTCAAAACATCCTCCTGTGTTTTATTGTTGAAAGTTACGATGTCCGTCACCGCCGGTTCGCCTTTGGTTAGAGTCGCGGTTTTATCAAAAGCAATGCTTTTGATTTTATAAGCCCGCTCAAGCGCTTCGCCGCCCTTGATTAAAATTCCTGATTCGGCCCCTTTGCCGGTGCCGACCATTATCGCCGTCGGCGTCGCGAGGCCCATCGCGCAAGGACAGGAAATAATCAAAACCGCCACCATTATCAAAAGAGAGGGCGCGAAAGCCAACCCGTAGATAAAGTACCAAAACGTAAAAGCCACGATCGCGAACACGACAACCGCGGGCACGAAATACTCGGCAATCGCGTCGGCCAGCCGCTCAATCGGCGCTTTCGTGGCCTGCGCTTCTTCAACCATGTGAATAATCTGAAAAAGCAGGGTTTCTTTTCCCACTTTCGTCGCTTTGAATTTCAAAAGTCCGAATTTGTTTATCGTCGCCCCGAACACTTCGTCGCCGATTGTTTTTGTCACCGGCATTGATTCTCCGGTAATGACTTTTTCGTCAATTGACGATTTTCCTTCAATTATTATTCCGTCAACCGGAATTTTTTCGCCGGGACGGACGACAACCACTTCGTCAATCTTAACTTCGTCGGCCCCGATTTTCACTTCCTTGCCGTCGCGCACGACCGTGGCCGTTTCGGGCCTGAGCTTCAAAAGTTTCCTGACCGCTTCCGAGGCCCGGCCCTTGGCAACGGCTTCAAGATACCGGCCGAGAATGATGAAGCTGATTAAAGCGGCCGACGACTCCCAGAAAGGATGGTCAATTCCGGTCCAGACGGTTTGATACGCCGGATAGCTCCATGAGGCCAAAAAGCCGAAGACGCTGTAAAAATAAGCAGCCGAAGTGCCGAGCACGACCAAGACGTCCATGTTGGTTGAACCGACCCTTAACGAAGTGAAGGCGTTTTTGTAAAACACCCAGCCGACTCCCAATTGAATTGGCGAAGTCATAATCAAATAAACCCAGTTCAAATCAATTCGCATCCCGCTGATCGTTACGGCGTGGACGTGCTGGAGGTTGAGCATGTGAACGAGCATATAGTAAATGATAATCGGCGAGGCCAAAAGAAAACTGACGATGACCCGGTTTCTCAAACTCCTCAATTCTTTTTCTCTTTCGGCTTTCTCCTCTTCTTCCGTCTTTGCCGCCTCCTGTGGTAAAATAAGACGATAGCCCATCTGGCTGACGATTTTCTGAATCTGCTCAAGCGAAATTACCGCGGAATCAAAATCAAGCTTGACCCTTTCGGCTCCGAAACTCGCGTTAACTTCAAAAATCCCCTTCTGCTTTGAAAGGACTTTATTTATCAGCACGGCGCAAGCCGCGCAGTGCATTCCTCTGACTTTCAATATAAATTTTTCTCTTGCCATAAGTTTGTTAAAAAATATTAATTATGAACAAAATACTTTTATTATCAATAATCGGCGCGATTTTCATTTTGGCCGGCGTCGGCTACAAACTTTTTATCGCCCCATCAAAACCGATTCCAATCGAGCCGCCGAAAACCGTTGAGGTTAGCATGATCATTCACGCCAACACATGGAAATTCGTTCCGAACGTCATTGAAGTTAACGAGGGCGACAGGGTGATAGCACACATCATGAACGAAGACGATTACGACCACGGATTCGGGATTGACGCGTTCGGAGTCAACAAGCGCCTCTGGCCCAAACAAGTTACGACCGTTGAATTCACCGCCTCCCCTACCGGCGAATACACTTTTTACTGCTCCGTCCCTTGCGGCGAGGGACACTACGAGCAAACCGGAAAGATTATCGTTAATCCGAGAAAGTAATTTTTAAAAAAATAATTCTTCAAAAAAATCCATCCCAAAATCCGGGTGGATTTTTTTTATCGCACAATTAATTTTCCTTTCATGTCCAAATGCCCGTCTCCGCAGGGAACCGAACAATAGAAAGAAAACTCTCCTTTTTTGTCCGCCAAAAATTCAATTATTGTCGGCTCGGCTGGGGAAGGGTCAACTCTTTTGTTGACCATAAATTCGTTAATCCCCAAACCGTGCGAAATGTCGTCGGTCGTCAGAATTATCCGCACTTTGTCTCCGGCGTTGACTTCAATTGTCGGAGGATCAAAACCGAAATTAAACGAGCGCACGTGAAACTCTTTCGTCTCTCCGGTCGGCTGAATCTCCGCGGCTTTCGGCGGTTCTTTTTCACGGCTTTTCTGCAAAAAATAAAGCCCGCCACCGATTCCGCCGAAAATTATCGCGCCAATAACAATGTAAATAATTGTTTTTTTCATCCCGTTAGAGGCAAATCGCGATCTTAAAATCGCTGCCTGCGATTTTTATAATTTTATAGTTGTAGTTCAACATAAGATGACAATGATGATACGCCGCGCGATCGCGGCCTCTAACGGGATTCATTAGCGGCTGTTGTTGCTGTGCGGCTCTTTCGTGACCAAGGGCAAAACGATTTTCGGGAATAATTGAGTGAAAGCGAAAAAAGAAAGAAGGATTACGATGAAGGCGATTACTCCGAATCTTCTCAGCCGATCTTTTTCCGCGGCAACCGTTTCCGGCGGCGTTTCGGGCGGCAAAGAAGCAATCTCTTTTCTTCGCTTGAAGAAATACCAAATCAAAGGAACGGTGAAAAGAAAAACCAAAACGTAATTGCCGAAAGTCATAAATCCGGACTGTTTGACCACGTGAGTATGCTCAATAATCTCGCCGAACTTCGCGCCAAGAGTAATCTCAACGACCTTCTCCCACGCGCCGTGGATGCCGGACTGAACGTACCAGTCGTGTCCGAAAGCGCCGTTCATAAATATAAAGGCACCGATGTAAGCCAAAGCCCAGCCGATGAATTTTTCAACGGCGAGTTTCCGCTTGACGATTGACTGTGTCGCGTTGACTCCCAGAATTCCCAGAATAGAGAGAAAGAGCAATGGAGTTGCCCTCCCGATACCGTGAATGAAAGCAAGATACCACCCCTGGAAGACGTCGCCGACCGTCGCGATGTAAGTCAGCAAAACGTAAAAAGCCGGATTCGGACAACCCACGCCCGCGTTTCCCAAAAAGAGTCCCAAAAAAAACGCTTTAAGATAATCCCCCTGCTCTTCAATGAACTTCGGCGTTCGGCCGCCGTAAGCCGGCATTCTGATTTTAAGCAGTTTCAATTCGGCAAGACCGAAAATAAACGCCGCGCCGCCGGCCAGCATGAACATCCATTCGGTCGCCCTGGTCAGGCCGAGCCAGCCGCCGAGCAAGGCAATCGCCACGCCGTAAAAACTTAAGGTGATTGAGAGTCCCAAGCCGAAAAGCGCCGCTATCGCCAGACCCTTTTTATAACCATGCCCCATTGAAAGAGGCACTACAATGAAAACTAGAGGCAGGGTGCAGGGCAGAAATATCATTGACAAACCCGCGGCGTAAGAAAGCATCAAGCTTACGGCCTCGGTCGGCGCCGTTGAAAGCCAAAACATTCCCGCCAAAAACGCGGAAAACAAAATAAAGGCCAGAAACACCATCCATGCCCTCGCCTTCTTTTGCGATTCCGACAATCCGATTATTTCATTAGCCATATTTAAAAAAATTTATTAATGATTATTAAGCTTTTTTAATTATACCACGCAAAAAGCCGATTACCAAAAAGTTATCCACACCCCCAATCATAAAGCCGCTTTTGAAAGCGGCTTTATCTTTAATCTTAAATCTACGCTCTACAATTTTTAATTCCCTCTTCAATATGGACTCGCGGCTCCCAGCCGAGCAGTTCTTTGGCTTTGCCGATGTCGGCCAAAGTATCGCGTGCTTCGCCGTCTCTGGGCGGAATGTTAACGGTCGGGTTGTCGATAAAAGAAGCGATCTGATTGATGCTGTAATTTTTGCCGCTGCCGATGTTGATGACTTCTCCTCCTCCGGCTTTTGGATTTTCCGAGGCCAAAATGTTCGCCCGGACAATATCGCCGACATAGGTGAAATCCCTCGTCTGCTCTCCGTCGCCGACGATGGTCAGCGGCTCGCCCTTGGCCTTTTGTCTTAAAAATATGCCTATCACCGTGGCGTACGCACCTTCAAGCGGTTGTCTCGGTCCGTAAACGTTAAAATATCTCAAACAAACAGTATTCAATTTATAAAGCCGGTAAAAAAGCTTCATATACAATTCACCGACGTATTTTTGAAGAGAGTACGGATTCAAACAATCGGCCGGCGCGTCTTCGGTCAAAGGAAGTTTGGGCGAGAGGCCATACGCCGAGGACGACGCCGAATAAATCACTTTTTTCACTCCGGCGTCCCGTGCGGCGACCAAAACGTTCAAAGTTCCGTCAATGTTGTTGCCGTTTGATTCTCTCGGATTGGCAATTGACGGCTGGATTCTCGGCTGGGCCGCCAGATGAAAAACCATTTCAACGCCGTCAAACACGGGCCGGATTTTTTCAAAATCACGGATGTCCAACTCAAAAAATTCCGCGCCCGGATTCAAATACTCCTTTCTGCCGGTTGAAAGGTTGTCAATGATTTTTATTTTGTGTCCTTGTTTGACCAGTTCGTCAACAAGGTGAGAGCCGATGAATCCGGCTCCGCCGGTTACCAATAAGTTCATGTTTTTTTATTTTCTAATTTCTTCTTCACCCACTCCGCGTCATGGACGCTCACGTCTTCAATCGTCAGACCCTGTTCCGCGAGCAATCGTTCGTTAAAATCCCAATCGCCTTTCAAAAGTCCGGCGCAGTCGGCAAGCCCCATTTTTTCCAAATGAACCATAAAAGCCGCGAGGTCTTTCGGGAAACAAAAACCTCCGAAGCCGCGATAACCGCCGTGATTAACATCAAGATGAGAGTCCCCTATCCGATAATCCGCGGACATTCCCTTCCTTACGTTCTCGTAATCGACTTCCGCGGAAATTTCTTCCTTGCTTAAATAATCGCTCATTTTGCCGCAGGCCTTCGCCAGAGCGTTGGCAAAGGCGATTTTTCTTGAAAAATAAACATTGCCGGCGTATTTGATGAATTCCGCCTCGGTCGCGGTAATTTTAATCGGATGATAAGTGTTTATTCCCCAAGGCGACATAAACGGGGCCCTTGGCAAAAGCGACAAAACCAGATGCGCCGCGTCAATGCTACGCGAAGTGAATCCGACAATCTGACGGTCCGGTTTGATAAAATCCTCCCAGGCGCTTTTTTCCGTCAGAAATTCCGGATTAAAGAAAACTTTATGATGAGGGTAATTTTTTTGAAAATTCTCGGCGGTGCCGGGCGGAACGGTTGATTTGATTATGACGATTTTCTCGCCTTCAAGCATTTCAAACGCGGCAGAAAGCGCGGCCAGACCAGCCGAGCCGTCCGGGGTTCTTGGCGTCGGCACCGAGATGAAAATAATTTCGGCGGAATTTATTTCGTCGTCGTAGCCCTTCTTCGGATCAATGTCGTAAAGAAATAAATTTTTTCCGCGCTCATAACCCTGCCTCTCCTCAAACCACCTCTTCAAAGGAGTTCCGACCATTCCAAGACCGATAATGCCGATTTTGGGTTTGTTAGACATAATTATGCGATGCCAATATACTAATGCATACTAATGATACGAATAAATACTAATACTAAATTTCCGCATTCGTATAATTAGTATCAATTCGTATATTAGCATCGATATATTATTAATTATTTAACTTGCAATCCTTGTATGAACGAGTCGGCTTCCTGCCTGAAAGCGGGATCCAATTCTCCGGCTTTTCGCGCCGCTTGTTGCGCTTTTTCGTTATCTCCGGCCAATTGATAAGCCGCGGCCAGTTTGGCGTAAAAATCCGCGTTGTCCGGCTGAAGCTCGGTGAGCTTCAAATACGTCTCAACCATTTTATCGTAATTCTGAGAAATCCTCGCGATGTAAGCGATTTTTAAAAGATTATTGGCGCTGTCGTAAGTGAATCCTCTTTCCTGGGCTTTCTTGAATTCCTCGTCGGCCAATTCGGTCATGCCGGCGGTCAAGTACGCGGCCGCCAGATTCCAGTGCGATTCAAACGGCCTGTCGTTCAGTTCAACCGCTTTTTTGAAGTAAGCGATGCCTTCGTCGTATTTCTTCATGCTCATCATCGCCTGGCCGAGTTCAAAATACGTCTGCGGCCTTGTCGGACTTAATTTTAACGCTATTTGCCCGATTTCTTCAACCTGTTCAAGCCGTTTCGGGTCAAACTGATCCGAGCTGTTGTAAAGCGACATCAAAGACAAATAATATTTGACGTCCAACGATTCGGCCTTCATGTTTTTTTGTATTTCTTCAAGAGCGAAATTCGTCGCCTGAGCCAGCTGATCCTGGGGCAGAGATTGATTCTTAAGCAAAAGTAAAACCATCTCCGCGAGGCGCTGGCGAATGTCCGCCTGCTGATATTCATTGTAAGAAAGGGATTTTTTGAACGAATTCGCTATCTCCTCATATTCCCATCCGAGCCGCTGTCCCCGAATCGCCGAAGCCGCGTAATAGTTCGCCAGAACCGAACGGGCGTTGACGAAATAGACGACGAAAGAAATAACGATCGCGAGCGTGAAAACGGAAAAGAAACTGACATGCAAAATTTTTCCCGACGCCCCGCTCATCGGGGACGGCGCCGCTTGAGCCGGCGTTCGCGTTCGCTCCGCGAAATGCGCCATTGCCAATATCACGACAAACATCAAATGAGAACTCACGGTGTCAAAAACGAAAAGATTCTGGAAAAAATAAACCGCCAAAATAATTATAAAAAGCGGTCCGGAGAAAAAAGAGCGGGGTTGCTCCATTTCGCTCGCGACGACAGCGGGAGAAGATGACCAATAACGCCACAGCGCGTATCCGGCCATGGCGAAAATCGCAAAATACGCCAGAAGGCCGATGATTCCGCTCGTAACCCCGACGTCAAAAACAATATTATGAGCCCGGTCAAACCAAAGCTGGGATCCCTGGTCGCGGAAAACCTTCGGAGGAAAATACGCATCAAACACCAGATTGAAATTTTCGTACCCGGCTCCCAGCAAAAAATTATCCTGCCAGCCCTTCCAGCTCGTTTTCCAAACCTCAAACCGCGAGGCCGTGGTTATGTCTTCAAGAGAGATGGTCGCGATGCGATTCAAGGTCGGGTTGCTTTTCACCAAGCTCCAGTCCTTGCCGAACCAAACCGCGGCAGGCGAAGCGAGCAAAAAGAAAACAAACGCGGCAGAAACGATTTTCATTTTCGCGTTTTTTGAAGTGAGTCCGGTAAAAACGGCCAAAAAGGCGAATCCTCCCAACGCCGCCAAAAGCGCGCCTCTTGTTTGAGTGTTAAAAACCACGAAAAAGTTTAAGACAATCGCGATGCCCAAAAATATCCCGGCGCTTATTTTCTTCCATAAAACAGATGGAACGCGGAACAAATCCAAAAACAATCCCAGCGCCAAAAATAAAGTGAAAAGCAAATAAGCGGCTAAAAAGGAAGGATTGCCCACTGTTCCGGCAAACCTTTCGCCCATGCCGGTTCTGAAACCGAACGTCGGAATAAAGGACTGCGTTATCGCGTACGCGCTCTCAAGAAAACCGACAAAAATCGCGGCGTAAAAAAACCCGCGCCAGTCCTTGGCCGTCCTGAACACGCCGCCGAGCATCACGAAAAACACGGCGAGATGCAAAAGAAGAATTATCCCCTCGCCTCTTTCGGCGTCTCCCCAAAAACTTCTGTACCAGTCAAGGCCGAAGACGCTGCTTAAACTAACGACACCCAAATAAACAGCCGCGGCAATGGCGACTTTGGACAGACGGGGACGATATTCGGGCTTGGCGAAAATCAAAAGAATATAAAAGAAGAAAGCCAGCTCAACGATCGTCCTGAAAAAAATCGTTTTTGAAAAAATGAACGGAAAATAAAAAACGCTTGTTACCGCGAGCGGCGTAAAAAGTGCGGCATAAAGCAGGATAACAACCGCTTTTTCAAGAAAAAAAGACGAATTTAAACTTTGAAATTTGCCATTCATAATCAAAAGTGTAACTCGTAAAAACGCAAAAGTCAAAAAAAAGAAGACATTTCTGTCTTCTTAAGTTGTGAGTTGTTAGTTGTAAGTTGTTTAACGGGGCAAGCGTATATTGAACGCTATTTTCTGGCCGTCATGGTCAACTTTGATGTATCCTTTGTGGAGCCGTATGACCGAATCAACGATCGCCAGCCCCAAGCCGGTGCCGTTGGCTTTGGTCGTAAAGAACGGATTAAACATATTTTCCAGAATTTCCTGAGAAAGCGGGGCGCTGATGTTGTTCTTAATGACCAGCTCAACGTGGGTCTTGGTTTGATGCGTTTCAATCCAAATCTGCTTTTCTCCGACATTCTCGGAAAGCGCCTCAACGGCATTGCGCAGTATATTCGTCAGAACGCTTTTTATCTTAACCGCGTCCAACTGCATCTCGACCGTTTCCTCGGCAAGATTCAACAAAACGGTTATTCTCTTGTCCGAAAAAACGATTTCAAGCAGCTTCACCGTTTCATGAATGAGGTTATTCAAATTTGCCCGAACAAGATTCAATTCTTTCTGCCGCGAGTATTCAAGAACTTCACCCACTATCTGTTCCAGCCGATCCGTTTCTTTGACGATTATATTGCCGTATTCCAGCACTTTTTGAGGATCGTCCGCTTTCTTCAAAATTCTTCTCGCGAACCCGCCGATGGAAGTCAGCGGATTCCGAATCTCATGCGCGATGTCGGCGGCGGCTTTCCCGAGAATCTCCATCCTGTTCTTGGCGGTCATCTCCTTTTGAAACCGTTCCTGCTCCCGCGCTCTTGCTATCGCCGCGGAAGAAATGTTCGCCATAATCCGGCAAACTCCGATTTCTTGAGGCAAAAACGTTTTTTTGTTTCCGGTCGCGTCAAAAGTAAACGCCCCGAGAATCTTTCTCTCAAAAACAAGCGGCACGAACAAAATCGCGTTTATGCCGTAGGTTCTTGAAAGAGCGGCCGAGTCGCGAGTCAGCTCATGCGATTGTGGGTTCTCAATCAACAACCAGTTTTGGCTCTCAATCACCTCCCGCACGGCCGGATATTCTCTTAATTCCCTTTCCAAGCCGATGCCGTGGTCGCATTTCGGAAAGCCTGCCTCAAGGCAAATTTTATCCCCGATCTCGCTCAATAAAAACAGAGCGCAGCGCTTAATTCCGAGAACGTGAGCGGCCCTGTCAACGATTGTTTCAAACATATCCTCAAGATCCGATTTGGAAGAAAGCGCCTTGCTTACTTCAAGCAAAGCGAGAAGCCGCCGGTTATTGATCTTGGCGTACTTAACCGCTAAGCCGATTAAAGGCGCCGCCAGATACTGGACAAGCTTGACTTCTTTCTCCACAAAAACGTGTTCCTGCAGGGTATAAAGCTGAATTACGCCGAGCGCTTTTTCCTTCCAGAATATCGGCATTGCCAGAAGCGAAACCAGTCCTTCATGCGATTTGGAAAAATTGTATTTCTTTTCTTTTCTGATGTCTTTAATCGCAATCGGTTTTTTCTGAAAGATTGCCGCGCCGGCAATCGTGTCCTCAAGAGGAATTTTTTCCTCCCTCGGGCCGTTTTTCGCGAAGCCGTACAGCGCTTTCAAAGCCAGCATGTCGTCTTCAACCAATCTGACCGAACAGCAGGTGACGACGGAAATATTTTCACAAAGTATCTCCGCGATCTGCCGCAAATGCTCGGTCATGTCGTTTTCCGAAAAATCCTCATCGCCGTTGCCATTCATTTCAATGTCAGTCATTTTCGCTTTTCCTTTCATAACCTCCCTTGTGTTGGTTGATTGTTTAATCCGAAATTTTCAAAGAACTCACCTTTCGTAAGATTTTAACATAAACCCCATTAGAAGTCAAACAGCAGTGTCCTTGCACCAATATATTGTCTGTTGTTAAACTTCTAACGGGGTAAATAATGCGGTCTGTCAAACTATTTGCCAAAGCCGAGAAAATTCAGTAAAGTAAAGGAATGAATAATCAGTTGGAAAAAATCAAAAGATACGTTTTAATCGGCGGGGACGTTTTCGTCCTCTATCTTTCGCTCTGGCTGACTTTGCTTTTGCGCTACGGCGGAGAATTCAGCGGCGATGTTTGGGGCCGGCACTTCTGGGCTTTCACTATCATCTACGCCGTCTGGCTCGTCATTTTTTACATAAACGACCTCTACAGTTTGCATCTGGCGGCCAACAACGTCCAATTTTACTCGCGCCTTTCGAGGGCGCTCCTCGCCGGCGCGGCTCTCGCCGCCGTCTTCTTTTACTTCATCCCCTATTTCGGCATCACCCCCAAAACCAACCTCTTTCTCAACATCCTGATTTTGGCCGCACTCTTCCCTTTGTGGCGGCAAATCTATAATGTTTTCTTGAAGTCCTCGGCGCTCAGCCAGAACATTCTGATCCTGGGGCTGACCAAAGAATCCGAAGAATTGATCCAGTATCTCTTGAACAAACCGCAGCTCGGATACAAACTCACGGCGGTTTGCGACCCGGACGGCGACCAAACCGTCAACATCTCAACCCCGTCGTTCAAAGGAATCAAAATTTTCAGGGGCCTTGAGTCGGTCAGGCAGGTCATAATCTCAAGCGGCGTTCAAATCCTCATCTCGGCTAAAGATCCGCGCCTGGACCCGGAAATCCTCAAAACCTTTTACTCGCTTTTACCCCTGAAAATAAAAATCGTGGGACTTGAACAATTTTACGAAAGCATCGTCGGAAAAATTCCGCTTTCGCTGATCGGCGAAATCTGGTTTTTGGAAAACCTTTTTGAAGGCGAAAAAGGAATTTATGAAAAAGCGAAAAGAATTTTGGACGTTTGCATGGCTTTTTGTCTGGGACTGACGAGCCTGCCGCTCTTTCCTTTCATCGCCGCGGCAGTCAAACTCAACAGCCCCGGGAACGTCTTTTACACCCAAAAAAGAATCGGCAAAGGCGGCCAAATGTTTTGGCTCCTAAAATTCCGTTCAATGGTTCAGGACGCGGAAAAAGACGGGGCAAAATGGGCGGAAAAAGAAGACACTCGTATCACCAAAGTCGGCAATTTCCTCCGCAAAAGCCGGCTGGACGAACTCCCCCAGCTCTGGAACGTGCTCAAAGGAGAAATGAGCTTCATCGGCCCAAGGCCCGAACGCCCGGAATTCGTGCGGGAACTTGAAAAACAAATTCCGTTTTATCAAACGCGGCACCTGATAAAACCCGGCCTGACCGGCTGGGCGCAAATCAACTTCCCCTACGGCGCCTCGGTTGAAGACGCCATGGAAAAACTCCAATACGACCTCTACTACATCAAACACCGCTCCCTCGTTCTGGACTTCGGCGTCGTCCTTAAAACAATAAAAATCGTCTTGAGCAGGGGCGGGAGGTAACGGATTTAATTAGCATGTTTTACTTCAAAGGAACGCGAAAGCCGGATTTTACAAAAATCCAAAAAATTGACTACGATGAATACTGGAAAACCCGGGGTTTTCAATTGCGAAGCAAGCTGATGGAACGCGAGCTTATTTTTTTTAACTGGATTTCAAACGGCGCGAAAGTTCTTAATGCCGGCTGCGGCAATTCCCGATTGCTTTTGGAACTAAAAACAAAAAAGAACTGCGACTGCGCCGCCATAGACGCCTCGCCTCTCGCGGTTGAAGGCCAGAAAAAAGCGGGCGTACAAGCTCGCGCGGCCGACCTTGAAAACGACAACTTTGACCTTACCGAAAACTACGATTACATTATCTTGTCCGAAGTATTGGAGCACCTGCGCCAGCCCGAGGACTTAATTGCTAAACTCACGCCTTACGCGAAATACTTCATTTTTTCAATTCCTAACTCCGCTTTTTATCGCTATCGCCTCGGCCTTATGTTCAAAGGACGGTTTATGACGCAGTGGAATCAGCATCCTTCCGAACATTTGCGCTACTGGAGCCACATTGATTTTATGGATTGGCTTAACGCGATGAATTTGGAAATCAGCCAAAGCGTCGCCTCAAACGGTTTTTGGTTCAAAAACATCCGGCCAAATATGTTCGGCCATCAAATTTGTTATTTGGCCAAAACTAAAAAATGAGAATACTTTATTTATCATTTTCAAACACCGACCGCTCGGTAAACAAAGTTTACATAAAAGGACTGGAACAAAACGGCGTTGAGGTCTTACCGGCTCAATCATAAAAACGTCGATTTTTTGATTGTCGGCTACGACAGCCCCGGACTTGTCGTTTGGCTGGCAATGATTTCCCGCAAAAAAATTATTTACAACGCCCTGTGTTCGGTTTACGAAAGATTGGTCGTCTCAAGAGGCCTGGCTTCAAAATTTTCTCTCAAAGCGTTTTATTACTGGCTTCTTGATTTTCTCGCCTGCCACACCGCTTCTTTGACAATGCTTGAATCAAATCAGCAGATTGATTACTTCAGCAAGCTCTTTTTTGTCCCAAAGAAAAAATGTTTTCTTGCGCGAACCGGAGTGGATGAAGAATATTTTTACTTTGAGCCGAACATTAAAAAATTTGATGAATTTACCGTAATATTTCGCGGTCGCCTGCTTCCCGAAGCCGGGGCGGAATATGTCGTAATGGCCGCCAAAAAACTGGAAAACCAAGGCGTGAAATTTATAATGCATTCATTCGGCCAGGAATTGCAAAAAATTCAGGACTTAATTGCTCAATTAAAACCAGTAAATTTAAAACTGGAGACGAAAATTCTGCCGGACGAACAATTACGGGAGTTAATGCAAAAGTCGCATTTAAGTTTAGGCCAGCTCTCCGCTCACGACCGGCTCACTCGCACAATACCCCACAAAGCATACGAAAGTTTAACGCTTAAACTGCCTTATCTTACGGCAAGAAACAAAGGCATAATGGAATTATTAAAAGAAAACGAAACCTGCCTTGCCTTTAAACCTGCGGACGCGGACGACTTGGCGGCAAAAATCCTTTGGGCAAAAAACTACCCGCAAGAACTTGCTATAATTGCGGAAAACGGCCGCCGCCTTTATCTTGAGCATCTGACCTCAAAGCTCTTGGCGGAGAAAATATTAGAAAGAATTGCCAAATAAAATTAAGGGAGATTTTATTAAAAAGACCTCTTTCTTGAAAGAAAGAGGTCTAAATAAATATTTGTTGTTTATACTATTCGGAAACCCCGAAAGCCGGTATCTTTTTCAAGATATAATTTTTGAGCCGTTTCCAGCGTTTCTTTTCTTTTAATCTCATAGTTTTTCTCAATTAATTTGGTGTTTGCCTCAAGAAGGGCGCGGTGGAATTCGTCATCGTTCATTTGAGTAAAGTTGACGGAGAGAAGATCGGAATTAACATGTTTCCTTTCGTAAAAATCTTCCGGCCCCTCAAGCAGGCCATTTTCGATGGCGTGATAATACAGAGGCGAACCCGGGTACGGAGTAACGGGCCTAATGGTTCTTAATTGATTATGATCGTCGTATTTGAAAAGAAAATCCAAGCCCTTTTGCAGAGTTTCTCTTGATTCTCCTATATTGCCGAAAATAATATTGAGGCCCGGGTGTATGCCTGCCGCCAGGGTATTTTCCACCCCTTCAATGATTTGTTTGGTTGTTAAACATTTTTTCATAGTTCTTAGAATTTCATCGTCCATGCATTCTATTCCGTAGTTAATAAATGTACAGCCCGCCTCTTTCATTAATTTAAGAAGTTCGGGCTTTGCGTAATTCAACCTGCCGTTGCATTCCCATCGTATTTCCAATTTTTCGTCCAAAAAGTCCTGACACAACTCGGCTACGCGGGAAACAGAATTCATCAACAATTCATCCCAAAAGGCAAAGTAGGTTATGCGGTATTCCTCTTTAAGTCGTTTGATTTCTTGAATAACATTTTCATTTGATCTTATTCTCAGTCCGGTATCAAGCCGATAACAAAAATTACACTTAAAAGGACAGCCCCTGCCCGTGAGCATCAGCATACATCGGTCGTTTCTTTTTACGGCAGGATTTGGGGCATACAGGGCGTAATGTTCCATGGGAAAGAGATCCCATGCCGGGAAAGCTATTGTTTCCAGATTTTGGATTAATGGCCGGCGTTGGTTTTGAAAGAAACCGCCGGAAGAATCAAGATAAGCAATCCCTTTAATCAAGGACAACGGCCTGTTTGTTTCAATGGCTTCCAATAAATCCACGATTGTTTCTTCCCCTTCACCGATTACTGCCGCGTTTGCCCTTGTTTTCCTCAAAAAATATTCCGGCTCCGGAGAAGGGCCGTGTCCGCCCAAAATAAAGAAAGGCCTGTCTTTGGCTTCATTAATCGCTTCCGATATTCTTATCATTTTGCGATATTGCCAATAACCCCCGATCACCCCGAGCCCAATCGCGTCAAAGTGTTCATGATTTAGGAGATTAGTAAGATGCTCTTCCGGCCAGTGATAAATATCTTGGTTGTATATTTTTACTTCATGGCCGGCACGGCGACAGGCGGAAGCGATATAGGCAATCCCTAGCGGGAAAAAAGAAATATGAGAATCATTATCGTACGCAACGAGAAGAATTTTCATAATACTCCCCTGTTTTATTTTAAAAAAACTAAGAAGATTTTAAATCAAATAAGGCATTATGTCAAGCTATTGATTAGAAAACAGCTACGAGTTTTGCGATAATTTTGACATTTCCAATAAAAAATTGTAATATAAAAACAAACGCAAAGAACTTTAACAATGGCGCGGAGAAAATCATGAAACTGAAAAAAGAATTAAATAAAATTTTATCTGAATTTCAAGCCAAACGACCGGATTTAAGCGCCGTTAAAATCAATGCTCCGGATGCCTGGAACATCCGAATTGATATGACGGAAGCCGAGGATATAAAATACCGGGTCAGAAATCTCCGCAAGGACGACCTGTCCGAATTGCTCAAATTCCGGAATCAGTTAAGCCGACAGTCGCGCGACATGTTCTGCCCATATCCATGGAACGACAAAAAGAAACTGGAACAATCTTTGGTCGAAGGGATTCAAAGGGCCATAAGTAAAATTGACGCGAGCTTCCTTACCGTGCGGCAAGGAGAACCGATAGGTCATTTTTTCTTGTGGAAAGCCGGCGGCAACCCTTATTCGCAAAAGTACGGCCTGGAAATTCCTGAACTTGGGGTGGCGGTGGCTGATACTTATCAAGGACAGGGTTTAGGTCTTCTGCAGGTTCGCATCTTGCTGGCCATTGCCGAGCATTTGAACAGAGACGCCGTCGAATTAACTACCGCATTGTCTAATGACGCCGGTTGGCAAATTTACCTGAAGGCCGGATTCAAATATTTAGGCATTATTAAAAACCCGCTGGAAATTGACGTTACCGAAGCCGTCAATAACCGACGGAAAATTAACTGGCGGGAAGAAAGGCAGATGGTTTTTATCATTAACCAAGAGAAAACAAACGCCATTCTTCAATACCTTTCCTTAAAACGAAAAGAGTACGAAAAATTCATCAAATAATAAAAGCCCCGTGGACATGCCGCGGGGCTTAATTTTTGACAATTTTATTAAAAATTATACTTTCATATTCCATCCGATTCTCAATCCGCGCAACTCATCTTCCAATTGCTGTATTCTGTAAGCAATTAATTCATCTCCCATTTGAATGTCTACCGGCGCCCCCGAATTAAACTCCATAATATGTAACGGCAATTTTAATTTATGATTGATTGCCAATAAAAACGCTTGGAAGCCGCAATTTATTTCTTCCCTGACTTTATTAAAATGTGGCAGCAAGACGGCTGGAAAAATTCTCGGGCCGTAAGTAAAATCGTTTCGTTTTATATTTAAAAGCGCGCTCACGGCTTCCCATAAAAATCTTTCCATATCCTGCTGAAATTTCGGAAAGCGAAGAAAACTTATCCTGCTTCTTGCCGGCAACCATGTGCCGTGAGGGTGTTTATAAAATTCGCCCAAAAACCGTTCTGCGTGGTTTTTCACAAAATCGAGTTTGTCTGACTCGGTAAAAAAAATGTAATCCCCAAGCTTAGCCGCCTCCTCAAAACTTTTTCTGACCTGGAAATCCAACCCGTGCTTACTTGCTTTAAAAACACAAATGCCTTTAATTTTTTTTGCTTCGTCAATCAAAGGAAATTTTGAATTTGCCTGATCAACAACAATTACGGGCAGCCCAAACGAAGCAAGTTTTTTCAAAGTTTTCAACACGATTATTTTTTCTTCAACTGTCCGCGCCCAAGTAACGGTTGCGATTGAAATCTTTGGTGTCATTCTTTTATTCATTTATTCTTCGTTCTCCAATCAAAACCAATTTTTTTATCATCAAATGAAATCCGCTCTTCGTCGGGATGCTCCGTATTATATACTTCGGTAACGTGGTATAAAAGACGGACTTTTTCATTGCCTAACACCTTATAGCCATGAGCAACTTCAGGTGGAATGTAAATCAGCAAAGGATTGCTTTCGCCGGCAAAAATTACTTGCGTTTCTTTGTGTGTCAGCGAGTTTTTTCTAAGGTCATAAAGCACTATCTGCGCCATTCCTGATAATACAAACCAGATATCCCACTGTTTTTTGTGCCAGTGAAACGCTTTAATCACGCCCGGGTATGTTTCGGTATAAATGGTTTGTTTAATCGTCGGCCGGGTTTTATAGACTTTTTTGCAATAAAGAAGAAAGTCCCGATGTGTCGGGTCTGATTCTTTCGCCACTTCAGCCAAAAATCCGCGATCATCATTAAATAATTTTATTTGTTTAATAAAAACGCCTTCAATCATGTTTTTATAATACCGCGAATCCCGGAAAAAGTGAAGAGTACAAGATATTGTCAAAAGTAAATTTTCATAGTAATGTAGATATGTTCGGTTATAAAATTTTGTAGATAATTTTGATAGTTTTTTATTTCTCATGACTAACACGCCTTATCAATCAAATTTGCAAATCAATACGCCTAAGCGTATTTTAATTTTTGGGGGGGCCGGCTTTTTGGGGGCCAATCTGGTGCGACGCTGTCTGAAAGAACCTCATGTTCTGATAACTGTCGTTGATTCGCTTGATCCGGCGCTCTTAAGCACTAAAGCGAGTCTCGACGCGGTGGCGGATCATATTACTTTTATTCAGGGCGATATACGCGATGTCAAATTGCTAAAACGCGTAATACCCGAGCAGGATATAATTTTTAATTGCGCGGCGCAAACATCTCACCCTCGTTCGCTTGAAGATCCTGTTTTTGACACCGAGGTCAATTGCATCGGTAATTTACGGCTTCTCACCGCGATTCGTGATTATAATCCGCGCGCTGTCGCAGTGTATCCTTCTTCCAGTACTGTTGTGGGCAAGGCCGTCAATGAAGTAATAGATGAACAACACGGAGAAAAACCTCTGGATATTTATTCGGCCAATAAAGGCGTGGCTGAAAAATATTACAGGATATTCAACAGGCTTTATGATTTAAAAACGGTCGTGCTGCGATTTGCCAACCTTTACGGTCCGTTCGGCAAAAATGATCCGGCTTTTGGTTTTGTAAATTATTTTATTCAACAAGCAGCTCTGGGAAATACAATCACCTTATTCGGAGACGGTAATCAAACTCGCAATATAATGTTTGTGGATGACGCCACCGACATTCTCTGGCAAGCGGCCTTTTTGCCACAGCTCATCGGCGAAACATACTTTGCCGTTCATTCCGAACACCACAACGTTAGAGAAGTAGCCGAAGCAATTATTGAAATTTTTAATAGCGGGGAATTAAAACTGGTGCCATGGCCCGATGTCCGCAAGCGAATTGATGTTGAAAAAGTTTTAATTTCTTCCGCTCGCCTGCGTGAACTAACTGGTTGGAAAGCAAAATACACCCTAAAAGACGGTCTTAGACTTACCTATAACCGCCTGAAAGGAAACTACTGATGCCTCAAACACAGCGCAAACTTAATATTTTGGTCACCGGAGCGCTCGGCCATATCGGATCCGCTTTAATAAGAAGTTTTCCTTCGTCGCTCGTCGGCAACATCATTTTGCTGGATAATCTGGAAAGCCAGCGTTATTGTTCTCTTTTTAACTTACCGAAAGAATTTTCTTATCGCTTCATTGAAGAAGACATAAGAACTGCCGATCTAAACAAGCACCTTCAAGGAATAGACGTGGTTATTCATCTGGCGGCCTTAACTAACGCTGAAGTCAGCCATGCTCAGAAGCAAGAGGTGGAATCAGTAAATTTCGACGGTCTTAAACGGGTGGCAAATGCCTGCCTTGCACAAAAAATCAAACTATTCTTTCCTTCAACTACGAGCGTGTACGGCAGTCAGGAACTGCGCGTCAACGAAGAATGCGCGGAACTAATACCGCAGAGTCCTTACGCCAAATCAAAACTTAACGCCGAATACCATCTTCGAGATTTGAAAGCAAAAGGTTTACAATTTGTAACCTGCCGCCTCGGCACCATATTCGGTCCTTCTATAGGAATGCGTTTTCATACTGCCGTGAATAAATTTATATGGTTGGCGTCCACCGGAAGACCGCTAACTGTCTGGAAAACCGCGTTGCGGCAAAAGCGCCCATATCTTAGTTTAAACGACTGTCTTGAAGCAACCAATTTTATTATTAAACACGACATCTTTAACGGCGAAGTGTATAATATTCTTACCGAAAATTTCACCGTGGAAAACATTATAACCGAGATTCGCAATTTTATTCCGGATTTAAACATAGATTATGTTGATTCACCGATAATGAACCAGTTGTCTTACGAAGTTGACGATACGAAATTCAGAAATTTAGGATTTACTCCTCAAGGTTCCCTGAACGAAGAAATCAGAAATACTATTAATTTACTTAAAGGCATTACTAAATAACAATTCTAATACCATTTACTATTATGACAATAAAACTTAAACCTGTTATTGATTTTGGTAAAATGCCCATCGCCAACGCATTTCTCACTCCCGATCAGTTTGCTGACGAATATTTTTATCAAATGGTGCTCGGGTATGACCCGGAAACTTTAGCGATTGGATTAGTAAATCGAGTGCCGCCGGAAAAAATGTTTCATGACCACTATGCTTTTTTTTCTTCTACCTCCAAAGGTATGCGGGTTCATTTTTGGGAAACCGCGCAGAAATTATTGCCTTACGCCGGAAAAGGACTGGTGGTTGAGGTTGGCAGCAACGACGGCATAATGCTTGAGGCATGGAAGGAGTTGGGGGTTAGAGCAATTGGCGTGGAGCCGTCCGCCAATGTCGCGCAAGTTTCAAGGGAAAAGGGGCACGAAGTCATATCAAAATTTATGAGTGATGAGGTGGTGGACGAAATTCTCGCAAAAGGCGGGGTAAATTTGGTTTATGGAGCAAATGTGTCTTGTCATATCGAGTCTTTTGCTGACTATATTAGAAATGTTGCCGCGCTGATTGGCGGGAACGGAATATTTGTTTTTGAAGATCCGTATTTTTTGGACATTGTGGAGAAGACCTCTTATGATCAAATTTATGACGAGCATGTTTGGTATTTTACCATTTCTTTCATTAATAAGATGGTTGAGCCCTATGGCCTACATGTGTTTGATTGCGAGCACATTGAGGTTCATGGTGGGGAACTTCGGATGTATGTAGGGCACAAGGATAAGCATCGGGCCAGCTCCGCGGTTTCCGAGTGGCTTAAGAAAGAAGCAGGATTGGAAGAAAAGATTGATTTACTGCATGAGAATATAAAAAAATCAAAAATTGCCCTGTTAGATATTCTAAATAAAATAAAAAAAGAAAGGAAGAAAATATGCGGTTTCGGCGCCACCTCAAAAGGTGTAATTATTACAAATTATTGCGGCATCGGACCTGACTTAATCCCGTTTATTACCGACAACACGCCAATTAAACAAGGAAAATATTATCCGGGCGTTCACATCCCGATTGTTCCGCAGGAAAATTTTAAAAATGTCGATTATGCTTTTTTGTTTGCTTGGAATCATTTAAAAGAAATTGACCAGAGTCAATCTTGGTTCAGACAAGGGGGCGGTAAATGGATTACTCACGTGCCCACGCCAAAAATCATATGATTTTAGATTTTTACAAAGGAAAAACCGTTTTGGTTACCGGTGCCGGCGGTTTTATCGGGTCAGCATTGGCCGAAAGATTAAACGGTGTTTCGTGTAATTTAGTTCTGCATACCCATATTACAAAACCTGTCTTAAAAACAAATTTAGCAAAAGTAAAAATGGTAACCGGTGACATTACCGAGCCGGGAGAGTGGGAAAAAAATTTGCCGGAAGTGGATATTATTTTTCATTTAGCCGAACATCATTATAAAACTTTTGATCCCGAGAAAGATTTGTCAATAACCGCCAAACCGGTTTTAGATCTTTTGCAAATTTTGCGAAAGTCCGATTCCTGTGCAAAAATTGTTTTTGCGAGTTCGAGTAATTTAGCGGGGTTAGTTGATAAACTGCCGGTGACTGAAGATTTTCCGGATAATCCATTGACTGTTTATGCGATCCACAAACATTTGGCAGAGAAATATCTTGAGTATTACGCGAGAGAATTTGGAATAAATAGCGTAATACTTCGTCTCGCAAACGTTTATGGCCCGGTAACAGATCAAGAGGTTACAAAAAGAGCGGTCTTGAACCATGTAATTGATCAGGCATTGAAGCGGGGTGAACTGAGGCTGTTTTCAAACCGTGAATGCGTAAGAGATTTTATTTATATCGCTGATGTGGTGGATGCCTTTCTGGCAGCCGGAACTATTGATGCCCGGGGGGAACATTATATTATCGGCAGTGGAGAGGGAAAGACACTTTCTGAAGTTTTCGAGACCGTATCTCAAAAAATTCAGGAGAAGACAAAGAAAAACGTAAAAATATTGATTGACGATTCAATAAAAATTTCAGAGGTTGAAAAGAGAAATTTTGTCGCTGATTATTCAAAATTTAAAAGTAAAGCCGGGTGGTCGCCAAAAGTTACACTCAACGAGGGAGTTAAGAAAACAATTAATTATTTTTTGGAAATATATGAAAGTTCCATTTCTTGACTTGTCGTTTACAACTGGTCTCATAAAAAAAGACTACCTCCTTGAGGTTAATGAGTTTTTGGATCGGAATCAATTTATTTTGACTCAAGAAGTCAGCGACTTTGAAAACGCTTGGGCAAAATATGTTGATGTGCGATATTGTATTGGGGTTAGCAGCGGATCGGACGCTTTGTATCTTGCCTTAGTTGCTTGTGGCATAAACTCGGGGGATGAAGTAATCATTCAGGGCAACGCTTATAATGCGTGTGTCACGGCAATAATTCATGCCGGCGGCGTTCCTCGATTTGTTGACATTGACTCAGAGTCATTATGTTTAGACACATCTAAAATCACCCCTCTTATCAATTCTAAGACGAAAGCAATTATGCCGGTGCATCTATATGGTCAAGCGTGCCCCATGGATGAGATTATGGATATCGCCAAAAAGCACAACCTGAGAGTTGTCGAGGATTGCGCCCAGGCGCATGGTGCCGTTTATAAAGATAAACATGTAGGAAGTTTTGGTGACGCGGGGGCTTTTAGTTTTTATCCCACAAAAAATTTAGGCGCTTTTGGTGACGCGGGGGCAGTAGTGACAGACGACGAACAGATTTTTACAAAGATTATCGCCTTGCGAAACCTGGGCCAAATTTCCAAAAACGATCATCGGTATTTTGGTCTTAATATGCGACTTGATTCTATTCATGCAATCGCTTTGAAACTTAAGTTAAAGAAATTCCAGGAAGTTACAGAGTTTAGAAAAAAGGCCGGTGAGTATTATGAGAAGCTTTTCAGAGAGATGAATTTGCAAGTAAAAACCCTGAAGACAAATTCTTATTCCACAAACGTGTATCATTTATATGTAATCTGGAATTATGGAATGGATCGCGACAAGTTGCGGAAAAAACTCATAGAGCGAGGTGTTGAAACAGCAATCCATTATCCGGTTCCGGTTTATAATCAGCCGTTTTATCAAGAACAAAAAAAAGACCCGTGTCCTGTGACGAATCGGGTCTTAAATGAGATTGTCTCGCTTCCAATGTTCTACGGCATCACTACTGAACAACAGCATTATGTTGTAGAAACTCTTGCTTCTATTTTACACGCTTGAGATAACCATTGGGATTCCAAGTGACAAAGAATTTTTCCCGAGTTTTATCTACCATAAACTCGGGATGTTTTTTAAGATATTCCCTGACAGATTCCATTGGTCCCGGTCCAAAATCGCTGCGGACAGGATAACCATTGAGATAAGTGTCTTCCAAAATCATATAGCTTCCGATCGTGACCATTTTTCCGTACAGTTCCAGCTCCTTGTCCACGTGATGTTTGCGGTGGAGGGAATCCAACACCACCATAACCGTTTCGCCCGGTTTAATAAGCGATTTCATTTTTGAAATAATCTCGTCATCTATTGACGAGCCGGTCAAATAGGTGATGCGGTCATGCTTAGGACGATTGGGCAATTCTTCTATATCAACCGTGACAATGCGTCCCTTGCCGATGAGGTCAAACATGTTGGCCATGAAAAGCGCGCTTCCCCCTCGGCTGGTTCCGGTTTCCACAATAAGGTCGGGCTTAAGTTCGTAGATCATTTCTTGATAAATCCAAAGATCCAGAGGCAATTTCCATAAAGGCATTCCCATCCAGTAAGTATTACGCCAGGTGCGATTTTCTTCGCGGAAATATAGTTTTCCAAAAAGCGTTACGCTCAAATTGTGGCTAGTGAAATAACTGCGGATAATTTTCCTGACCAAATTAATTTTGATGAGAATTTTTTTAATCATTTATTTAGATTTAATTAATTATTTTTTAATAAATAGGATTCCCAAAATACTTTATCATAACGACACCAAGCATGACAACCAAAAGGAAGTTGCCGGTTGTTTCGCTCAAAGCAGTAACGTGGTCCGGTTTCAAAGGCAAACCGCAATCCTTCATCAACCGGCGCCACTTTAAACTCGGTATAATAATTTTTGGCTTTAAAAGAAAACCACCTGTCTTCAATTAGTTTTGTCCTTTTTGGCGTATTAAGCCAAAGGTCCCGGATTTTTTGAAGCAATCCATCAAAACGCCTGTTTTTGAATGCTGATTTTACTTCTCGCCAAATTGCTTTCAAAGGATGTTGGCCCATTTCAATGGCCTTTATGAAACTTTCTACCTTGCGGAGCGCGAATCCGCCGTTTCCAACAGCGTCCGGGAAATCATATCGTTTTACCATCTGCGATTTAATCCACGGCGCGCCGATATAATCATACCCCTTTTTACACCAATAACCAAGCTGATCAGAAAATACAAGGGAATCCAGCTCATACAATAAAATGTACTCATAATCCGCGAAAGATTCATAAAATTCACGCGAAATAAGTAAATCCGCGTTAGCTTTGGCGCTCGTAAAGTGTTTGGCCGGAAATTTTTTCGATATGAAGCAGGGCAGACCAAACTCCTGGTCGTCGGGAACGCACGCATATTTGTCGTATTTGCCAAGAAAATGATTCAAATGGCGCAACGAAATTTCCTCATCCGAAGTGAGATTTTTTTTGTAAATGGTTGTAACAATGGCCACGGGTTTAGTTTTCATGTATTCTTTTCACAAAGGATTAAGAAACGATCCTCCCTTTCTTCGCCCGAGGGCAGGACTGAAAGAATTTTAAAATATTTTTCCAATTCTTTTTTAAATCCCCCCATGTTATACCACTCGATCTTTTTTATTCCTTTTTTAAACCATTTCTTAATATGAAAGTCATCGTTGCTTACAAATTCAATTATTATCCACTTTTTGGAACACAACCGAACTGTTTCAACAATTTCCTCAAATGAGAGATTTTGGTAATAAATTAAATGATGCACTAAAGCCAACATCAGCACCAAATCCGACTCATGCCTTGATGCAAAGTTTGGGTAAACAGTCTTTTTGTGCGGTTTCCAGAAAACTTCAATGTCTTTGCTTAAGCTTCGGAAATCGGTGACTGAAGTATTGCTTAATTCCGATTCTGTTTTATACGCCATGTCCACCGCAACCTCATCATAATCGGTCAGCAAAATTGTTTTGATATTGCTGTTTGAGAGTTTGACTAATTTGCTGTAAAAACCGGTATTGCCGCCCAAATCAAGGAGAGTTTTGGCTGGCAAATTTTTAACCATTTGAGCAAGAGACTTCATTTTTTGATTCCAGGAACTTAAGTCTTCCACTTTCGCCCCTTCTCTTTGGTAATATTTTCCCCATTTGGTGGGCGGATATTTGATTTTTAAATTTTGAAGATATGCTCGTAATCCGGCAAGAACTTCCAATTGCCCTGACTCCGTCTTCACAGAGCGGCATTTTAAAATAAAATACCAGCACCTACCAAGGGAACTGATTGTGTGAAAAGGGTGACGAAAAAAAGAAAAATAAAAGAATCTAAACGAGTTAAATGGTCTATCTAAATATTCAGCGGCCAGTTCTC
>Ga0209317_1000683_pt1 | contig 37545 bp, 38 predicted proteins | sample RifGroB2_FD_183994 | JGI IMG/M metagenome (GOLD analysis project Ga0209317, IMG submission 183994) | Soil microbial communities from Rifle, Colorado, USA - Groundwater B2 (SPAdes) (version 2) | ecosystem: Environmental > Terrestrial > Soil > Unclassified | place: Rifle, Colorado | collected... | reverse complement strand
GAAAGAGCAGGCTAGGGCCCTTTCTTCCCTTTCAGCCGGTTCCGGTATGTCGTAAGAGCCGGGGGCGAGCTCTTTCAGGCTTTTGACCTTGAAAAAGGCAAGGTGCCTGCCTCCGCCGCGCAAGACCCTCGGGTAGGCGGCCTCCCTGCCTTCCCTTATCGCCGTCTCGAAGAGCTCGTCGGTCAGGACCTCGTTCGAGAAGCTCGAGTACAGGAGAATCACCCCTGCCTCTGCGTAGAAAGGAGAGCCGATGAGCCGCTTCTGAATGAGCGAGCTTTTCCGGTAGACATCCTCAAACGCCATCTCGCGGCGCCTCTCGAGGACGGCGCTTCTTACGCGCTCCTTCAGGACGGAATTCTTCATCAACCTTTCGGCTTTGAAAGGAAAAAGGGAGGACGGAGAGACTTAAGAGAGAAGAGGGAGACGGAGCAGGGGCGCGCACACGCCCCGATTTGCGACTATATTGCCTCGCTTCTGTTTGCCTTCATTATTATAAAAACCAATCGAGAATCATGTAAAGCCATTTATGCTTAATTCGGGGCATAACCGCGTTTCATTCGCGAAAGCCTCAGCCCATGGGCCATTATTGCATTCGGCCCTTGCCTTTCGCCGGTTCTCTTGTCCCGCTATCCCCCGGACCTTCAGGCGTCTTCAGCGCCCTTCCGGCCCCGGATTTATAAACTCCTCCCCCGCGATATGCCGTGTCAGTAGTATTTTGAACCTGTCGAAACAGGTGGGGCCTTAGTTTACTTGCTTTCGACGTTCCCGCTGGGGGACATGCCGGCCGCTAGTCAGGGAAAGCCCCTGTTTTAGAATGTTGGTTCTAAAAACCCTACTAAAGCACAAACATTGCAGGGGAGAAGATGCGTTTACTCCAGTCTCCTGTCTATCAATTGAGCGAGCTCCTCGGACTTCCTCCCTAACCTTTCAAGCGTCTCCTTTGTCTTGATAACCTCGCCGGTAATATTCAAAGCGGCTAACAGCGCCAGGTCCAAGGTCGAAACAGCCTTCGTGGTCTCCTTTACCTCCTCTATCTTATGGTTTAGGTAATGTTCAACAGCCCGGATATAATCCTCGCCCTCGTCGCTTCTGACGACGAGTTTGTGGCCGTAAATCTTGAGCTCGGCAACCTTTTTCAAGCCCACCTCACGCGTTCTGTATGAGGCCGTCAAGCCTGGCAAGGAGGGTGTCGACCTTCTCCTTTACGAGCGTCTTTTCGGCTTCGATCTTTCTTATCCTCTCCTTGAACTCCGCAACCTCGCGCTCCTTCATATCCAAAGAGTCCATCAAGGAGCTGTTCTCCGCCTCAAGGCGCGATTTCGCCTCCAGAAGACGCGAAATTCCCGCTTCGAGCCTGTCGAATTTCTCAAGCGCCATAAAAAAAATGCCTCCGGTTCTCCTTTATATTACTTTTTTCAAGCTTGTAAGTCAAGCGGAATAGCTTTGAACGAGTGTGGTTATTCAACGCCCTTTTGCCGCAAAAAGAAGCGGCGCTTTCCGGAAGGGAAAGCGCCGCTTAAAGACTTTTTACAAGATGGTCCTGATAGAAAAACCTGGCTAATAGGCGTAGAGGTTGCCGTAAGGCCGCAACGACACCGGGATAAGCTTCTTGAACCCCTTTTTCATTATCTCGTCGAGAGAGAGCCCCATGTCCTTGCAGTACTCCGTAAGGGATTCCTTCAGGACCTTCATGTCCTCGTCGTCGAGGTCGAGTATCCCGACCTCGGCCCCGCAGTTGTTCTTGTCTATCTCGCCCCTTACGTATATTACCCCGCCGTGCATTCCGGTGCCGAGGTAATCGCCGACTATCGGACGCCCGTCGTTATTGAGCCCGAGGAGTATTAGGACGCCGCCTGCCATGTACTCGCCGAAGAAGTCCCCGGCTGTGCCGCCTACGACGATCGTCGGGGACTGCTTCTTTACGCCCTTCATGTGTATGCCGACCCTGTAACCGACGTCCCCGAGGATGTGGAGCTTGCCGCCCCGCATGCCGTAGCCGAGTACGTCGCCCGCGTTGCCGTGGATGACTACCTTGCCGGTGTTCATGGTGTTGCTGATGTTGTCCTGCGCGTTCGCCTTTATGACGAGCGTCGGGCCGTCCATGAAGGCGGCGAGATCGTTGCCCGGCACGCCTTCTACCGTAATGGTGGATTTTCCGCGCAGGCCGTCGCCGATGTAGTACTGGCCGTTCACGTTCCTGACGGTTATATCCTTCTCGCCGCTATTGACCGCGTCCCTAATCTTCTGGTTTAAGTCGCGGTAGTACATCCCGCCTGCGTTTATCTCTAACATGTCGTCTCCTGAACGCTATACGAAAAATATTCTAATATGCAAAAGCCCGGCGCGGCGGCAAATCGGGCCTTACCTGCCCGCGGGCTTGACCCCGAGTATATCGAGTATCTGGGTGTCGAGCCCGACGCCCCGGAGCCTCTCTCTGTTGCCTCTGAGCGATTCTATCGCGTTGATGCCGAGGGCGCCGAGTATCTCCTTGAGTTCGTGCTCCCACGCGTGTATGAGGTTTATAAGCCTCTCGGCGTAGACCTCGGGGTCGAGGCGCGCGGTCAGCTCCGGCCTCTGCGTTGTGATGCCCCAGGAGCAATTTCCCGTGTAGCACTTGCCGCATGTGGTGCAACCCATTGTTATGAGGGCGGCCGTGGCTATCGCGACCGCGTCCGCGCCGAGCGCTATCGCCTTTGCCGCGTCCGCGCTCGACCTGATGCCGCCGGCGGCGATTATCGAGGCCTCGTTCCTGATGCCTTCCTGGCGGAGCCTATCGTCGACCGCCGCTATGGCGTGCTCGATCGGGATGCCGAGGTGGTCTCTGATTATGGACGGGGCCGCGCCCGTGCCTCCCCTGAAGCCGTCGAGGTAGACGATGTCCGCGCCGGCCCTTACTATGCCCGAGGCTATGGCCGCGACGTTATGGACCGCCGCGATTTTTACGGATACGGGCTTGTAGTTTGTCGCCTCTTTTATGGCGTAGATGAGCTGTCTTAGGTCTTCTATCGAATATATGTCGTGCTGGGGCGCCGGAGATATGGCGTCCGTGCCGACGGGTATCATGCGGGCGCGCGCGACCTCAAGCGGTATCTTCTCTCCCGGCAGATGCCCGCCTATGCCGGGTTTCGCCCCCTGGCCTATCTTTATCTCGACGGCCACACCGGCGTTAAGGTAATCCGGGTTTACGCCGAACCGTCCGGAGGCGACCTGTACGATGATGTTGTCCCTGTAGGGGAAGAGGTCCTCGTGGAGCCCGCCCTCGCCGGTGTTCATGAGTATGCCGCACTCCTTGGCGGCGATGGCGAGGACCTTCTGTGCGTTCAGGCTTATGGAGCCGAACGACATCGGGGAAAATATTATCGGGAGCGAGAGCTTTAACTGGGGCGGCATCTTGGTCTTGAGTTTTAGCTTGCCGTCCCTGCCTTTTTCGAACTCAACGCTCGAGGGCTTCTTGCCGAGGTAGGTCCTAAGCTCCATCGGCTCCCTTAAGGGGTCGATCGACGGGTTCGTCACCTGGCAGGCGTCTATCAGGAGGCTGTCGAAGAGGATTGTGTAGGGCAGATCGCTCCCCATGCCGGTAAGAGGTATGCCGCCTGTCTCGGCCTGCCTCTTTATGTTCCTCAGATGGTTGTATCCCCAGTAGGCGTTCTGCTTGAACCGCGTGGGGTTGTCCACGATCTCTATCGCCTCTTCAGGGCAGTAGTGATAACAGCGGAGGCATTTGACGCACTTCGACGTGTTTATGAGGACCTTATCCCCGCCCCAGGAGTAGACACCCCATCCGCAGTTCTGTATGCACCTCTTGCACCGTATGCACTTTTCGCGGTCGATGGTCGCCAGGTACTCGGGCGGCGCTAAACTCTTGAACATCTGTTCCTCCGAAAGTTACTCTTGTATAAAACAGGATTGCTGAACACTCTAATTCAGGCTGCTCAAAAAGCTCCTGATGCGAGGCGTTGAGGAGCGAGACGTGAGGCGTACTTTAGTATGTACGCCGCAACGACGAGCAACGAAAACAACAAAGCAGATGGACTTTTTCAGCAGCCTGCCGATGTCAGTCTTCGAGGTTCACTATAACCGGGTCTCCTGCCCTCGGGGCCCAGACCTTGTCAGGCGCGGGGCAGATCGCCCTTATGGCTGACTCCTCGCTCGCCATGTAGGTGACGTCGTCCTTCGTAGCCGCGACGAGCGGGCGGAGCTTAATGCGGTCGTTTATGCCGACGAGCCCCTTTGAGTGGCCGAAGAGTATGGAGAACGGGCCGTTTAAAAGGGCGCTCCCGTACGTCTGGCGGAGCGCTGTGAGCGCCTCTCTCTCGCCTTCCGGCAGAGAGTCTATCTTCTTCCAGAATGGCGCGGCGAGCACGAGACACGCCGAGGGAATGTCGAGCCCCTGCCTCCTTATGAGGAGGTCGAGCATATAGGCCGCGACCTCGGTGTCGGTCAAGAGCGTAAGCTTGTAGCCGAACATCTCAAGGTAACGCTTGTTTATGCCGTATGACGATATCTCGCCGTTATGGACTATCGACCAGTCGAGGAGCGTAAACGGGTGCGCGCCGCCCCACCAGCCCGGGGTGTTCGTCGGGAACCTCGTGTGCGCGGTCCATGTCCAGCCCTCGTATTCCTCGATCCTGAAGAACTCGGCTATGTCGCGGGGGTTCCCTACGCCCTTGAACGCGCCCATGTTCTTGCCCGAAGAGAATATGTACGCGCCCTCTATTTCGGAATTCACCTTCATTACGGTGTTGACCACGAAGTCCGCTTCCTGGATATCCCCGGCCATCTTGTCCCTCAAAGGCGTTACGAAATACCTGACGAGGAGCGGGGCTATGGGTATCGCCTTTACGGGAGAGGTCGGTATCTCCTCTATCTTCTCGATATGGTAGTTGTTCTTGAGGTACTCTTCGAGCGTCCACCTGACCGAGGGCTCGTCGAACATGATGTGAAAGGCGTAGAAGTCCTTGAACTCCGGGTATATGCCGTACGCGGCGTACCCCGCGCCTAATCCATTGCCCCTGTCGGTCATGAGGCAGAGGGATTTGACGATGTCGGCGCCGCCTATCCTCCTCCTCTTCCTGCTTATGAGGCCGGTCAGTCCGCAGCCGGATATGTCCTTCTGATAGTCATGGTTCACGGTTCGTCACCCTTTAATATAATTTAAACCCGCCTCATTATTAAGAGTTCTTGCCTTTGCCTTCCGGGTTTTCCTGCTTTTCCCTCGCGGCCTTCAAGAGCGCGAAGAGCTTCCTGAACTCGTCAGCCCCGGAGGCCTTCGGCTCCGGCAGCCCGAGCTTCTTGCGGGCGGGCAGGGCCGGCTCCCCGAGCCTGCTCGTTTTCACGAACATCTCCCAGCCCCTCTTCACCTGCGGCGGGTGGATGCCCTTCTTGGCGGCTATGGTGCGGAGCGCCGTCATCGCGTTTTCGAACCCGTAGTGCTGATAGCATATCTCGAGGCAGTGGTGGCACTCGAGACACTGCCATATGTGGCGCGACGAGAGCCACTTGTCGTGGTTGCCGTCGAGTATGTCCCGTATTACCGCCCTCGGGTCGTAACCCGGTATGTGCATGCACGAGGGGCAGATGGAAAAGCACGCCCCGCACTTGGAACACTGCTCAAGGAGCTTGAGATTCAATGTGGCTTCGAGCACAAAAGACTCCTTCTTTATTCAAAGCAGGCTTTCAGGCCTGCGGACAAGGCCGGTTCAGTAATTCTAAATCCCCCTCTTTTTTAAAGATGGGCGAGGGGAGATTATCCAAAAAATACATTCCATAATCCACCTCTATCCCCCCTTGGAAAAGGGGGGATACGTTATCAGAGCTCCACCGGGGCGTTAAGGCCGTCCTCGATGGCGTCTTCCTTCGGGGGTCTCGCGGAGAGAGACTCCCACTTTTTCACAAAGGGCGTGCAGTCGACCCTGTGCAGGTCCATGCCGAGCTCTTCGGGCTTGTACCCCATCGCGAGCCCCAGGAGCTCGGTAAAGTAGATGACCGGGATACCGAACTTCTCGCCTTCCTTTTCCATGAGGAACTGGTTGTTGTCGAACTGCAGGAAGCACGACGGACAGCAGAGGACCAGCGCGTCACAGCCGAGCGATTTTAATTCTTTCAGCTTTATCCTCGCGAAATGGAGCGCGCGGTCGTGCTCGTCGATCCTGTCGAGCCCCTGGCCGCAGCACATCATCTTTGTCATGAACTGGAGCGACTGCGCGCCAAGCGCCGAGATGAGCGTGTCGAACTTCTTAGGCTCCAAAGGGTCGTCGTTACGGAGCGCGTGCGAGGGCCTTATCATGTGGCACCCGTAGTGGATGCCTATCCTCATGCCGGAAAAGTCCTTTTTTATCTTCTGCTTAATGGCGTTGACGCCTACGGTGTCGTGGAAAAACGGGACGAGGTGCTGGAGCTTGGAGGTGCCCTTGAACTCCCTGCCGACCTCTTTCAGGAGTTTATTGACCTCGGCCTTCTCCCTCGGGTTTGCCCTCAGCTCGCCCTTGACGGTCGCGAGGTTGGAAACACACCCGGTGCAGGGGCTGACGAGGTCGTAGTCGAGCTCGTCTACGAGTGCGACGTTCCTCGCCGCTGTCACGACGAACGCGCCGTGGTCTATGTTGTTTACGAGGGATCTCTCGGGACAGCAGGTAAACCCGTCTATGTCCCTGTATGGCAGTTTGAAGCTCTCCAGCACAATCCTGGTCGATTTTTCGATAAATGGGAACCGGGTCTGTATGGTGCAACCCCAGAATACGGCGAACTCTTTCATCTCGAACACTTCCTTCAGATAACTATCGCATGCGGCTCAAAATAGGCCAAAGGGAAAAAATCCCCGGATTTAGGCCCGGGGTTCTCGTTCAACGGCTCTGATTTTTATAGTCCCGGCCTCGCCCCTTTTAAAGGCGAGGCCGGGACTACTCTCGCATCATTGTCAAATCGACCCGTAAACCGGACAAAACCCGCTTTAGGCGCTCACGCAGGCATCGACCGGGCAAACCTCGGCGCACTTCGGGGAATCGTAATGCCCCTTGCACTCGACACAGGCGTTGGCGTCGATAACATATATCTCGCCTTCAGAAATGGCATTTACGGGGCACTCGGGAAGACATACACCGCAGGCTACGCAATCCTCTGTAATCTTAAGAGACAAACAAATCACCACCCTTCCATTTTTTGATTATTTCAAAGCGGGTACGACTGTTCCTATTGTATACAGTATACTAACTTACTCGAAACCAAAAGACAAGATTTTTTTTAGGCTTAATGGTATTTTTTTAACCCGCTAAAAGGCCCCTCCTGCCGTATCGGCGGCATAACCCCTGTTGAATATAAGGCTTTTTGGGTCCCACTTATTTCCTCACCCATACCGAAAAAAGGGCCTTTGGTAGCGCCTCAAGCGTCCCCTGGTAGACGGTATCCTTAATGGAGATGGCCCTAAAGGCAGGTCCGAAGGCCTCTTTCAAGGCCTTTCTCGTGAACCTGTAGGGGCCGCCCTGCACCTTTGTCTCCCTGTGGCTGAAGCACTTCAAAAAAAAATACCCGCCGTCATTCAATAGCCCCTCAACCGCTTCCCCGTAGACGCCCCTCTGTTCCGGCGGAAGCACGTGAAAACAGCCCCGGTCGAAGATTATGTCGAATTTTCCGGAGAGCCTTGTGGCGAGGATATTGTCCACGCGAAAGTCTATGTTTAATACCTTCTCCCTTGCCGCCTTCCTCGCCTTTCTTATCGCGGTCGGGGATAAGTCGGTCGCAGTCACCTCGAAGCCCATCTCGGCGAGCCTGAATGCCTGAGTCCCCGGCCCTGTGCCTATGTCAAGCGCGAGGCCTCCCCTAATATCCAGCGCCTCCAGCGCTTCCGCGAGGTCGCTGTCGAGTTCGGGGTTGAACCACGGCATCTTCTCGACAGGCTCTGCCTTATACAGCTTCTCCCAGTCCGGGAATGCGCGTCTCTCGTTTTTATCGCTCATCGCTATGCCTTTATAGCCAAAAGTTTAAGCTCCATCATCTCCTCTATCGCGTACCTGACGCCTTCCCTCCCGAAGCCGCTCATCTTTACGCCTCCGTAGGGCATGTTGTCGACCCTGTACGTCGGGACATCGTTTATTATAACCCCGCCTACGTCAAGACCCTCGTATGCGCGCATGATCCTGCCGATGTCCCTCGTAAATATCCCAGCCTGGAGGCCGTAGAGGCCGTGGTTCACTCCGGCGATTGCCTCCTCGAATGTATCATACGGCTCAAGCGTAACTACCGGCGCAAAGACCTCCTCTCCGCAGACCTTCATCGAGGGCTTCGTGTTCGTAAGCACCGTCGGCTCAAGGTACGCGCCCTTCCTCCTGGACCCGGCAAGGACCGTCGCGCCTTCCGCGACCGCCTCTTTTACCCACCCTTCAGTCCTTCCGGCGGCCGCTTCCTCTATCATCGGCCCTATGTCCGTCGCCTCATCGAGCGGGTCGCCGTATTTAAGGGCAGAGACGTTTTTCAGATACTGCCCCTTGAACCTCTCGAATACCGACTTTTGCACGAATATCCTCTGAACTGAAATGCATATCTGCCCGGCGAATGAGAACGCGCCGACCGTGCACCGCGTTGCCGCGAATTCGATATCCGCGTCGTCATGGACGATGACCCCGGCGTTGCCCCCGAGCTCAAGCGTTATCTTCCTCGGCCCCGCCTTTGCCTTGAGCCTCCAACCGACGGCCGCGGAGCCTGTGAAGGTTATCTTCTTTATCCTCTCGTCATCCAACAACTTTTCCGTATCAGCCCCGGAGGCCGGGACGATATTAACGCCTCCGGCGGGCCAGCCTGCCCCGGTGATTATCTCCCCGAGAATGAGCGCGGATAAGGGCGTCTTTGAGGCGGGTTTTAATATTATCGGGTTCCCGCATGCCATCGACGGCGCGACCTTGTGGGCGACAAGGTTCAGGGGAAAATTGAACGGCGATATCCCGAGGACGACGCCCACCGGGAACCTCCTTATAATGCCGGTCCTGCCTTCGGAGCCGACGGAGATGTCGAGCGGGAGCACTTCGCCGCCGAGCCTCTTGGCTTCCTCAGCGGCAATTTTAAAGGTGCCTGCCGCCCTCTTGACCTCGGTCCGCGCGTCCCTTATGGGTTTACCCGCTTCAAGAGAGAGAACGCGCGCCAATTCGTCTTCGCGCGCCTTAAGCCCGGTTGATACATCCTCAAGCGCCCTCGCCCTCTCGTAGGCAGGGAGTTTTTTAAGCTCCCCAAAGGCCTTGTGGGCCGCGTCCACAGAGGAGCGTATCTCACTCTCTCCCGCGAGATACGTGACCCCGGCTAACGTCCCGTCATAGGGGCTCCTGACCTCGAGATCCTTTGCGGTCTCTATCCATTTGCCGCCTATGAGTATCTTATATTTCTTGGCCATTCGCGCCCCCTTTGTCCCTGGCTACCTTATAGTGATAATAAAGCAGAAACGGCTCTCAGAGTCAATCACCCGGACCCGCCTTTTTCAACTTATTGTTATCACCAGCCCTGTGATATAATTCAAATTAAGCCACAGATTGCTCAAAAAGCTTCAGATGCGAGGCGGCGAGGAACGAGACACGAGACGTACTCTGTTGTACGTAGCAGTGGCGAGCGACAAGACAACAAAGCAGATGGACTTTTTGAGCAATCTGCAATTTGCAATTAAGGAGACGACCAAATCGCACAGGTATACGGAAACCTGCTGGGCCTGAAACCCAGCCAGATAAAGGCCGTCGAGAGGATATACAACCGCAGGGTCCCTGCGGACAGGCTCATCACGCCTGAGCTCGCCAGATACATAACCGAGATCTCAAGGGAGTTAAGGCGCCAAATCGGGCTCATCATAAACAGGCGCGGCGCGATAGTTGCCGTAATCGTCGGGGACGAAAAGGAGATAATCATCCCTTTGCTCGCCGACTACCCTCTGGGCAAGAGGCACCTCAGGGGCGTCCGTTGCGTGCACACGCACCTTAAGGGCGAGCCCCTTACGCAGGACGACTTAACCGACCTCGCGCTCCTTCGCCTCGACATCATGTCGGCGATAGGCGCGCTCGATTCAGGGCTACCGGGAGACATCCACACCGCCCACCTCCTGCCGTACAACCCGGAGGGCGAGACTTATAAGGTAGAGGACTCGGTCCCCTTCCACCGCTATGACATCGAGATGGACTCATTCACCGCCTCCCTTGAAGCTGAGATGGGGCGCGCCATCATGCGGGACGTAAGCGACACCCGAGAGAGGGCGATACTGGTGAGCGTCTCGACGAGACACAGGGACGAGCAGTTGGAATCGCTCGAAGAACTCAAGGAGCTCGCCCGGACAAGCAACGTCCTTGTGCTCGACTCCATCTGCCAGCGGCCCCAGACCCTGAACCCGAAGTACCTGATGGGGACAGGGAAGATAAAAGAGCTCATCGTAAAGGCCCTCCAGAAGGAGGCGACGATACTCATATTCGACCAGGAGCTAACGCCGACGCAAATCCGGGAGCTCGGCAACATCACGGAGCTTAAAGTAATAGACAGGACACAGCTCATACTCGACATATTCGCGAGGCGGGCGCACTCAAGGGACGGCAAGGTGCAGGTCGAGCTCGCGCAACTCAAGTACCTCCTCCCGAAACTCACCGGGAAAGGGATCTCGTTATCCCGCCTCATGGGCGGAATCGGAGGCAGAGGGCCAGGTGAAACGAAGCTCGAAGTCGACAGGCGCCGCGTCGGCGACAGGATAGCCCACCTTGAAAAAGAGCTCCGCTCGCTCTCAAAGGGCCGGTTCGAGCGGAGGCGTAAAAGGGCGGATAGCGGCGTGCCCATCATCTCCATAGCCGGTTACACGAACGCCGGAAAATCCACGCTCCTTAACGCCCTTACAAAGAGCGGTACGCTTGTCGAGGACAAGCTCTTCGCAACGCTGGACACCGCCACGCGCCGTTTGCGCTTTCCGAGAGAGCGGGACGCGGTCATCACAGACACCGTCGGCTTCATAAAGGACCTCCCCGAAGACCTCCTCAAGGCATTCAAGGCGACCCTTGAGGAGATGGAGGACGCCGACATCCTCATACATCTCGTGGACGCGTCCAACCCGTCGTTTGAAAAACGGATGGAAACGGTGCGGAAGCTACTCGACGAGATAGGGTTGGCCGACATCCCCACTTTACTCGTCTTCAACAAGGCCGACCTCATGGACCCAATAGAGGCCGGCAACCTCGCCAGGCGCTTTGACGCGATACTCGTCTCGGCGTTCAAACCTGAGAGCCTCACGCCCCTATTAAAAGAATTGGAGATGAGGCTCTGGCCAGGTGAAGGGGCGAAGGTATAGGCTTGCTTATGTTTTGGAGGCCGATGTCAAACCGGCCCGGAGATGAGGCTAAAGGGCATACAGGGGCTTATCTGCCGCCTATGAGGTCGGTAACCATTATTCCTATGAGCCGAAGCGGCCTCGCCATGTCAACGGAATCAAGAAGGGAGAGCGCGGCAGGGCGGATGTCGTTAAGGGAGTCGGTCACGGCGTCAAAGGTCTTTTCGCGCTTTATGGTCTTAAAGTCGCTGAAACGGACCTTTATAGAGACCTTAAGCGCCTTCCGGCCTTCGGATTTAAGCCTTCCGGCCACGTCCCCTGCAAGGGCAGAGAGCGTCTCTTTTATGATATGCCCGTCCGCCGTATCCGCCTCAAACGTGACCTCCCTGCCTAATGACCCGGGCCCTCTGAACGGCACAACCGGGCTCTCGTCCCTGCCGTTGGCGTGCTCGTGGAGGGTCCTCCCGACGACAGGGCCGAAGTTCCTCTCAAGGTGCAATGCCGGGGTCCGGGCGAGAGCGCCTATCGTATGGATGGACAGCTCATTGAGCCTCTGTCCGGCCTTTGGCCCAACGCCCCAGAGCTTCTGTACCGGCAGGTCCTTTAGAAAGGCCTCTACCTCCCCTTCCATTACAACAACGAGGCCGTCGGGCTTCCCGGCCTCTGAGGCCATCTGAGCGATGAGTTTATTGGGCCCAACGCCTGCCGAAGCGGTAAGCTTAAGCTCCCGCCTTACGCGCCCCCTTATATCCTTTGCCATCTCTACCGCGTGCGGGAAGGGGTCTACTCCTGAGCTGGTCTTTATCTCAAGGAAGGCCTCGTCGAGGCCGAAGGTCTCGACCTCAGGCGTGAATGACCTGAGTATATCCATGAACCTCTCGGACTCGGTCTCGTATGAGGCGAAGTCCACGGGGAGAAAGGCCGCCCCGGGGCAGAGCTTCAGCGCCTTTTTCAAGGGCATGCCCGTAGAGACGCCCTTTGCGCGCGCCTCGTACGAGGCGGCTGAGACGAACCCCCTGCCCTTCGGGTCTCCGTCGCCTCCGACAACGATAGGACTGCCCTTCAATTCAGGGGCCTTTTTAACCTCGACGGACGCAAAAAACGCATCCAGGTCCACATGTATGACAGATCGCCTTTCCATCTTAAGACCACACCCTCCTTAAAAAACGGCTCGCTAAACGGGGATTGAGTATAACACAGGCAGTAGCGGAGGGCTGGCTTTTTTATTTCGTCTGATTAGGGATAAGGGCTGGCATGGCGTGGGTCAGGCGTACTTCCTGGCTGAGCGGATTATCTCGTCGGCAAAATAGGGCTTTCTTATGAACTCGTCTATCATCCCCTCCTTTATGCCCTGCATAATGACCTCCTCGGCGTCCCTGAAAAACCCGGTGAAGAGGATGACCCTCGTCTGCGGCCTTATCCTCTTTATCTCCCTGTACGCATCGAGCCCGTTCATGCCCGGCATTATCATGTCCATGAATATGAGCGAATACGCCTTGGCGTTCATGGCCTCGACCGCGGCCTTGCCGTTAAGCGCGTAGGCGGCCTCAAACCCCTCTTCCTTCAGTATTTCGCTCATCCCGAGCCCCACGGCCTCCTCGTCGTCGACGATAAGAATGGAGGGCTTCACCCTCTGAGTCCTCTGTCTTCCCCCGGTGGAGAGACCTGAGGCGAAGAGGGACGTCTTTGACGCTGGCCCGAAGGGCCCCAGACCGCACTCGATAGAGAGAATATTGCCGGCATGTGTCATACCAACCTCATAGCAGGGGTGAAATAGCGCAAAATATAGCATGAATACAGGGCATAGCTGTCACTGAACGCGCTTATGGCGCCCTGGCCAATGCGGGTCGAATACTCGAACGATGAAGGGCCTGGGGTTATGTCAAAGGGCCTTGACGAGGTTGAGTAAAACAGAGGAGGGTAAATAAAGCATATTAATTATACCTTGAAGCCTTAAGCTGTCAAGGGACCTGCCCGGCCTACATCCTGACCATCATTGGGGCGAGGACGAGCGCGCCTACGCACATGGCGAGCGATACGCCGAAGACCGCTCCGCCGCCCGCGACAGCGAAGAGCGCCGTACCGAGGAACGGGGCCGTCGCACCGCGTATGCCGCCTATGGCGATGTTCGCGGCCGTGTACCTCGCCACCTCCCCTTCAGAGGCTATCCTCGTAATAACCACATAATTAGTAAGCTCAAGGGCCGCGAATGTGAACCCGGCCGTAGCCTGCGCCACGCCGAGCGCGTATATGTCCCTCGTAAAAAGATAAAGGAGCGGGGTCGCAGAGGCTATCGCGAATATAAGGACGAGGACCCTTTTTACCGGATGCGCGTCCAACTGCCTGCCCCAGAAGAAAAAACCGAGGAGCCACATCATCGAGAAGATGGAGCCGTAGACGCCTGTGGCGAGGTTGGAAATCCCCACCTCGTCTACAAGGACGAGCGGAAAGACGGGGAGCGCCATAAGTAGCCCGAACTCGAAGAGCGAATATACGGTTACGAACCGGAGGAATGCCCCGTCCTTAAGGGGCCTTAAAAGATGACTTGTACCGGCGAAGGGCTCCCGCTCCCTTTTCTCGCGCCTCACCCTTATCGACCTGAACTGCAGGGCGGAGAGCGCCCCGAAGACCGCCGCAACGGGGAAGATGTACCTGAAATTATACGTGTCCTTCTCGAGCACCCAGCCGGCGAGGGCGGAAGCGGCCACCCAGGATACCGCGATCCCGACCCGGACGTACGCCATGAGCTTCCCGCGGTGCTCATCCGGGTAATTGGTCTTCATGATGGACGCGTAGGACGGGAACGGTATAGCGGTCACTATCATGTACGCGAATATGACGACCGTGTACCAGAATGGGGCGGTCACATAGAACATCCCGAGGAGGATGAGCCTCCCCAGAACCCCGGGCCATACTACATACCAGACCCTGCCCCTTCCGAAGACGTCCTCTGTCCAGAGGAGCGTAAAGGTGTTCGCGATGTACGGGGAGGCGGCAAGGAGCGCCACCTGAAAGTCGCTCGCCCCTATCTTCCTGCCGATTATCGGGATAAACGGCATAAGGAGCCCGCCGAAAACGCCGATCAAGAGCCCGGACCTTAAGTCGTAATAGAACGTGTGCCTTACGTGCGCTGGCAAGTCCTTGAATCTCATGCGGTTTATTATATGCGAAGTAACCCTTCCTTTGAAGGGAAAAAGAAGGGGCGCGAAGGGCTCCAATCAGAGGCCTGTCCGCGCAAACCTTGCGAGTTCCATTTTTTACGTTTTTTGACCTCTAGGGCAGATGCGATATAATGAAAACGAAATTCAATTTCGATTGGCGGGCAGAGGGTTCAGGGGGTGCGGGGCCAAGGACACGCGGCAAGGGAGGCAAGGGCAGAGGTTTCAACGGAGGCTTGAACAACTTCAGGCAAACATGACTTGACAGGGAGGTGTCTTATGGAACGCGTAAACTGGTTCAAAAACATCAACGAAGCAACGGAAGACATCAAGGGCGGCTCGAAACTTTTAATGATGTTCTTCTACAGCCCTTCATGCGAAGGGTCGATGAAGACGATAAACGAAACGCTTGAGAAAGAGGAGGTCGTCCATCTCATCGAGCGGGAGTACGCGCCGGTCAAGCTCAACATAGACGAGAAGAAGTCGCTCGCCAAGGAGCGGAACGTCGACTGGACGCCTACCTTCATAATCGCCGACGAGCATGGACGCGAGCTTGAACGGTGGGTGGGCTTCCTGCCCCCGAGAGACTTCATGGCGCAGTCGCTCCTCTCCAAGGGGCTCGCCGACTTCCATCTCGAGCGCCAGGCTGAGGCCATTCGCGAGTTCGACGAGGTCATCGAAGAGTTCGCCGATACCGACCTTGTCCCTGAGGCTGAGTACTTCCTCGGGGCCGCGAACTACAAGCTGACCGGCCAGAACGACACGCTCATCGACGTCAGCCACATACTGACCACCAGGTACCCTGAGAGCCAGTGGACCAAGAAGTGCTCGGTCTGGTCCCACCTTACTCACAGTGCGCCTTTCGTCGGGTATGACGGCGGCGGGTCGGTAGGCGGCGGCGCTTATTAGCCTGTCCTCCCGGAACCGCGGCGCGGCGCAACATGAGCCGCGCTACGGTTCTTTTTTGCCCCTTCAAAATCTCGCCAAACCCATCCTTGAAAAAGATACCTTTTAAAAAACACTGGATTCCCGCCTGAAGCATGCGGGAATCCAGTTCTAAAGCCTGACGTACGGGTTGCGCAAAGGCCTTTTCATAGTGGGATTATGGAAGTCGTTAAAGCCTTAAGACCTTATCAAGACCTTCCTCTCCCCGACCGTTTGCAATTGATTTTCCCGGCCCTTTGTAATAGAATTACCCCACTTATTACGGAGGCCTCAATGGATCAAAACCTGCAGGAACAGCGCAAGAGCATGGTACTACCTTATATAAACAAGTTCCTCACCATCGTAGACGACGTAATCCTCCTCTGGGTGGCGATAGGCATCGTCGGCGTTGCCGCACTGCTCATGGTCGAGGCCATAACCGACTTCATCTTCTACACACAGCACTCGATATCGCACATCATAAGCGACCTCATGTTCGTGCTCATCATCATGGAGCTTTTCAGGCAGGTGATGCGGCAGATAAACAGGCACTCGTTCTCGCTTAACCCGTTTATCTTCATAGGCGTCATAGCCTCCATCAGGGGCATGTTGCTCACGCAGATGAAGCTCGGCATGGGCGAGGCCGAATGGGAGGGCGCGGTCCTGCAACTCGGCATCCACGCGGCCATAGTCGTCGCACTCGTCTTCAGCCTCTACATCTACTCAAAGGGAAAACCGAAGGAAGAGTAACACGGCTCCGGGCAGACTGGTTCTGCTGATCCGCGCCTTTAAAACTTAAACGGCTGAGCCGCGGAAAACCTCTCCTCCCTTGACTGGAGGGGATACAGGGGAAGGTAAAAAGCCTTCTCACCGCCGGTAGTCGGTCATCCAGCCCCTTCCCAGCGCCCTACCTGTTCAGATGGTAGAACGCCCACTTCGCGCACTCGTAGTCTGTCTGGTAGCGGTACACGATGTGGAACATCTCGTAGAGGACGAGCTGTTTCACGAACTTGAAGTCGTCATCGAGCTTAGCCGTCTCCTCCGGGAACCTCGCGAAGAGAAATTCAATGTTCGCCACCTTGTCCTCGCGGGGGATCGATTTCTTTATGAGAATCCTCTTCTCGATTTTGTAGACCCTTGAGGCCCGACGCGGGTCGTTCGGTATCTCGTCGACGAACTCAAGATTTTGAGGCAGAAACCCGTGCTTCTCAATGGCCTTTACAAGCTCATCCCTGTATTGCTCAGTCTCTATCGTCTCCAAAACGTCTCCTTGCGCGCCGGTCACTTGAGGGCCGAGATGAACTGCGTGAGCTTCGCCCTCGCCTCCCCTGCCATCTCGTCGAACTGCACGCCAATCGTTATCCTGTCCGTATCCTTGCTCAAGTTCCTTATCTTGCCTTTGAGCGCGAACGATTCGTTCGTCCTCGGCAGTTGCAGTTTTATCTCTATTATCTTGTTCACCTGTATGAGGCTGTATAGCGCCTCCTTGACGGACATTATGACCGCCCGGCACCCCTCGGGGCTTATGTCGATGACGGAGAGGTCGACGAACTCGTTGCCGAACATGGTCATGCCGGGGATGTTGCAGGAGTGCCTCTCTGTCGTAAGGGTCTTGGATTCCACTATCGCCTTCGGGTACTTGAGGAACACGATCTTCGCCGGGGCGGATACGATGTTCTGTATTTCGGTATCGAACCCGTAGACGACCCCCTTATGAAGGAACCGGAATATCACCGGACTATCCCTCATCATTTCGCTCCTGAACGTGCCCATGAGGTCGTTAGGCGAGAGACGAATGATAAGAGGTACTGGCCGAACTCCATCCCGACGAACATGCTCTTTATGCGGAGGTTGAATTTGAGTATCTCTAAAAGCACCTCCGCGCCGAGATCGACCGGTATGGCCGGAAGCGAGAGGCTCGGTACTTGCTTTATATTATCCATGATTACGAAAATACTATAAATAGAAGCGCTATGCAAACTTTTAAACACCCCCGCGCCTCCGGCGATTTGACTTTTAAATTGGAATAACTTATCTTATCTGTACACTTAAAAACCTGTTGTCCCCAAAGGAGACCGTTATCAGTCCGCTCGCGTACATGATATTTTCAGCCATCCTCGCCCTTTCCCTTTCAGCCCCGGCGTACGCCAGGGACGCGAAAAAAAACGCCGCGGACCCAGAGGACATGGTCTTCGTGGAAGGCGGGTGCTTCGAGATGGGCGACCCGTACCCGCAGAAGGCGAGGTTAGACGGCGACCCGGATGAAAAGCCCCTGCACGCCGTCTGCGTATCCGACTATTACATCGGAAAACACGAGGTAACGCGCTCCGAATTCTCCAAATTCGTAGACGAGACCGGATACAAGACCCAGGCCGAGACCGGACAGGGCTGTTACATCATCTACGGCGGCAGGGTCTGGCAGAACCAGCAGGACCTCTACTGGGAGCGGCTCAAGCAGGACGATAACCACCCGGTCGCGTGCGTCACATGGAACGACGCTGGCGAGTTCATAAAATGGAAGGGCAAAAAGACCGGGCTTAAATACCGCCTCCCGACCGAGGCCGAGTGGGAGTTTGCCGCGAGAGCGCGCGGCAAGGTGATGAAGTACAGCTGGGGCAATGACGGGGACAGGCCCGAGGGGAACGTGGCTGACGAGGCCGCGCACAGAGAGCTTGCCGAGGTCTTCCCGGAAAACACCTACTGGAAGGGCTACGACGACGGATATGTCTTCTCGTCCCCGGTCGGCGCCTACAAGCCGAATGGGCTCGGCATATATGACATGTCCGGTGGCGTCTGGGAGTGGATGTACGACCTCTACGACGTAGACTATTACAAGAAGAGCCCTAAGGACAACCCGAAGGGGAACAAGACCGACGGCACGCATGTAAGGAAGGGCGGCTCCTGGGCCGACGACTGGCGGCACCAGAGGATAGCGAACAGGTCCAGGTCTTTCGACTTCAGGGCCCGGTTCGATCTGGGGTTCAGACTGGCGATGGAACCGTAAGGGTTTTTATCTTCGATCTAAATACTGTCATTACCGCGCAAACGGGAATCCAGTGACTTAAAAAACATTGAGGGTATCATACAATGCAAATGGCTAAGGCCTTTTTGCGCGCTCCGCGCGCTTTTGGCGATGGCTCCGAGCGCTTTCTTCCTCCCCCACCCGCTCGCGCGCCCCTTGCGCGCTCATTTTCCAGTTGTTTGCGCGCCGAGCGCAAGCGTCTAATCTACCCCGGCGCGCTCGCCTCTCCCTCGCTTAGGCGCTCTCCGCCATGCGCCCGGTGTTTTGAAAAAACGAAACGAAAAAATAAATCTTTCGCGGGTTCAGTCGCGTTTGGGTTACCAAAGCATTCCCCAACCTCATCTGTCTCTGCCCCTCCTCGCCCCACGAAACCACAACAGCTCAAGAATAAACACCACTACAACAGCCCCTATCGCCCAGATATACGGCGACACTCCGCCTCCCTCGTTGAGGGCAAAATAATTCCACCCGGTCATCGTGTGTTTTGCGCCCTTATCCCCGTTCGAGCCGTCCCAGAGTCCAAAGGCGACAGGCACGAAAATCCCTTCAGAGGCCCCGTCCTTCCATTCGCGCTTCAAGGCACCCTTGAAGACCACGCGCCACGCCCCCTTTTCATACGCGCCCTTCGCGCGCACCTTGTCCGGCCCGTCTTCAACAGACGCCGTCCCTCTCGCCCTTATCGACCGGACTGCCCCGTCGTTTTGCCAGAGCCATATATCGACCGGCCTTGCGTCGCTCCCCATCCCGAAGTACGGCCTCTCGTCCGCTCGCCCCAGGGACGCAGGGAACTCTATGGCGGCCTTATCCAAGAAGACCTCTCCGGCCGAGAGGGCCATCACCGACTCGTCACCAGGCACTGACTCTGTCGGGTCGTCCCACTCGACGAGGAACGCAATCTCCGTATCGTTGAAGAGCGCCTTCACAGAGACTGAATTCAAGGTCGGGGTAAAGAGCCGCTCCCCCTCTATCATCTGCGGCGCAAGATAGAAGCTCTCAAAGGCGGCCCTATTCCACTGCGCGCCCGGCGCGTCAGGGAGAGCGCCTTCGACCTTAACCGCCTTTATTACCGTACCCTCGCCCGGCTTCTTGTACGGGGCGACGAGAGAAGCCGCGTAGTTAGCTACATCCCACCTCGCCTCATCCGAGAGCGCCTTTTTGGACTGCGGGTCGGCAAAACTCGGCATCTGCGTGCCGGGTATCCCGACAGTCACCCTCGCGTAGATGTCAACGGGCGCGCTCCCTGCCCTGAATGTCCACGGTTTCGTCAAGTCCCTCGGCCAGGTCCGCGCGCCCCAGTCGTCCTTGAGCTTCTTTCTGCCGTCGCCGCGCCCCTCGTCGCCGTGGCACTCCGAGCAGACGTCCGCGAATATCTTTTTTCCGCGCTCAATCGATTCTTTTGACGGCGCGACCTTCGCCTTCATATCGATAGGCGGCTTTACCGGCGCCTCAAGCCCCGAGAGGTTCTTAAGATACGCGATAACCGCCTTTATGTCGTTATCACCTATCACATCCGACCACCCGGGCATGGACGTATCGTTCAAGCCGTCCCAACCGGGGACCGCGTTATGAGAGGCCCACCCATTTATCATCCTCACGAAGTCGTCGTCAGACGGCGTCATCTCGTCGAACGGCGTCGTCTTCCACTTGTATGTGCCTAAGGTGAAGTCCCTCGGCGGAGGGTTTAGAAACCCGGCCGCAGGGCCGTCCCCTGCGCCGTCCCTGCCGTGGCAGTATTGGCAGTGCTTCTCATAAACGGCCTTTCCGCGCCCAACGTCGCCAAAGGCCAACGCAGTAGCTGAGAGGAGAATGGATGTCACGAGTGAGAACGCGCCGCCAATTATCCATCCGCGATATGTCATATTATTTCCCCTCACGCGCCCTTTCCCTGGGTCTATTGCCGGTAAAATCGTAAAGGAAGAGCACGACCTTCCAGACCTCCTCCTCGGTAAGCTTATCCTCCCACGCAGGCATCGACGAGTCCGCCGGGCCTCCCTCGGACGGAAGACCGGGACCGCCTTTAACGACCCTCCAGAAGACATAGGATTCCGACAACTGCGCTATCGTGTCCCTGCCCTTGAAAGGGAGCGGCCTCGGCGTGAGCGCGTGCGCGTAATGCCCCCTGCCGTCGAGCTTGCCGCCGTGGCAAAAAAAGCAGTTCTTGAAGTATATCCCGGCGCCCTCAGCCACATACGCATTGAATATCTCCTTATCCTCCGTCTCTGTCGCCCGGAGGGGGTTTTCGAGCGTGGCCATATCGAACCTTTTCCCGTACGCCGCCATCTTTGACAACGGCGCAGGGTGGATGGAGCGGAGTTCCGCCGGGGGCTCCATGCCTTTGGACGAGAGCCCGTAAGCGATATACCCCGCGACAAGCGGCGCTATAACGAATACGATATTCCTCGCAAACGCCTTCTTCGGGTCTTGGACAAGCGCCCTTATGGGACTAAAAAGCTCTTCGGCAGACTCGTCCGTCGAGGTCATGACAAGGAGGACGGTCGCTACGACCAAGACCATGTACATGAATATGAGGCTCTCTGGGATGGGTTTCCCGAGGAAGACCCCCGGCGCTTTAAGGAGCGCGTATAGCACTGCTACGATAATTATGAACTGCGCGAGCTTAGGTATCCTCATCTCGCGGCCTCCGCGCTCGTGGTCGCCTCAACTGCTCCGCTTACATCAACCCCCCCCGCCTCCTCCGTTACCGTCACATCGACACCAGATAACCTCTTTAGGTACGCGATAACCGCGTCGACCTCTTTCGCGGACAACCCTATCGCACCGGCGGTCACATCAGGCATCGGGGAGGTCTTTTCGTCCCCTGCCATACCGTACCCCGGCGCCACATACGCCGACGGGCTTACCATCGATTCGCGGATGTACTCAACGGAGGTCTTTGCAGAGCCGTGGTAATCGGGCGCGGCGAGGCGCGTATTGGCAACATCGACGATATTATCAAGGAGCGGGGCCCTGCCTGCGGCGTTGTGGCAGAGCGCGCACGCCCCCTTGCCCTTGAATAGCTTCTCTCCGAGCGAGACAAACCCCTCGACCCCGGAGGCCGCGTCAACCGCCTCAAGAGACGGCGGCTCCTCGGGCACGATCAACGGCACGTAGAGCGATGCAAAGAGCGTATACGCGCCGATGACCGCGCCGGAAAATATGGCTACCTTTAAAAACCTCTTATTCACCGTAGTCCGCGCCCTTCCGGCCGCTCAGCCAAAATATGAAGACCACGAGCGCCATGAATATTATCGTACCAATCGACACGACGTTAGCGGCGTACCCGATGGTCGGGGTGAATGCGTCAGGGGACGCGTCCCGCACGACCGAAAACACGTGCCAGTGCTGGCGTATCGCGGCCCTCACATACCCCATGAGCCCCATGAGCCAGGTGAACGAGACGGTGATGAGGAATATCGCGTACTGGCTCCTCTCCGGCATCCGCCCCCATTTGTAAGGCCCCGCCTCTTTTGCGCCCCGGTAGATAAAGAACTCGACCGTGAGGCAAGCGATGATGGCAAAGAGGGTCGTAGCCACCTGAGGGACGGATGACGCCACCTTGTATACCGTGTTCGTAAAATACCCGTAATAGACGCCGAGGAAGACTATATTCAATATGGCGGATGAGAATATCGCAGTCTGCGCCGCCTTGCCGTAGGGGGCCCATGAGACGACAGCCACCCTGTTCGCGCGCCTGTAAAAGAGGAAGCTCAGGAACGTAAAGAGGAGCATGATGTTCACAGCCGTGTTCTTCGCCGGCATGAGCCCCAAAGGCCCGAGATACGGATGGTACTGTCCACCGAGCGCGCTCGCCTCCCAGGGCTTTAATATCAGCGTATGCGGGGTGAACCATACTATGAAAGATACGGCGACCATGAAGGCAATGTACTTTATGTAAGGCGTGTACCTTTTGCCGCCCTCGCTCCTTGACAGTCCGCACCAGAGGTAGTAGTTCGCGGCGAGGAACAGCGCCCCTATGATGACCGCCTGGATGATAAAAAGCCAGGCGAAGACCCCGCCCATGAGCGTAATACCCATCTGCTGGCTGTATGCGTATATCTCGGCTGTCAGCCAGTAACCGGCAAACGGCAGAGGCAGGAGCGCGCCTATGGCTATGAGGTTCGCCGTGTACCCCATCCAGTCGTAGTGCGCCTTTTCCTCCTCCGTCGCAGAGCTTAAGAACCTGTACGCCGCGTACGCGCCGACGATAGAGCCGCCGTAGGCGATATTAGCGATGAACCTGTGGAGGTTCATGGGGTTCCAGAGGTTATTGTGCACGGCCGCCCAGACGTCCCCCTGGAACGCGCCCTTAAGGTCAACGCCCGCCGGGGACATCATGAATGTCACCCAGGCGTTGGCGACGAACATTATCGCTGTCCCGGCGAGGTTCAGCGCGATACCGATGCATAAGTGCGCGATCTTCCCGGCCCCGGTCTTAAGCCTCTTCCAGAGGCGGAAATACATGATAAGCGCCGCGTTCTCAAGGACGAAGAATATGAAATACAGGAAGACGGTTGGCCTGAATATCGAGAGGAGGTATCTCATAAGGTGCGGATAGAAAAAGAAGAGGACAACGGCGAAAACGACCCCTGTGCCAGCGGTAAGCGTGTACGCCGTCATCGATACCCTGATGAACTCGTAGGCCATCCTGTCGTAGCGTTCATCCTTCCTGCATATCCCTATCGCCTCGATGACGACGACGAATATCGGGACCGCGAGGACGAACGCCGCGAACCAGAGGTGCATCTGCGCCGCGAGCCAGACAACGACCCTGGGCCGGACAATAGTTGATGACGGGTAGTCGTCTTTCGTAAGCCTCGGCGCAATGGGCCCGGCCTCCACGGCGGACGCCTGTGTGGAGACGCCTGCCGCGTCAGGCCCGTCATCCGCGAAGGCCGAAGGCGCGTATGTCTGAGAGAAAACGAGGACGACGAGGATGAAAGAGACGACCCCGAAGAGCCCCGGAAGGTGCTTGCGCATTTTTTTCACTACTGCCCCTTGAATATGAACGAGAGCCCCTGAAAATAAAGGAGCGCGATATCGAGCGCGAGCAATACCAGGCTTGAGGCCGCGAAGGCTAATGCGAACGCCATGGTCTTCTTCATGACAACCTCTCCTTGGATTCAGACGGGAGCTTACAGCTTCCTTAGGCGCATTCAGGCCGCCCGCCCGTGATTATATCCTCTTACTAATATTTTTTTCAATCTTTTGGCTCATGCCCTATGGCTATATTTTTCTTTTTTTGATAAAACAGAAGATGAAAATAGCCCAAAATCAACCCACATACAAATTGGCGCGAAAGACAAAAAAGAGGGCGCTCGTCCTCGGGGTCGGCAACATCATCCTTAAGGACGACGGGCTCGGCGTAAGGACAGCCGAGTTTTTCGAGCGCGCGTACTCATTCGGTAGCGACGTCTCGTGCATCGACGGCGGGACGGCCGGAACGGGCCTCCTCTCTTTGTTCAGCGAATTCAGCCACATAATAATAATCGACGCCCTCTCGTCCGACTCTTTGCCGGGGACCATCTACACGTTCAGCGGAGAGGCCCTGAAAAAAAACGGTGCGCGCCTGAAGACATCCGCGCACTCCATCGGCATAAAGGACCTGCTCGACCTTGCGGCGTTCGAGGGCTCCCATCCGGCGGTCTCGATAATAGGCATAGTCCCCTCTGACATCTCCCCAGGCCTTGAACTCTCGGACGCAGTCAGCGAAAAACTCCCCGAGGCCGCAAGGATAATATCGGATACGCTCAAACGCTTCGGTTTCAAGGCCGCAAAGAGGAAGGGACGCGATGCATGAGATGGGAATAGCCAGTAGCCTCCTCAAGATAATAAAGAGGGAGATGAAGAGATCGAAGCTAAAAAAACTTAAAAAGGTAAGGGTAAAGATAGGCGAACTCACGGCTGTCGAGCCGGAGGCCTTGAGGTTCTGCTTCGAGACATCGATAATGGACACAGACCTCGACGGCGCAATACTCGAGATAGAGGACGTGCCGCTAACCGGCGAGTGCGTTGATTGCGGGACAAAATTCCGCTTCCAGCACTTTGTCAGCCTCTGCCCGGCCTGCGGCGGAAAGAAGATAGAGAAACTCACGGGGACCGAGCTCGACCTCGTGTCGATTGAGGCAGTATAGGATAAAAATGCACGACATACTCATAGAAAAGAAGATACTCGCGGAGAACGGCGCGATAGCCGGGGCGAACAGGCGCGCCTTTATCGAGAGGGGCGTCTACGTCATAAATATGGTCAGCTCCCCTGGCGCGGGGAAGACGTCCCTTATTGAACAGATGGCGCCGTTACTCCTCGAAGCGCTCGACGCCTTCGCGGTAGTCGTTGGAGACCTCGAAGGAGACCTCGACGCCGTGCGGATAGCCGGGCACGGCGTCCCCGTTAAGCAGATAACTACCGGCAGGGCCTGCCACCTGGATGCCCACGACATCGCCCACGCGCTCCAGTGGGCCCTCGATCAAAATACAAGGCTCCTCATAATAGAGAACGTCGGCAACATGGTCTGCCCGGCGGAATACGACCTTGGCGAAGACATGATGGTCACTGTCTTGAGCGTTGCCGAAGGGGATGACAAGCCGCTTAAGTACCCGGCGATATTCAACACGTCAGGCGCGCTCGTCATAAACAAGATTGATCTGGCGCCTTATACCGATTTTGACATAGGGCGCGCGAGGCGGAACGCGCTGGCCATAAACCCGGTCCTTCAAATATTCGAGACCTCATGCAGGACCGGAGAGGGGATAAAGGAATTCTGCGCGTTCCTTGCCGCAAAAGCCCTCGCGCTGAGGCGTGAGGCGGATACGAACCGATAATGGACAAGGCCCGCATACATATAACCGGCATAGTCCAGGGCGTCGGCTTCAGGCCCTTTGTCTATAACCTTGCCGCTACCCACGGCCTCAAGGGCTACTGCCTGAACGATTCAGAAGGAGTAGTCATCGAGGCCGAGGGCGCGCGTCTTGATGAATTCATCCGTGACCTTAAGTTAAAGGCCCCTCCGCTCTCAAGGATAGAGACGATGACCATCATGGGCTCGTCGGAGCAAGGCTTCAACGGCTTCACCATCAGGGAGAGTGTGGCCGTCTCGGGAAAATCCGTCCTCGTCTCCCCTGACATCTCTATATGCGAAGACTGCCTTAAGGAGGTCTTTGACCCCTCTGACAGGCGCTACCTCTATCCGTTCACAAACTGCACCAACTGCGGGCCGAGGTATTCGATAGTAAAGGACATCCCCTACGACCGGCCTCGCACCACTATGGCGCGCTTCACCTTATGTCCCGAATGCGATAGAGAATACCGCGACCCGACGAACAGGCGCTTCCACGCGCAACCAAACGCGTGCGCGAAGTGCGGCCCGAAGGTATGGCTCGCTCATAAGGACGGGTCCGCGGTCGGCGCAGGCGATAGCTTCAGCGCCATAAAAGAGGGACAGCGCCTTTTAAGGGAGGGGCATATCCTCGCCATAAAGGGGCTCGGCGGGTTCCACCTCGCCTGCGACGCTTTGAACGATAGCGCCGTAAAGAGGCTCCGTGAAAAGAAACGGAGGTCGTTTATAAAGGGCGGCGCATCGAACAAGCCCTTTGCCGTCATGTCGCCGGATATCGAATCCATAGAATCTTTCGCGTTCGTCGATACGGAAGAGGAATCCGCGCTAAAGGACAGGACGAGGCCGATCGTGCTCCTCAAAAAATCCTCCTCCGCCCTTTCTGCCCATGTCGCCCCCAATAACGACAGGTACGGCGTAATGCTCCCGTACACCCCGCTCCACTCCCTCCTCTTCCACGACTCCGGCCTTAAGGCGCTGGTCATGACGAGCGGAAACCTCTCTGACGAGCCGATCGTCATATCTAATGAAGAGGCGGTTGCGCGCCTATCAACTATCGCCGATTACATACTCCTCCACGACCGCGACATATATATGAGGGTCGATGATTCCATCGTCAGGGTCGATAAGGGCGTCAGGAGGGTTCTCCGCCGCGCGCGCGGCTTTACGCCGGAGCCGATAGCGCTCGGCGAGGCAATGGACGAGATATTCGCGGCAGGTCCGCTCCTTAAGAGCACCTTTACAATCACCAAGGGCCATAACGCCATCGTCGGACAGCACATCGGGGACCTGGAAAATATGGATGCCCTCGAATTCTACAAAGAGACGCTCCGTAATCTCAAGAACACATTCAAGGCCGAGCCAAAGGCCGTCGCCCTCGACATGCACCCGGATTATATGAGCTCCGCGTTCGGAAGGGCTTACGCGGAGACAAATGGCATAATGGGCGCGCGGATAATACCCGTCCAGCACCACCACGCGCACATCGCAAGCGTCATGGCCGAGCACGGGGTTAAGGATGCGGTCATTGGGGTCGCCCTCGACGGCACCGGCTTAGGGACCGACGGAGAGGTCTGGGGCGGCGAGTTCCTCGTCGCTTCAAGAGGCTCATTTACCCGCTCTGCCCATCTCTCCTATGTAAGGCTCCCAGGCAACGACGCGGCCGTCCGTGAGCCGTGGCGGATGGCGCTTTCTTACCTCGTCTCCTCTTTCGGCGACAGCGCCGAAAAAGAGGCCCCATTCTTCTTCGAAAGAATGAACGCCAAAGAGTCCGCGATAGTGAAAAAGATGGTCGAGACCGGCCTCAACTCAACGCTCACGTCGAGCGCCGGGAGGCTCTTCGACGCAGTCGCCTCCATCATGGGCCTCAAGGACAGGATATCCTTCGAGGCCGAGGCGGCGATAGAGCTCGAGTCCATTGCCGAATTGAGAGATGGGCTTAACCCCTACCCCTTCACGATAAAGGACGGGGAACCCGCTATAATCGACACGACACCTGCCATAAGGGCTATCGTTCACGATATAAAATGCGGCGTTCCGAACGGGGTAATCTCCGGCAGGTTCCACATGACGATGGCGGAAGCGATAGTCGCTGTGGCCAGAGGCATAAGAGAAGAGACGGGGATAACAAAGACGGCCTTGAGCGGAGGGGTCTTCCAGAACGCGATACTTATGACGCTCGCGCTCGAAAGGCTTGAAGGGGCCGGGTTTAAGTGTTACACCAACGAGAGGGTGCCAGCTAACGACGGCGGCGTATCCCTCGGCCAGGCGATCGTCGCCTGGGAAAAGATAAAGAAAGGCGGCTGACATGTGTCTCGGCATACCTGGAAAAATAATAGAGTTAAAGGGCGTAAAGGCCACAATTGATGTGGCGGGCACGAGGAAGGTAGTCAACATGCAGCTCCTGCCCGATGCGAAGACCGGCGAGTTCGTAATAGTCCACGCGGGGTTCGCTATTGAAAAGGTCGATGAAGCGAAGGCAAAAGAGGCGCTCGATCTAATAGACGGGATAATAGGATGAAGTACATAGACGAATTCAGGGGCAGACACAGAGCCGAGGGGCTCATAAACGAGATACGCCGCATCTCCAGAAAAGAGGTGAGCATCATGGAGATATGCGGCACCCACACCCACTCAATTTCAAAATACGGCATACGCGACGCGCTCCCGAAGAACATCCGGCTCATCTCCGGGCCAGGGTGCCCCGTCTGCGTCACCTCCGCCTCTGACATAAACAGGATAATCGAGTTCAGCAGGTCGAGGAATGATTCGATAATCGCCACCTTCGGCGACATGATGCGGGTCCCGGGGTCGAGCTCGTCCCTTCAGGATGAGCGGGCGCGGGGTAGCGACATCCGTGTGGTCTATTCGCCGATTAACGCGCTCGATATCGCGAGGTCCAACCCCGGAAAAGAGGTCGTCGTCTACGCGGTCGGCTTCGAGACTACCGCGCCTACGGTCGCCGCCACGATACTCGCGGCAAAGGAAGAGGGTATAAGGAACCTCTCCGTACTCTCTCTGCACAAGCTCACGCCCCCGGCGATGAAGGCCCTGCTCGACTCGGGCGACGTAAGGATAGACGGCTTTATCGCGCCCGGCCACGTGACCGCGATAATCGGCGCGCACTCTTACGAGTTCTTGTCAAAAGACTACAACTCCCCCTGCGTTGTCGCCGGTTTTGAGCCGCTCGACGCGCTCTTCGGCATCTACATGCTCGTAAAACAGCTCGAAGAGGGGCGGTGCGGAACCGAGATACAGTACAGGCGCGTCGTCACATGGGACGGAAACAGAAAGGCGCAGGATGTATTGAACGAGGTATTCGAACCCTCTGACAGCCTCTGGCGAGGTATAGGGAACATCCCTAAGAGCGGGCTTGCCATAAAAGACGCCTACGCCTCATTTGACGCCGAGAAAAAATTCGCCATCCCCTCGGGCGAGGACGCGGAGCCCGCTGGGTGCAGGTGCGGCCTCGTTTTGAAAGGGCTCGTCACGCCGGACGAGTGCCCGCTATTCGGGGACGCCTGCACACCTGAGACCCCGGTCGGCCCGTGCATGGTCTCGTCGGAGGGTACCTGCGCCGCGTTCTACAAGTACAGGAAGGTGGCGTAAATCTGAGCCGTATCTATTAAGCTCGACAGGCGCGTTTTCTAACCGCGCCTTGATGCTCTGCCGTCTCATAATCAAATCTCAACTGCCATGAACGCTCGAACCTTTAATGGAAAGCCGCCTCTCTCTTCTCCTCCCCTCCCCTATCCGACAGATGGGAGGGGATAAAAGGGGAGGGTGAAAAAAATCATATAAGGACATCCTGATGAAAAAGAATAACAACATCCTCCTCGGACACGGTAGCGGCGGAAAGCTAACACGTCGGCTCATAGAAGACGTCTTCGCGGCCGCATTCAAGAACGACCTCCTCGCGCCGTTAAACGACCAGGCGATATTCAGCCTGCCCACCGGCAGGCTCGCCTTCACGACAGACTCATACGTCGTAAACCCCATATTCTTCCCGGGCGGCGACATCGGCAAACTATCGGTCTGCGGCACAATAAACGATCTCGTTGTCGGCGGCGCCGTGCCGGCGTATCTGAGCGCCTCGTTCATCATAGAGGAGGGCATGGATATAGACGAGCTTGTCCTGATAGTCCGCTCCATGGCAGAGACCGCCGTCGCCTCCGGCGTAGCAATAGTCACCGGAGACACAAAGGTAGTCGAGCGCGGCAAGGGGGATAGGGTGTTTATTACCACAACGGGCATAGGCGTCGTAAGGGACTCAATCGATTTAAGCCCATCGCGGATAAGGCCCGGCGACGCGGTAATCATCTCAGGGACGATAGGCGACCACGGGATTGCGATAATGACGAAGCGCGAGGGGATAGAAATGGACGTCCCTGTCGAGAGCGATTGCGCCGCCCTCCATACGCTCACGCGCGACATGCTTGCCATTGCTACGGACGGCGAGATACGGGCTATGAGGGACCCTACAAGGGGCGGGCTCGCTACGGTCCTGAACGAGTTCGCTGGAAGCTCCGGAACAGCCATAGCCGTACGCGAGGACTCTATCCCGGTAAAAGAGGCCGTAAAGGGGGCGTGCGAGATACTGGGATTCGACCCGCTCTATCTCGCGAACGAGGGCAAACTCGTCGCGGTCGTAGCAAAGGGTCCCGCGGAAAAGGTCCTCTCAGCAATGAAAAAAAACCCTCTCGGCAGGGACGCGGCGATCATCGGAGAGGTCAGAGAGACCCCCAAGGGCAAGGTGCTTCTGGAAACTTCCATAGGCAACACGCGGATAATCGACATGCTCTCGGGCGAACAACTGCCGAGGATATGCTGAACGAATCTATACGGCCGGGAAGACCCCTCTTTTATAAAGATGGGCCAGGGGGAGATTATAAATCTCCCCGTTAAAAACCTCTCTTGCCCGGAAGGACGCCTTGCGAACCCGCCAATGTTCCTTACTCACGCCTCTTTATCAAGCAGATGTCTCTTCCCCTCCATGAACTCCTCAAGCCTTTGGAGGTCGTCCACGGAACAGTTGATGAACTTGACGTGCATCCCCTTCGGGTACTTCGGGTCATCCCTGTTCACGCCTGCGACAACACCCTCGAACTCGCTTAAGACCTTCTCCTCGGGCGGCACATAGAATCTCATTTGCAGCCTTGTGCCTGTCTCAAGCGGCCTTTCCGTCATTATGAAGACCCCGCCCCTGCCGGTATTGAGTATGAAGTCAACGCATTCATCCGTAAACCTGCCGTTGACCTTGACCTCAAGGCAGACCGGGAAACGGACATGGGCACGCCTCTCGGTTGCGCCCTCGACCTCTTCGACTTCCCCGCCTTTATCAAGAAATATCTTGTCAGCCATAGGTTATTCTACCTTGATGAGCGCCTTTAAGACACCGCTTTGAGAGGCGTATTGAAACGCTTCGATTCCTTCTTCAAGCGCGAAAACCCTGCTCACAAGCATACGTACGTCAACCGCCCTCTCTTTAAGCGCGGCTATCGCCGGCTTGAACGGGCCGCACCTCGATCCTATTATCGTCACCTCGTCGATGACGGCACGGTTGAGGTCCGCGCCGTCCCGCTCGGCCACGGTGGTCTTCAAGACCACCGTCCCCCTCGGCTTCACCAGCTTGAGCGCCGTCGAGAGCCCTTCTGCCCTTCCAGTGCACTCGACTACTATGTCGAACTCGCTCCCGAGGCCTTCCGTCCCTGCGGCTGTCTCTATCCCGCGCGCCTTTAAAATGGCGAGCTTCTCCTCGTGCCTCCCGATAGCCGTAAGCGGACAGCCCGAGAGGCTCAAGACCTCAGCCGTAAGGATCCCGAGCCTGCCGTCGCCGAGCACCGCGACCCTGGTCCCCCTGCCTATTTCTATCTGCGAGAGTATCTCGAAGGCTGAGGCGAGCGGCTCTACAAAGACCCCTTCCTCGTCCGATATCTCGTCCGGCAGCACGTGCAGGTTGTCTATGGGCAGCGTCAGGTACTCGGCGAACGCGCCGTCTTTTCCCAGTATCCCGAGGACGGAGCGTTGCGGGCAATGGTTCCTCATGCCTCCCGCGCAATATGCGCACCTGCCGCAACCGAGGTTTATCTCGCCCGTAACGCGCCTTCCGATGAGGCCCGGTATCTCGCACGCCTCGACAACGCCGGAGAACTCGTGGCCCGGCACCCCCTTGAACCCCATGTAGCCCTTTATTATTTCCAGGTCAGTAGCGCAGATGCCCGCGTACTTTACGCGGATGAGCGCCTCATTTTCCTTAAGGTCCGGCGCCGGATAGTCGAGGACTAATTTAAGCCTTTTGTCGAATACGAGCGCCTTCAAAAATCACCCCTGATTATTTTTGTACGCCGAGGCCACTGGCTTTGATGCCTTGCGAAGCAGATGGACATGGGAACAACCCGCTAACCCTTCTTCCCCTTGTACTCGGTCTTATAGTAGACGCTGTAAGCCCTTATCGGGCAGGTCCCGCACTTCGGTGACGCGGCCTTGCAGGTAGCCCTTCCGTGCATGATGAAGAGGTGCGTCGTCCTTGTCCATCTCTCCGGCAAGATGACAGCGCAGAGGTCCGCCTCTATCCTGTCCGGGTCGTCGCTTTCAGTCAGCCCCAGTCTCTGAGCGACCCTTTTAACATGGGTGTCGACGGCCAGCGCGTTTTTTCCAAAGGCGTTCCCGAGGACGATATTCGCGGTCTTCCTGCCAACACCTGATAGCGCCGTAAGCCCTTCGAGCGTATCCGGCACCTTACCGTTGTGGGCTTCGGCTATCTGCGTTGAACAGGCCTTTATGTTTTTGGCCTTGTTCCTGTAAAAGTTAACAGAGCCTATCCTACGCTCGATCTCCTCTATCGGAGCGAGCGCGTAATCCTCTGCCGATTTATATTTTTTGAAAAGTTCCGGCGTTACCTTGTTTACGAGCTTGTCCGTAGCCTGAGCGGAGAGGATGGTAGCTATGAGGAGTTCAAGCGGGGTTTTAAAATCGAGCGCGGTCTTTGCCTCAGGGAACTCTCGTTCGAGTATGTCGAGGACTTTTTTCGCCTTCTCGCGCTTGTCCATCACGCCCTCTTTGATGTGTGAGGCTCAAAAAACAAAGGGGGCCTCGAAAAAGGCCCCCTTTAAAACACTCCCTGAAACTTAGTATGTCCTCTCTATCACATAATCCGCGAGCGCGAGGAGCGCGGCCCTGTTGGAATCCGGCTCGAAGTGGTCGAGGTTCTTCCGCGAGTCCTCTATATGGAGACGCGCCCTGTTTATCGTGTACTCTATGCCGTGGTACTTGTTTATGACGGTAATGACCTCTTTGAGTTTATCGTCCTCGAGCTCGTCGGACTCAACCGCCTTCTTTATAAGCGCCCTCTCGGCGTCGGTAGCCTTCTTCGAGGCATAGATGAGCGGCATCGTCACCTTTCCCTCGCGCAGGTCATTGCCGACGCATTTACCGAGGTCTTCGTCCGTCGAGATGTAGTCGAAACAGTCGTCCATGAGCTGGTACGCGATGCCGAGCCCCATGCCGTAGTTGGCGAGCGCGACTTCCTTCTCCAATGACACCTCCCCGAGGATGCCGGCCACCTGCGAGGCCGCGGATATGAGTACGGCCGTCTTGTTCGTCACGACCTCCATGTATTCTTTTTCGGTCGTCTCGGCGTCGCTGTGCTTTAGCAACTGCAAGACCTCGCCCTCGGCCATCCGGGTCGTCGTGTGGGAAAGCACCTTTAGTATCCTCATGTCGCCGTGGAGGACGGCGAGCGAAAACGCCTTTGACAGGAGGTAGTCGCCTACGAGGATCGAGGCCCCCTCGCCCCAGACGGTATTCGCTGAAGCGTTGCCGCGCCTTAAGTTGGCGTTATCCACGACGTCGTCGTGCAGGAGTGTAGCCGTATGGATGAACTCGACAACGCCTGCGAGCGGGATATGTTTGTCTCCCTTGTAGCCGCAGAGCCGGGCGGAAAGGAGAAGCACCATCGGACGGAACCTCTTGCCCCCGCTTTTAAGTATGTACTCCCCGACCTTTGACACGAGGAAGACGTCGGAGTTGAGGTTCTTCTTGAACCCGTCCTCCATCCCCTGGATATCGCCTCTCACAAGGTCGAAAACTTCCTGGATGTGCATTCAGCTCTCCGTCGGGCTTGAAATAGCAAAACCCTTTCAGGACTCGTCCCAAGGGTCAGCGCTCTTACAGCGATTATATTTGGGAATTCGGGTAATGTTACCCCATATATCAAAATCTGTCAAAGACATATTTCCTGTTGGCATGGCTTGGGAATAACCCTTACAGCACGCATATTTCCCTTATGAGGCAGGCCTCGCACTTGTCCCGGTCCGCCCTTGCCGGGCACTTATCCAGTATCCCCAGCCTGCATAGCGCGAAGTCGTATTTTACCGGGTCCTTCGGGTCGAGCGCGGCAAGCGCATCGGTTATCTCCTCGGCCATCTTCCAGTCCGCCGAGGCCCTTTTGGTGAGCCCGATGTTCTTCGAAATGCGCGCTATGTGCGTGTCGAGCGGGATCACGAGCTTTGCCGGGTCGACCCCTTTCCATTGGCCGAAGTCGAGGCTGTCTGCGCTCCTGACCATCCACCTTAAATAGAGGTTCAGCCTCTTGCAGGGGGACCCGTCCAGCGGGTTCGGGAAGAAGAACCTCACACCGGCGTTTTTCGGGAGCGCTTTTGTTCCGTATATCGGGGAGGTGTCGAGTCCGAGCGCGCCCTCTGAAAAGACGGATAAAGCCCCCTTTATATTCCTGTCCCCGACAGAGTACCCCTTCATGAAAAATCCGCCGATGGTCCCAGCCTCCCCTATCATCTGTCTCGCGATGTAGAGGAGGGCTACGATGTCCTTTCCATCGTTGAACCTGTGCTTGAACCCGCTTAAGGCCCGCAGGGTCTTATTGACGTCGAGCTTTTTGACGAACCGGGCCGGGTGCGGCCCCGTAACATCCATTACGGCCGCGATGCTCTTTTTTATCGTCGCCACCTTACCGTAGGCGAGCGACGAGCTTACGAGCCCGACTATCTCCCTGTCCTCCGGGGTCTTGTACCTGTGGACGAATTCGAGCGGGTCGGTGGACAGGAACTCGAGGTCAAAGGTCTTGTAGAGCCTGTCAAGTTGTGTTTTGAGCGCTGTTTCTTTCATAAAAGCCTTCCGGGAACCGAAGCATACCTCAAAAGGGACGGTTAATCAAGCGGGGGAGGGTCTTGAGGTGAGGAGGAGCATCCCCGAGATAATACTAACTGGAAGTTAGAGTGGATAACTATCAGCCTTTTTTAAAAGACTTGCAACATGCCGTTGAAATCTACTATCATGGGCGCATCCATCATGGCATCTATCCTACCTTGCAGGGAGGTCTTCACGATGAAAAGATTCGGCATCGCGGCGCTCCTTATACTTGCCGTATCAGGCTCACAGGCCTTTGCCTCCGAGTTCACTGAAAAGTACGAGTCCGCTCTCGAGGCGAACGACATGATACTCCAGCAACAACTCCTCGAAGAGAACAAGGCGAAGCTCCCCGACGAGGTAAACGCGCTAATCAAAGAAGGGCTCTCGCCCGATACGCCAAAAGAGGCGCGCCAGGGCAAGTTCTTCCTCGCCGAGACACTCGCCCGCGCTTACAAGGACTTTACCGGGGACGTCGAGCTCTTAAAGGCCGTTAAAAAGAGGTCGTTCGACGCCCAACTCTCCGCGCCTGTGCGGCCAACGGCCGTAAACGGCGTCCACACAATAGAGATGCCGACGGCGACGGATTCGGTAAAGAACGTATTCAAGCCCGACAACATCGTCATAAAGAAGGGCGAGACTGTGAAATGGGTGAATACCGACGCGGTCGCCCATATCTTCTCGGCGATGCCTGTAATAAGCGCCGGATCTTTTTCGTCAAAGAGCGTCCCGGCCGGCGGGGCCTTCGAGTACAAGTTCGAAAAACCCGGCGAGTATTTTTACCTCTGCTTCATCCACCACGCGATGGTCGGCAAGGTGACGGTCGAGGAGTGAGTACAGGCCGGACGGGCAAATCCGCATCATGCGCTTTATGCCTTGTTTGTCCCCTACGCGCACCGAGCACATGGCCACACCCTCTCTAACGGGAGAAGGGTACGGTCCCCCTCCTTACCAAGGAGGGGCAAGGGGAGGTCGTCTTTATTTTCAAACCACACATCCCAAACTCACATTGGTAAGAACCGATAGGCGCGGCTCGTTAGCCGCGCCTATCGAACGGGCTGTTGTCATTGCGATCTGAGCGAAGCAATCTCATCTTTTGAAAGCATACGAAACTGGAATTCTGGCGTCTATATTCACCGATATAACTCAATAATTTATTTTGAGCAATAAAAAACGGGTTGGCGAAAATACGCCAACCCGTTTTTTAATTCTGGTCGGGGCGAGAGGATTCTGGCTTCCGCTCGTCGCCTTCCTGCCTCCTCGCTCCAGCCGCGCCTCCTCGCTTTCGGCCGCGTCCATGCGGCCTCTTCCTCGCCAGCTCGGCGCTCGGCGACTTTCGAATCCTGCCATGATAGAATTAAAAAAGGGAGTTTGGCTTAAGCCAAACTCCCTTTTTTAATTCTGGTCGGGGCGAGAGGATTCGAACCTCCGGCCCCCGCGTCCCGAACGCGGTTTCATGCCCTTCCCTCACTTTCCCAAAACTACACAAAACCTTTGACAATACAACATTTTCCTTGATACTCTCTTTCCCATAGCTTCCCTGAAAGACCCCCTGTTTCAGGTAAAAAGGTTGCACAGGGGTTGCACAAATTAAAAACAGAGGGCGATATGAGTATTTTTTTTAAGACGAACAAAATAGGCGTTCGTTACCGTGAACATCCTACCCGCAAACATGGCGTATCAAAAGATCGTTATTGGATAATTTTTTATAAGCTCGACGGCAAGATGAAACAGGAGGGCCTTGGCTGGTCTTCTCAGGGCTGGTCGGAAAAGAAAGCCGCTTTACTTTGGGCCGAGCTTGCAGAGAATCGGCGCAGAGGTGAAGGTCCTCGCACCCTTGCGGAAAAACGCGCCCTCGATGACGCAAAGCGCCAAGCGAAAGTCGAGCAAGAAGCGCAAGCGAAAAAGGACGGCCTCACATTCGCTGAACTCTTTGAAGGCCAATATACCCTTTCAAGCAAGCCTCATAAGGCAGCAAAAACTTGGGAGCGCGAGGAGGGATTATACAAAAAGTATATAAAGAACACCATAGGCGGAAAAGCCCTGCCTGATATATCACCTTTTGACATTGAACGGATAAAGGCCGCTATGACGGCTGATAGCGCGGCTCCCTTCTCCATCGGGCGTTCCCTGGGCGTGGTGCGAGCGGTCTTTAATTGGGCCGCGAAGCGCGACTTGTACGATAAGGCTAATCCTGTTTCAAGAGTAAAGATACCGAGGGGCGATAATCGGCGTATGCGCTTCTTAAGTCATGAGGAAGCGGGCGCATTGTTGGCCGAGCTTGCAAAGACAAGCATGACCGTCCACGACGCGGCCCTGTTAAGCCTGCACTGCGGCCTTCGCGCCGGAGAGATATTCAACCTTCATTGGAGCGACATCGACCTTGACCGGGGCGTGATGGTGCTAAAGGACACAAAGAGCGGCAGGAACCGGCACGCCTATTTGACCGAGGCCGTTAGAGAGATGCTCAACAAAAGGGAGCGCGGTCTGCCGAGCGAGCTTGTATTCAAAGATCGTTGGCACGGCGGGCGAATTCAAAAAATATCACGCACTTTTACAAAGGCCGTAAACAAATTAAAACTCAATACTGGCGTGGTAGACAGACGGCAAAAGATTTGCTTTCACTCCCTCCGGCACACCTATGCTTCATGGCACGCCGAGGCGGGCACAGACCTTTTTACAATAAAAGAGCTTTTAGGCCATTCCGATATTCGTATGACAACGCGGTATAGTCACCTTGGCGAGAACACCCTACAGGCAGCGGTCAAGCGCCTTGAGAGCACGTTGCAAGCTCCGGGCAAGGGGGTTGCGCTGGCGAAGAAGAAGAAAGAAGAAGCCTAAGAACATGCCGAGAAAAGCGAAAACCTCAAAAACAGAGCTTAAAGATTTTCCCCAATATTTAAACCTTTGACATCCTCCCCATGCCTAAAGGCAGGGGCTTTACGGCGCTTCTCGGTAACCCCTTTTTCTTTTAAAGGTGTTTGTACAACCCCTGTACAACCTGTTAAGCGCAAGGCAATAAAAAGGCCGCCCACCTTTTCAGGGATATCCCTTCCGGGTCTAAAATTACTCTTTCTTAGACATCTACACCTCATTATGAACAAAATTTTTTCTTGATAAATCGTCTTCACGGCGATATAAAAGCGTATTCCAAATACCGCCCGGAGGTCAAACCGTGCCAAAAGCCATGACGAA
>Ga0209317_1000682_pt1 | contig 37623 bp, 38 predicted proteins | sample RifGroB2_FD_183994 | JGI IMG/M metagenome (GOLD analysis project Ga0209317, IMG submission 183994) | Soil microbial communities from Rifle, Colorado, USA - Groundwater B2 (SPAdes) (version 2) | ecosystem: Environmental > Terrestrial > Soil > Unclassified | place: Rifle, Colorado | collected... | reverse complement strand
ATGTCAGGTCCTCGACCTTTGTGCCGAGGACCTGACATCCCGTCTTTGCGACAAAACCGCCGGTAACGTCCTTGCCCTCCGCCTTTAATGCCTCGGTCAATGCATCTATCGCTTCCTGATTGCCCGTACCGCAAAGGCTCGCGCACTCGGAGCATCCTATAAGAAAAAAGCTCTTATAGTTTTTTATGTTCTCCATCAACTCTTGAACTTCACGTTTTTTAGTGATTATCATCTTTCCTCCTTTGTATCTATGACAGCCGGCATGGCATTGTATTGGAGCGGTTTCATTTTATCCCTGCATGCAGTTTTGCCGACTTCACCGTATTTTTCATAAGCATCGTAATGGTCATAGGCCCGACTCCTCCGGGAACCGGCGTGATCGCTCCGGCTATCTCCTTTGCCGCGTCGAAATCCACGTCTCCCTTCAATATAGGCACGGTCTTTCCTGTCTTTTCGCTTATCTTCTCGCCTACGCGGTTGACTCCCACATCGATGACGCATGCCCCCGGCTTTATCCATTCGGGCTTCACCAGACCGGGAACTCCTGCCGCGACAATAAGAATATCCGCCCGCTTGCAGTGGGCTTCTAAATTTTTTGTGCCTGTATGCACAATGGTCACCGTGGAATTAGCTCCTCTTCCCTTCTGAAGCATTATATTCGCAATGGGTTTGCCTACGATATTGGAACGGCCTACCACCACGACCTCTGCGCCGGATGTATCGAAACCGGAGCGCACGATCAACTCCTGTATGCCCGCAGGCGTGCAGGGAAGGAACTTCGCCTCGTTTCCGCCGATCATAAGGCGTCCTACATTTACCGGATGAAATCCGTCCACGTCCTTGTCCGGGTCTATGGCGTTGAGCACCTTTTTCTCGTCTATGTGTTTCGGCAGCGGAAGCTGGACAAGGATGCCGTGTATCTTCGGGTCATTGTTGTATTTATCTATAAGCTTGAGAAGTTCCGCCTCCGATAAGTCATCCGGCTGATCGTCCTGAACGGAATAAAAACCGAGTTCGTGCGCCGTCTTCTGCTTGGCGGTAACGTAGCTTACAGATGCCGGATTTTTGCCGACCAGTATTGTTATAAGTCCCGGAACAACCCCGGACTTCTCCTTCAGTTCGGTCACTTCCTTTTTAAGTTCTTCCCTTATTTGCGCGGCTATTTCGGTACCGCTGATGATCTTTGCAGCCATAAATCCTCCTGATTTTTTATTTTATTAAAGAAAGCATTTCCTCTCTTGTGCTCTGTTTACTTCTGAATATTCCCCGCACGGCGGATGTAGCGGTCCTCGAACCCGGCTTCTTTATGCCCCTCATGCTCATGCAAAGATGCTCCGCGTCTATGACTACCATGCAACCCCTCGGTTTAATCCTGTCCATTATCATATCGGCCAGTTGGGACGTCAATCTCTCCTGAACCTGCGGCCTCTTAGCGAGATGCTCCAATGCCTTGGCAAGCTCGCTCAACCCCACTATGCTGCCGGATGGTATATAAGCTATATGAGCCCTTCCGATGAAAGGCAAAAGATGATGCTCGCATACCGAATAAAATGGAATATCTTTTAATAACACCATCTCATCGTGGCTTTCGCCTTCTATAGGCTTAAGCAGGTCTTCACCCGGCGTTTCGAGACCTGCGAATATCTCGGCAAACATCTCCGCAACGCGCTTGGGAGTGTCTTTCAATCCCGGACGCTGTTTATCCTCGCCTATTCCGTCGAGTATAAGCCTTACGCCTTCCTCTATCTTTTTCTTGTCCATATCACTCCTATAATCTCTAATGAGACATTTAAAAGATATAGTGCGGGTCTGTTCCGTTGAAACAGACCCGCACTATATAATCTCTGAGCAATCTATAATCCTCTTGTCGGTTATTATCTTATCCATCTTTATATCGTACGTTTCCGAAGGGATGTCTTCTACAATCTGCTCCTCATAAGCCGGCGCAATCTTGGCCTTCGCCACCTGAGCCAGTAGTTTATCATAAAAGCCTTTCCCGTATCCCAGCCTGTTGCAATGCCCGTCAAATGCGACTCCGGGAACGATGATCAAATCCATCTCTTCCGCATGCATCCTTCTGTCTTCAGGCACTTGCGGTTCCGGTATTCCCATATATCCCGCAGCAACTTCATTCATGTCTTCCATACGATAAAGCGCCAATCGGCCGTTATCATTATCAACCTTCGGAAGAGCAATAACTTTGCCGGAATCAAGGCAATATTTTAACAAATCGAGCGTGTCTACTTCGCTATTGAAAGATGCATATAAGAGAATTTTATGGGCTGCCCTGAACTCCGGGAGCGCGAGGATTTTTTCTTTAATCTTCAGGTCTTTGACCTTTCTGATTTCGACGCTTAGGGCATCGCGCCGGTTATGAACAATCTTTCTTATGGAAGCCTTATCTGCGGGCAATCCTTCACCTCACGATTTTTCAATCATGCTTTCGAGTTTTCCCTTTATTCCGCTTATCTCTTTTACGACTTCCGCTGCCGCATGAAACGGCGAATCGCCCCTGACATCCGCATCCATTACCGATTGGTCGAATCTTATCGCGCCGAGGAGTTCCATGCCTTTGATATGTTCTTTCAAAAAAGATATATCGTCGTCGTTCCTTACCTTATTCGCAACTACAAATACGTGCTTTACGCCGAGCCCCTGCGCCATCTCCTTCACAGTGTTTGCCGTCTGGATGCTCCGCTGTCCCGGCTCCACCACGACTATAAAGGCATCCACCGCTTCCGCGGTTCCCCTTGTAAGATGCTCTATTCCCGCCTCCATATCCACGATAACGACTTCGTCCCTTTCCACAACGAGGTGTTTCAGCAGTCTCCTGAGAAGGACGTTTTCCGGGCAATAACATCCGGATGCCGCTGCCTTTGATTTCCCCGTCACAAGAAGGGTAATACCGTCGAATTTATATCCTATTTCTTCAGGCAGGTCGTCCACTCTCGGATTTAACTTGAATATTCCCCCCATGCTTCCCGGCTTCGCGCCCATTCTTTCTTCTATAAGTTCGAGCATGTCGGCAATCGGCCTTACTCTCTCAATCTCGGAAGGCTTAATTCCGAGCGCCTGAGCAAGGTTCGCGTCAGGGTCGGCGTCTACGGCTATAACCCTTTTGCCCTCGCGGGCGAACAGGTGAGACAATACCGCCGAAAGGGTCGTCTTTCCGACCCCGCCTTTGCCTGTAACCGCTATTTTCATGGTCTGAAATTATAACATATCCGCCGTTTTGCGGCATCTAATCCCTTTCACCTGCTTCGCCTTTTATGTTATCATTTCCTATGGAAATCAAGAAAATCCTTACTAAGGAAAATATCTCAAAGGACCTCGAAGACGCTGACCGTTACCTGATGCATACATACAGCCGCCAGCCGGTAATACTCAGAAAAGGCCGGGGCATGAAGGTATGGGGAACCGACGGCAAGGAATATCTTGATTTTGTAGGCGGCATCGCTGTAAATGTGCTCGGGCACTGCCATCCTAAGGTCGTTATAGCCATACAAAAACAGGCGCAGCGGCTGCTCCATGTATCCAACCTTTATTACATAGAACCTCAGATAAAGCTCGCGAAACTCCTGTGCGCCCATTCCTTTGCGGACAAGGCATTTTTCTGCAATTCAGGAGCCGAAGCGAATGAGGCCGCTATAAAGCTCGCCCGGAAATACGCGAAGGAGCATTCCGGGCAGGAAAAGTTCGAGATCATCACAGCGTTGAATTCATTTCACGGAAGGACCCTCGCGACCGTTACCGCTACCGGGCAGGAAAAATTCCAAAAGGGATTCGAGCCGCTTATGCCGGGATTCAAATATGTCCCGTTCAATGACGTAAACGCGCTGAAATCCGCGATAAGCCGGAATACCTGCGCTGTTATGCTCGAACCCATTCAGGCGGAAGGCGGCGTAATAATCCCTTCGGAGAACTACCTCGAAGAGGTCAGAAAACTGTGCGACGAAAACGGACTATTATTGATACTCGACGAAGTCCAGACAGGCATGGGACGGACGGGAAAGCTCTTCGCATATGAGCATTACGGCATAACACCCGATATAATGACCCTCGCAAAAGGGCTCGGCGGCGGCGTGCCCATAGGCGCAGCTCTCGCGACCGAAAGGGTCGCTGCATCGTTTCAACCCGGAAGCCACGCGTCCACCTTCGGGGGGAATCCGCTCGTCTGCGCTGCGGCAATAGCGACATTGGAAACTATCCTCGAAGACGGATTGCTCATAGAACACTGCGCCAGAATGGGAAAATATCTCATCAACCGCCTGGAGCAATTAAGGGAGGATTATCACGATACGATTGCTGACATCCGCGGCAAAGGGCTGCTTGTAGGTCTGGAGATCAATAAGGACGGGGCCCCAATAGTCAAGGCATGCCTCGAAAAAGGCCTGCTTATAAACTGCACCGCGGGCAATGTGCTCAGGTTCGCGCCGCCTTTGATCGTAGAGAAAAAAGAGATAGACCACATGGTCGATGTGCTTGAGGAGGTGCTCGGCAGATGAGTTCTAAAAGGGATTTTCTTACTATATGGGATTTGACCGCCGGCGAAATAGAATGCCTGCTGAAAAGGGCGATAGAATTGAAATCCGGCTCCGATAAAAATAATTGCCCGCTTATCGGCAAGAGCATAGGCATTTTTTTCGAAAAACCGTCCACGAGGACGCGGGTGTCTTTCGAGGCGGGAATATACCAACTCGGCGGGCAGTCTATTTATCTTAATCCGAGAGAGCTACAGTTAGGACGGGGAGAGACCATAGCCGATACTGCAAGGGTCTTATCCAGATATTTAAGCGGCATGGTTCTGAGAACTTATTCTCACGCCTCCGCCGAGGAGTTCGCCTCGCACGCTACGGTGCCTGTAATAAACGGGCTTTCCGATCTACACCATCCGTGTCAGGCCCTTGCCGACCTCATGACCATCCTCGAAAAAAAGGGACGAATTAGCGGCATCCGCCTTGCGTATATCGGCGACGGCAATAATGTAGCCAATTCATTAATAGAAGCCGCAGCGCGGACAGGAATAAGCCTCACCGTCGCATGCCCGGAAGGGTACGAGCCGGATCCGGATATTATCGAAAGGGCCCGGAACGCTATGGCTAAAGACTCAAAAGGAGAGCTAATCATTCTCAGAAATCCGAAAGAGGCCGCAGGAAGGGCGGATGTGATTTATACGGACGTATGGGTAAGCATGGGACAGGAAGATAAGGCTGAAAAGAAAAAGACGAAATTAAGGGATTATCAGATAAACGGACAGTTGCTGCAATGCGCTAAAAACGACGCGATAGTGCTTCACTGCCTTCCGGCGCACAGGGGCGAAGAGATAACCGATGAAGTAATGGACGGCCCGAACAGCGCGGTATTCGATCAGGCGGAAAACAGGCTTCATACGGAAAAAGCGCTTTTAGAGTTCCTTATAAGGTAATTCTATTATAAATGCGGCGCCTTCGCCTTCCCTGCTTTTAACTCTTATATCTCCGCCGTGCGCCTTAATTATGTTATAGCAAATGCTCAAGCCGAGACCGGTTCCTTTTTCAAACCTCTTTGTTGTAAAAAACGGCTCGAATATTCTGTTTACAACATCGCGAGGAATACCCGGCCCGTTATCCGAAACCTCGATAATAAGACGGTTGTCATCCCTTCCCGCCTTTACGGTTATCCTGTCTCCCTTGCCTGAATCCCTTACTGCATGGATCGCATTCGTCATAAGGTTCAGCAGCACGCGCTCCATCTGTGCGGCATCGAGCGGAAACGTCATGCCGGAAGGAACATCCTCCGAAATATTTATTTTGGAGGCGGCAAACGCCTCCGCCAGAAAATCTATGACCTCATGGATCATGCCTTTTATGTCGGCATCGGTTTTTTCGAGAACCGGCGTCTTAGAAAACAAAAGCAGATCGCGCACTATATTGGAAGTGCGCGCCGCGGATTTATATATCTTCTCGACCATCTGCCTGACCGTATCGTCCGTAGTGGTTTTCAGCAGGAATTCGCTGTATCCGCTTATGCTCGTAAGGGGGTTGTTCAGCTCATGCGCTATTGCCGCGGTCACCTGTCCGAGAGCCGCCAGCTTTTCGGATTGGATAAGCCTTAGTTCCATATCCTTATCGGATGTTACATCCCTTACCACTAAGACGCATCCTTTGTCTTCCTTCCCATTCAGCATCTTAAACGATCTGACTACGAAAACCCTTCCGTCGCATGAGACCTCTTTCTTAAAGCCCGATTCACATTCGCCTTTACAGGAACTTATCATTAACTCCTTTGCCGCTTCGTATATCGGAGCGCCCAGTGCGGATTCTCCGCAATAATCCTTTGCCTGCCTGTTCATCAGCAGTATACGGCAGTTTTTATCGATAATGAATACCATATCCTGCATGGAGTCGAATGTATGCTGCCACTGCCCTGCCCAGTCATTGAGAATCCTTTCCCTCTCCCTTACGTCGGATTCGAGCTTCGAGACCCTCTTCATCGCGATAAATGAAAAACCTAAAAACAGGAAAAATCCGGAGACAGTAGTGAAAACGCCGGCATTCTTGACCATAAGAAGTTCCTGCGTCAAATATTCCGTTCGCGTATCGGCCAATTTTTTGGCCTTTATGTATGCGCTTTCGGCAAAGGGAACAATCTGCTTTACGGCGACAAAAACCTTCTCACGGCTATAATAAGAGTCATCTTGTCTTATTTCACCCGCAAATTTATCCACCCGTTTTTCCATATCGCCTATTTGCATTGTTATCTCAGGGGAATGATGGCATCCCCAGCATTCGGCGATAATGGCGCGGGTCTTCGATTTTAATGCCGTTATTTGAGACCCCTGACTCCTGTCGATAACCGCGTCCCTTAACTCATGTATCGCATCCCTGAGTTCAAGGCGCTTGACAAGGCTCTTCTGGGCCTCTGTCAGCGATTCGACTTTTTCTTTTGCCGCAAAAAGCCGGGCCCCCATGAACATTATGCCTACAGTGGTTATGACAAGAAAAAAGCTTAGAATTATGACAAAAATTCTTCTCATTTATGCGCTCTCTTGCTTATTTGATTCTTACATGGTCCTATGCTAATATGAATACAATATGAATTATATCATAAATTCATAAAAATTTCATAATTGTAAATTATTATATACAATAAAGAAATACAACGACAAATAAAAGGGGAGAGAGTATTATGGACTACAAAACGAGGATAAAAATAATCAAGGGCAGCCGCACAATAAAAGATTTTTCAAAATTGCTGGATATTCCGATAACGACCCTTCATACCTATCTCAACGGCCGCGAGCCGTCGGTCGGTTTCGTAAAAAAAGTACATGAAAAACTGAACGTCAATCCGGAATGGATCATCACCGGAAGGGGTCAGATTTATAAAGACGAAATATTCTGCGACGACGAGAACGCCGTGGAGAACATAATAGATTTCTTGAAAATTTCATGGCCGGCATGGACCGAAAAAGAGCGATGCTGGTTCGAAACGCACTTCAGGCGGAATTTCCCCGAATTCGAGACATGGCTGATGGGCGGTCAGGGCGCAAAATAAAACCGCTTTAATCATTAATAAGCCCGGAATTCAAGCCCTTCCTTGACTTCGACCATATCTCTTTTATAAGATACACATTTCAAGTTTATTTTCATGGAGGATAAATGCTTATCGCGATCGGCTCGGACCACGCGGGTCTTGAAATGAAAATGGAAATAATCTCCGTCTTGAAAGAATTTTCTCACGAATACGTAGATTACGGCACCGACACCCCTCAATCCGTTGATTATCCGGACTTCGGAGAGAAGGTCGCGGACGCGGTCTCGACCGGAAAAACGGAACGCGGGATACTGATATGCGGCACCGGCATCGGCATGTCCATTGTCGCGAATAAATTTCCGAATATCCGGGCCGCCCTTTGCAACGAGCTTTTCTCGGCAAGGATGAGCAGGCTCCACAACGACGCCAACGTCCTCGTCCTCGGAGGCAGGATTATAGGCAAAGACCTCGCGAAAGAAATAGTACGCACATGGATCACCGTGCCTTTTGAAGCCGGAAGGCATGTCAACAGGCTCAAAAAAATCACACTCATCGAGGAGAAAACTGCAAGGAAATGAATCTCGAAAACCTAAAATCCACGGACCCCGAAATATACGAAGCGATCATTAAAGAAACCGAACGGGAGCAGGGCAAAATACTTTTAATAGCATCGGAGAATTACGCGAGCCGCGCGGTTCTTGAGGCGCAGGGCTCCGTCTTTACCAACAAATACGCCGAAGGCTATCCCAATAAGAGGTATTACGGAGGCTGCGAGTATGCTGATATCGTAGAGCAACGCGCGATCGAGAGGGCAAAAGAACTATTCGGCGCGGAGCATGTGAATGTCCAGCCGCATTCGGGAAGTCAGGCAAATATGGCCGTCTATTTCTCATTTTTAAAGCCCGGCGATACTATATTGGGAATGAACTTAGCGCACGGAGGGCATTTGTCGCACGGCGCATCGGTCAACTTCACCGGCATGCTGTATAAAAGCATATCTTACGGCATCGATAAGGATACGGGCCGCATAGATATGAATGAAGTAAGAGAACTTGCAAAAAAGCATAAACCCAAAATGATAATTACCGGAGCAAGCGCATATTCCCGCCTGCTCGATTTCAAGGCATTCTCTGAAATAGCGAAAGAGACCGGAGCCTATCTCCTTGCGGACATAGCTCACATCGCCGGCCTGATCGCTGCTGGAGAGCATCCTTCGCCTGTTCCTTACGCGGATTTCGTCACGTCCACCACCCACAAAACGCTTCGCGGACCGAGGGGCGGAATGATAATGTGCAGGTCCGAATACGCAAGGGCGATCGACAAAATGATCTTCCCCGGAATCCAAGGGGGGCCCCTCGTTCATGTTATCGCCGCAAAGGCTACGGCATTGAAAGAAGCATTGAGCCCGGAATTCAAGGATTACCAGAAAAAAGTCATATCAAACGCAAAAAAGCTTGCGGACGGACTTATCGATCGGGGTTTTAATATAATTTCCGGAGGCACGGACAATCATCTCATGCTCGTGGATTTAAGAAGCGTGAACGTAACAGGCAAAGAGGCTGAAGAAGCCCTCGATAAAGCAGGCATAACGGTAAACAAGAACTCCATTCCTTACGACGACAAGCCTCCGACGATAACGAGCGGCATAAGGCTCGGAACGCCGTCCGTAACCACACGCGGGATGGGCAATTCCGAAATGGACGACATCGCCGACATAATATCGAACGTCATTAAAAATATACCTAACCCGGCGGTAATTGCCGGCATGAACGGAAGGGTTAAAACCCTCTGCAATAAACATCCCATTTATCAGCCATGAAGTGCCCGTTCTGCGGAAGCGTCGAAGACAAGGTTATAGACTCGAGATCGAGTAAAGAAGGAGATGTCGTCCGCAGAAGAAGGGAATGCCTGAAATGCGGGCAGCGCTTTACCTCCTATGAACGGGTCGAAGACCCCTTTCCCATGGTGATAAAAAAAGACGGAAGCCGTGAATTCTTCAACGGCCATAAGATACTCACAGGGCTCAAAAAGGCGTGCGAGAAACGCCCCATTCCAACAACAACTCTTGAGGAAGTAGAAAAAAATATCGAGAAGAAACTCATGGGTCTCAACGTCAAGGAGATACCGAGCACATGGATAGGCGAAGAGATAATGTCCGCCCTAAAGGAACTCGACAAGGTAGCCTATGTGAGATTCGCCTCGGTGTACAGGCAGTTCAAGGACATAAGCGAGTTGATGGAAGAAGTTAAAGGACTGTTCGAGCCGAAAAAAAAGAAATAGCGCTTATCGCGTTATAGAGCTGCGCGTTATTGAACTATTTGAAACCGGTATGACATAATATTGAACGTTATAACGCTCAACGCTGTGCGTTATAACGGAACTCTTGGGGAGTCGTCCAACGGCAGGACGGTAGACTCTGGATCTGCTTATAGGGGTTCGAATCCTCTCTCCCCAGCCATATGGTCCCATCGTCTAGCGGTCAGGACGTGGCCCTCTCAAGGCCGAAACACGGGTTCGATTCCCGTTGGGACTACCAAATTTTTCAAAGAACTTAGGAAGATTCCGCCGGATTAAATTATGCAGCATGCAATTTAACTTTTTCGTGATCTTGTAAAATTTTCAATATCCCCACAATGCTATCCAAACGAGGATTACCTTTAGGCCCAAGCATACGGTGCAAACTTTTACTATCTTTCTTAAGCTTCCGGGCAAGCGAAGGAAAGGTAATTGTGGCATTAATATAATCGCGCAGTATCGCCTTGCCCGTCTCTATATTGCCGATTAAAATTTCGTTTACGGCTTCGGTTAGAAGCCCCCTACGGAATTTTTCATCCTTCGCCGCCCGCTCCATTATTGTCTCTCTAAAGTCACGAGTAAGTGCCATTTTAAACCTCCCTCATTTAAACAATAGTAACATTTAGGTTACTTTCTGTCAAGTTATTTTTCCATCGGCATTTTCCACCGGGTTCGATTCCCGTTGGGACTACCAAACTTTTCTTTATATTCCAAGAAGTTATCAGAATATTATGTAAAAAACTTCCGTCATCAAACCGTCAATGAATCCTATCTTTTGTTATTAAATTTTGGGGCGCATCGAGGAATATTTTAATCTTCGAGCTGTTTCAGAGAATCGGGCTGCCATAAGTTTGAACTATACCGGAATCTCAAGCAATATCTTTCTATAATCCACATGCGGGACCACGCGCTTTTTATCCGCCTCGGTTTTTTCGAGGGTAACAAGCCCTATCTCAGATAGCATTTTTAGATCCTGATTCACATTTTTCAAGTCTCTGCCTAACATTTTTGCAAGCTCATAAACCGATTGAGGATGCTGTTCTCTTATCGTCTTAAGAATTAAAAGCCTGTTGTTGGTAAGTACCGATCTCATGGCATCTATAGAGTCAAAATATATTCCTTCCTCTTTTTTCACCTTTTTGCCGGCTTTCAGCTTTTCCCATGCCTCCGCAAAATCTTCCAGACTTTCCTTAAGACCCTTAATGCCTATGTCTATTTTTTTTACCTTCATAATTCACCTCTATTTTATTCTCTCTATGTCGTTATAGAAATCCTCTATCAGGACATCCATATCTTTAAAGCGATAAAGATGTTCTCTGCTTCCATAATGCCTATGGTCTCCCTTCCCTTCCGCATTGTCGTATCCTATAATTCTTTTACCGTCTCTTATATAAACGAGCGAATATTTCAGCCCGTATGGTTTATCTTTTGAGTGCGGCACCCGCCATATTTTCATTTCAGTGATATCGCCGTTGGGTTCGACATTTTTCCTATAAAATAAAAGGTCCACGCCCATATAAGGTATGATATGCCTCATAGAGAGATTTGTCAACCGGGTTCGATTCCCGTTGGGACTACCATTTTTTCTAAATGAAACCATTTTAAAAAGCTTCTTAAAATTTGAAACCTTCCCGGTTTTAGGCTATAATTTTCAAAACGAACACAGAGGAGCATATGACAAAAGAAATCCATGAAATCGGCCCGTTAAAAGTAATCCAGCTTTTCTTTCCGGTCTCCAATTTTCACGCAATCGTTGTTATAGATAATGTTGCGCTCGGCCCTTCCATAGGAGGCGTGAGGGTTTCTTCGGAAGTAACGGTTGAAGAGGTAAAAAGGCTCGCACGCACAATGACCATGAAAAACTCCATTGCCGGGCTCCCGCACGGCGGGGGCAAGGCCGGAATAATCGTCGATCCCAAAGATCCGAAGAAAGAGCGGTATTTCAGGATATTCGCTCAGGCGATTAAGGATCTGCATGAATACATACCCGGCCCGGACATGGGGAGCAACGAGGAATGCATGGCGTGGATAAAAGACGAAATAGGAAGGGCTACCGCTCTGCCCGAAGAGATGGGAGGGCTTCCGCTCGACAAGCTCGGAGCAACCGGCTTCGGTCTGGCGGAATGCGCCGAGGTCGCATGCCCGTACGCGAATATCGAACTGAAAGGGGCGAGGGTCGCAATTCAGGGGTTCGGGAGCGTGGGAAAGGCAGCCGCTAAATTCCTTTCCCGAAAAGGCGCGGTAATCGTAGCGGTAAGCGACACAAAGGGGAGCGTGTGCAGCCCTGACGGAATAGACGTAAAAGAACTTTTAGAAGTTAAGGCGACGACCGGAAGCGTTACGAATTACAAAAAAGGCTCCGGAAAGATGTGCAGCGAACTTTTTTTAGCGCAATGCGATATTCTTATCCCCGCTGCAACGCCTGACGTTATAAACAAAGACAATGTCAATGAGGTAAAGGCAAAAATGATACTTCAGGGAGCGAATATCCCGGCCACAAAAGAGGCGGAAGAAATATTGTATAAAAGAGGAATTCTTTCCGTGCCGGATTTCATCGCCAACGCGGGAGGCGTAATAATGGCCGCTATGGAATACGAGGGCAAATCCGAAAAAGAGGCGTTTACAGCCATATCCGAGCGCGTAAAGAAAAACACTAAATCGATCCTCGAAAAATCATCCGCTGAAAAAATCCTTCCGAGGCAGGCTGCGGAGGCAATCGCAAAGGAGAGGGTCTTGAGGGCAATGCAATACAAAAAAGTGTTATAGCTTTGTTATAATAAGCCATGCGCTTCGTCTCCGTTGCAATAACACTATGTCTTCTTGTCGTTTCATGCGGCCAGAAACCCGAGGATATAGCCAAGGTAGAGCCTAAAAACATCAGGGAAAGCGCCTTTACCATCGCAATACTTCCCGAACAGAACGTCTTCGAGCAGAAAAAACGATATAAGCCCCTCGCGGAGTATCTGTCGAAAAATCTCAATATGAACGTAAAAATAAAACTCCTCGACAGCTACGGCTCCATTTACGATGAAATTAAGAACAAAACCATAGACGGCGCCTTTTTCGGAAGCTTTAATTATGTCCTTACAAAGGCGAGGGCAGATATCGAACCTGTAGCCCGTGCCTTGGGAACCGGCGGCAATTCCAACTATAAAGGCATTATATTTACGAGAAAAGACACCGGCCTGACCGCCGATGTAAAAACATGGAAAGACAAAAGAATCGCGCTCGTGCATGAGGTGACGACGGCGGGGTACGTGTTTCCGGCATGGCACCTGAAAAAAAACGGGGTTGCAAGCATCTACAACTACTTCGGCAAGATTATCTTTTCGGGAAGCCATGACGCGGCCATACTCTCCGTTTTTAAAGGACAGGCGGATATAGGAGCGGCAAAGGATTTAATACTTCAAAAACTGCTCTCCGAAAATCCTGCGATAAAAAACGATATCGTCATACTCGCCGGTTCGGTTGCAGTGCCTTCCAACAGTCTTTGCCTGAGGAGAGGCGTAGACGGCAAAATAAGAGAGTCGTTGAAGAAATCCTTGTTATCTATGCATCATAATGCCGACGGCAAAACCGCGCTTCAGGCGCTGGACGCATCCAAGTTCGTGGAGACCGCGGACTCAGAGTTCAACGTCCTCAGGCAGATGGCGAAGGATATAGGCTTAGACATCAAATTATACCCGTTCAGGGGCAACAGATGAAAAAGAAATTAATATTAGGGCTCGGCCTCGTGTTTTTAATATCCGCTATAAGCGCGATAGTCGTAATAAAAAATTTAGACAATATAGTCGTAAACCAGAAGCTCATCCACGAGCAGGACATTATTATAGGCAAATACAATGAAATGCTTTTTCAGATGAAAGGCGCGCAGTCCGAGCTTTACAGGCATCAGGCGGGTTATTCCCGCAATATAGATGACCTCGTAAATTACATAGAATCCTTTGACGACAACACGGATTTTTTATCCCGGCAATATTCCTCGCACCACCGGGACATCGCGTGCATGCAGTGCCACTCTAAAATAGAGGAAAGGCTGACCTCCCTTTCGGCAATATTCTCCGAAATAGAAGGCCACATAAAGCAATATAAGCAGGATATGAGCATTCTCATAACTACAAACGACAGGAGCCAGATGCGGATACTCGAAAAAACCGCTACACAAAAAGGCAATACCATTATCGGCCTGCTCGAAAAAATAAGGCACGCGGCCGACAAGATGAGGGATGAAATAAAAAACAAGAGAAACATACTTATAAACAGATCGAGGAATATGATTTCCATCACCATAGCTTTCGGTTTTATACTCTCCATGGCAATATTCATAGTGGTAATCAAGGGTATTACCGGCCCTATAAACGCACTGATAAGCGGTATTCAGAAAATCGCAGGCGGGGACTTTTCACAGCGAGTGGAGGTCAGGACAAAGGACGAAATAGGCTTTATGGCAGAGGCCTTCAATAACATGACCGAAAAACTCAGCACAATCATGGCAGAGAAAGACGGCCTGCTCAAAACTCTTCAGGGCTTCAACGAGGAATTGGAAAAAAAGGTCAAAGAGGCGACCGAGAAACTCAGGCTGGCTCAGGAAAACATGGTAAGGACCGAAACCCTTGCCGCTGTAGGCACACTTGCCGCAGGCGTATCGCATGAGATAAGCACTCCGCTTAACACAATAATCGGCTTTACTCAACTTACCCTCTCGGAGCTTGACGACGCCAATCCCGTAAAAGGAGACCTCAGGGTTATAGAGCAGGAGGCCGTAAGGTGCAAAAGGATTGTTCAGGGCCTTCTAAATTTCGCGAAACCGCAAAAATACGAAGAAAAACTCACCGACATAAACAATATCATCGAAGAAACCATTTCGCTTATTGAATACCAGCCGTCAATGAAAAAAATAGTCATCAAGAAAAATTTCGATAAAGACCTCGTTTCGATAGAGGCCGATCCCATGCAGTTAAAGCAGGTATTTCTCAATCTCATACTCAATGCCGTACAGGCGATGCCCGAAGGCGGAGACCTCATAATAACGACAGGGAACGCGGATAAAGACATCGAGATATCCATATCCGACACCGGCGCGGGCATACCCGAAGAAGAACAGCAGAAGATCTTCCAGCCCTTCTATACCACAAAGAAAGAGGGCACAGGGCTCGGCCTCTCCATATCTTACGGCATAATAAAAGGGCACGGAGGAGAGATATTCATTAAGAGTTCGCAGGGAAGCGGCACCACATTCAGAATATCCATACCCGCGAAACAAAATGTCGGGAGCGGCGGAGAATAAATGGCGCGGATAATGGTTATCGACGACGACCCTAATACGTGCAGCCTGCTGAACCGCATCCTCGCAAAAAATGGGCATGACGTTACTACGGAAACTATTCCCTCAAACGCCGTTAAATCCTTCAGGGGCGATTCCTTTGACCTCGTTATAACCGACTTCTACATGCCAAAAATGAACGGTTTGGAACTGCTTGAACAGGTGAAGAATATCAACCCCGACGTGGATGTGATGATAATGACCGCGTTTGCCACGGTAGATAACGCTGTTGATGCGATGAGAAAGGGGGCTTACGATTATATCGTAAAGCCGTTCCAGAACGACGACCTCCTGCTTTCGATAAAAAGAATATTGGAAAAAAGAAGGCTCTCCGAGGAAAACAAACAACTACGCGCGGAGCTTTCAAAGAAATACAGCTTTCACAATATAATCGGCAAATCGCAGTCAATGCAAAAAATATTCGCGACCGTACGGAAAGTGGCGGACAGCGACGCGACCGCTCTTCTTATAGGAGAAAGCGGCACGGGCAAGGAGCTTGTCGCGAAGGCAATACACTACTCAGGGAAACGGAAAGACAAAAATTTCGTTGCCCTGAACTGCAGCGCGCTTCCGGATACTCTCCTCGAAAGCGAACTGTTCGGCCATACAAAAGGCGCGTTTACCGGCGCGACCGAAAGCAAACAGGGATTATTCGAATACGCGAACGGAGGGACATTATTCCTCGATGAAATCGCGGACACAAGCCCTTCGGTGCAGGCAAAACTTTTAAGGGTCATAGAGGACAAAAGAATAAGGAAATTGGGAGACAATAAAGAGACGGAGATCGATGTAAGGATAATAACGGCGACGAGCAGGAACCTGAAAGATATGATAGACGAAAACACGTTCAGGGAAGATCTTTTTTACAGGATAAACGTATTTCCTATAAGCATCCCTCCCCTGCGGGACCGCAAAGAGGACATTCCCCTGCTGACGGAACACTTTCTTAAAGGAAGAAAAAAACTCCATCCCGACGCGCTCGATACATTGACGAATTACAACTGGCCCGGGAATGTGAGGGAACTCGAAAATGTTATAGAAAGAACCGTGGTTTTTGCCGGGGATGAAACCATTACGCAAGACGATCTGCCTGCCGAGATAAAAAATACAATCTGCAATAATATCGACTGCAGCCTCTCGTATCAGGAGGCAAAGGAAAAAGTAATTAAAGAGTTCAGCCAAAATTTCATCTCCTGCACTTTAAGACAGACCGGCGGCAATGTAACAAAGGCCGCTGAAAAACTTGAGATCGACAGGGCAAACCTACAGAGGCTCATGAGAAAATACGGGATAGCCTCCTCGGAATACAAAGAATAGCCGCGTCATTTTTACATCATAATTTAATCCTTACTTTACAATAACTTAACAAATATATCTGCATCATTTCAGACGCACAAGTTAAAAAAATCGCTGTTACATTTTCTTTATTTACAACACCTTAAAAAAATTTAAACCGCCGGCATGAAAATAGCAATATATATAGGAGTAAAAAAATCCCGATTAAGGAGGTAGCGAGAAACCACGATCAAGGAAACTATTTGTATCCGACTGATTTTAAAAGACTGACTAATAAAAACAAGGAGAAAAAAAATGAACAGAAAGATTTCAGTATTACTGCTTGTCCTCTTTTTCGCCGCCGGCTTCGTAGTCTACGGCACGCAGGCAGAAGGCAAAAAGGCGGGGGACAATACCCTCAAGGGCACTGTGCAGGACGCATCCGGACAGGCAATCGAAAATGCCGCCGTATATTTAATTCCTTCGGCGGATGTCGAGGAAATGGCAAAGACATCCATAGAGATTAAAAGGGACTCTAAAAACGACGAGCCCCTCGAAGACAACTTAGCCGCCAATAAGGATAAGTATCAGAAAGGCGCTACCGACAAGAAAGGAAACTTTAAGATTTCCAATGTCGCGGACGGCAAGTATTTCATCTATGTCGAACCGGCCGACAAAAACTATCTGCCCGGCGGAGATAAGTCAACAAAGGCCGTCTCGACCGCGGAATTCAAGGGGAAACCGGTAAAAATCCTCTTATCGGGAAATATCCCTGCCGATGCTACATTTGTCGGGACGTCAAAGTGTCTAATGTGCCACAAAGCGTATGCGAGCGAAAAGAAAACCCTTCACAAGCTCGGCATCCGTGTGGCAGGGAAAGACAGCAAGCTTCAGGATTCATCAAGGTTTCCGGACTTCGACAAGGGACTTAAAAAACTCACGGCAGGGTCGAAGCTCTATGTTTACGGATACGATAAAAAGAGGAGCTTCGACAAATACATGATTTCCGAAAAGGCGCCTTCAGATCCCGCATCTGTGAGCTTTACCGCTACCTTCTTCAAGGACAGCGACGGAAAGATAAAATTCAAAACAGAGAATATGAAAGATACTTCGGATCCGGCAAGGACATACACCGTAGAGATGACCTACGGAGGAGGCCTTTACAAGCAAAGATACCTTTACAGGGTAGGGAAAAACCTCTTCCCGTTCGTCCAGTACAATCCGGAAGGAAATGACGGCTACGGCGACAGGACAAGAATGGTATTCAGGGATTACCACGGCGACTGGCTGTATAACGAACAGACAAAGAAGCTTGCAGATCCCCCATTAGCAAAATCTTTTGATAAAGAATGCGCCTCCTGCCATTACACAGGCTATACCCTTAAACACCTCGAGTCGGGAGAATATATCGCGGGAGCCGTGAATGATCCCAACGGTGAGTTTGATATCGACGGCGACGGCATACCCAATGAACTGAACATAGGCTGCGAGACATGCCACGGTCCCGGTTCCGCGCATGTAAAGGCTCCGAAAGGGAAAAAGGCATCCATGATCGTCAGCCCGGGCAAACTCGCGGCAGAGAGGTCGTCGGTAATTTGCGGACAGTGCCACAGCAGGCCTCAGGGTAATCTCAAAAATGATCAGCCGGTAAACAAAGATAACAAGATGATGATCCCCGGCACGAGCAGGAACGACTACCTGACAAATTATACTCTACGGGAAGACGCGGCAAAGGGGGCTTACTGGCCCGACGGGATACATTCCAAGGCCCATCACCAGCAGTATACGGACTTCATTAAGTCGAAGAAACACAGGAACGGAAATCAGCTTTTATCATGTGACGACTGCCATGACCCTCATGGAATGACTACCGTAAAGCACCAGTTACGGGCGGAGATACGCGATGCGAAAAATTCCCTCTGCGCAAACTGCCATAAGGCGAATGCCGACATTAAAAAGCATACCTCGGCAAAAGTAGGCATGGAGCACGGCATGAAGATAAACTGCGTTGATTGCCACAGCACAAAGACCATGCAGACAGGCGCAGGATTAGGCAAGGGTCTTACAGGCAAAGACGGCAAAAACTACTGGGTGAACGATATAACTTCTCATGTATTCGATGTGCCAAAAAAAGATAATGTAGGAGTAAAAGGCACCGATCCGGGTAAGGCAATGCCTATTCCTTATACCAACGCATGCGGCAAATGCCATAACGTCAGTAATCTGTAATAAAAAACTGCTTCTTTCGAAGGCGGGGATCCCCCTCCCCGCCTTCCTTTTCTACATAAAATAACCGCATCAAAGACAAGTATGCCTGCGTCATTATTACATCATAATTTAATCCTTAATTTACAATAAGTTAGTAATTTCATCCGCGTCATTTCATACACACCTGCTGAAACAACCGCTGCTACAGCCTATTTATTTACAATTTATTTACAATGACTTTTAAAAAATTAAAGTTATGGCATGAAAATAGCTATAACTATCCCTAACTTACTTAATAACAAGAAAAAAGGGGGGGGTGAGAGAGGAAAAAATTATCGATAGTCCGGTGAGTTAATAATCAGCATTAAAAATTCTAAGAGGAGGGAAGTTTGATGAAAAAATTCGTTATGTTTTTTATGTGTGCAGTTGTAATGTTATGGGCATTCGGCTCGGCAAATGCCGCCGAATATGCGGGGTCGGACAGCTGTTTCAAATGTCATCCGGACCACGTCAACGACTGGAAGGTGTCAGGGCATCCTTACAAATTGCAAAAGGCAGAGACTGCCAAATCATGGATGCTGCCTTTGCCGAAGGGTTATTCATGGGATGATATTTCCTATGTGATAGGCGGCGCTCACAAAAAATCAAGATATATGGACAAAAAGGGATACATTATCACTATGACCGGCCCGAATAAAGACGTGCCGGGAAAGAACCAGTACAATCTTGAGACAGGCACATGGGGAGATTACCATCCCGGAGAAAAAGGCAAAAAATATGACTGCGGCAGATGTCATACGACAGGCTATAAAAAAGAGGGCCATCAGGACGGTCTTGAAGGCATAACCGGCACATGGGCGGCCCCCGGAATTCAGTGCGAGGCATGCCACGGCCCTGCAAGCGACCATGTAACAACAGGGGATAAATCCAAGGTAAAGGTCGACAAATCAGCAGCCCTCTGCGGGCAGTGCCATGTCAGAGGTGACGCCACCAAGGTGCCGGCCGGCGGCGGTTTCATCAAACATCATGAGACTTATCCCGAGATACTGGCAGGCGTCAAAAAGAACTTTCAGTGCGTAACCTGCCACAATCCTCACAAGAGGGCAAAGTTCAGCATAAAAACGGATTGTTCGGCATGTCATACCAAACAGGCTGAAGCTTACGGAATGTACAAAGGCAAGAGAATGCACGATGTCGGCATCAAATGCATCGAGTGCCATATGCCTAAGACTACAAAATCAGCAACAGCCGCGAGCAAGACTCAGGGAGACATCAGGACGCATGTCTTCAAGATCAATACCGATCCGAAGGCAAGCATGTTCTATGATGAAGAGGTAAAAGGCAAAAAAGCTACATTTGCCAAGGGATTTGTAACCCTTGATTTCGCATGTCTGAACTGCCATAAAAATAAGGATATGAAATGGGCAGCGGAAATGGCAAAAGGGATACACAAGAAATAACGACAAATAATTACAAGGGGGCAGGCAGAACCCTGCCCCCTAACTTTTTTTTGAGTAACGCTTCATTTAGTCGAGAGAAGGCATATAACGAGATGACTACTAACGACATTATTCATTCAACCATTCTCCTCGCCGAAGACGAAGAGGAGACGAGAGAAATAATAAAAGGCATCCTCGAGGACTCGGACTATACCGTTATTGAAGCGGCAAGCGGAAAAGAGGCGATAGAAAAATACAATGAACGGCAAACCGCAATCGATCTCCTTATATTCGATGTGCTCATGCCTGAAATGACCGGCAAAGAGGCTTACGAGAAGATACGGGCATCGAGCCCCGCTATCAAAATAATCTTCATGAGCGGATCCCTGGACGACATCCGCAGCGGAGAATTCAATATGAACGGAGCGCCGTTCTTTTCAAAACCCTTCAAACTGGGACCGTTCCTGAGCAAAGTAAGAGAGGTTCTCGGACAATGAAAGCGAGGCGGTTTACGATATAGAACGGTAGGCTCTTGTAAAACGGCCTTAGTTGTGCTAAAGTCAGCAATGCCGATTATCGACCTATTTTCGGACACCCCCCGCACCTGCTTCTTTTATTTTTTCTACGGCCTGACATTTTTCTTTCTCGGCATATCCATTGCGGTAAAGGATATGAGTGAAAGCGAACTGAAACTCGCGAAAAGCATGTGGCTGCTCGGAGGGTTCGGATTTACTCACGGGGCGCATGAATGGCTCGAACTCTTCCTGCTTTTACAGCGGCAGCATATGTCGCCCGAACAACTGTTTATGATCAAATCCATAACCCTTTTCGTGCTGATCCTCTCTTTTTTTCTGCTCCTGATGTTCGGGCTTACGATTATCCGCACCCTCGATAAGAAACACCTGCAGTGGATAAGATGGACCCCGGCGATCTGTTTTCTGGTGTGGGTCGTTTATCTTTGGAATTATGAATTGAAATTCGATATCGAATTCCTGAAAAAAGCGGACACCATATCGAGGAATACGTTCGGATTCATCGGAGGGGTCGCAACCGCCCATTCGCTCTCTACTTACTCCTCCGAGATACGATACCTGAGCCCTTCCGCATCGAAAAATCTCTTTCGCGCGGGCATAACCTTCTTTTTCTACGCCGTCTTCGAAGGGATGATGCCTTCCTTTAAAGTCGCCCCCATTCTCTCATTTCCTATGGTGGAAGTTTTCCGGAGCGTATCGGCCGCCCTTATCGCCTGCTTTATCATAAAGGCCCTCAATATCTTCGACGTAGAAATGCGTAAGAGAATAGAGCAGCAGTTTAAGAAATTGGCGCAGTCGGAAAAACTGCTCTCGCTGGGACAGCTTGCCGCGGGCATCGCTCATGAAATAAACAATCCGCTCACCAATGCGTCTCTCAGCGTGCAGATGATCAGGTCTAAACTGGAAGACAGCGGCATCGATGCCGACATGTCGAAAAAGCTCGCATCTATAGAGAACAACGTGGACAGGGCCGCGACCATAGCAAAAGAACTGCTGCAGTTCTCGCGCCAGAGCGAAACGGACTTTGTCCTTTTAAATATCCATGAGGTAATAAAAAGAACCCTGACGCTTTTGAGATACAGATTCAAGGGCATAACGATACGGCAGGATATTCAGGACGTTCCGGAAATAACAGGCGACCCCGTAAAGCTGGAGCAGGTCTTTATAAATGTCCTTACCAACGCAGTCGAAGCGATGAACGGAGTAGGAGATATTAATATCTCTACGGCTTACGACAAAGGTTATGTCAAAATCGAAATATCCGATACCGGAGGGGGGATCTCCGCGGAACATCTTACTAAAATATTCGATCCGTTCTTTACCACTAAAGAGGTCGGCAAAGGCACGGGACTCGGCCTTTCAATCTGTTACGGCATAATGAACCAGCATAACGGCATTATAGAGATATCGAGTTCGGAGGGCAAAGGGACAACAATAATAATAAAGCTTCCCGCGGCAAAAAAGGATAAGAAAAAATTATGAAAAAGATCCTGATAACGGATGACGATGCCGAATTAAGGGCTAAACTTTCGGAAATCCTGAAAGAAGCGGGATATCTTACGGATGAAGCGGCATCAGGCAAAGAGGCTTTAAAAAAGGCTGTTTCCGATGAATTCGATATAGTTCTCCTCGATTTAATGATGCCGAAGATGAGCGGCATGGATGTCCTCGCGGAGATCAAAAAGGTACGGCCGAGAACGAAGGTTATCATGATCACAGCGTTTGCGACCGTAGAGAATGCCGTGGACGCCGTAAAAAAGGGAGCGAGCGATTACATATGCAAACCCTTCAAGATCGAAACCCTGCTCGCTACGATAGGCAGGGTGCTCGAAGAGATCAAATTCGAAGACAGCGCAAATAAATTAGACCTCGATTACACATTCAGCACCCTGTCGAATCAGATAAGGAGAAATATCATAAAATTGCTCGGCTCGAAAGCAGGCATGCGTTTTGTGGAAATAACGAAAGAGCTCGGCATAGAAGAAGAGCACACAAAGCTGGCGTTTCATTTGAGAATGCTTAAAGAAACGGGGATCATCGAGCAGGACCCCGAAAAACTGTATTCTCTCACAAAAGAAGGCGAAAAAATTATGGACTACCTAAGGACGATAGAAAACTACATTTTGACATAAAACATCCGCTCGCCGTCATACCTATTTACCGAATAAAATCAATAAGACCCTTCAATTACACAACCGCAGAGCGCCCCGTATCGGTCGTGAGGAAATTACAATTCTGTCAATTATTGTTGACAGAATACCGTATTTGCTGAACAACCTTTTCATTGAATCCGTACGCATCGAAGGCATATCCTTACTATCATGTTCGCAGAATCTCGAAATCTTATGAATTAATCGAACTAATTTATCAATTAATTCGATTAATTCACAAACATAGCGCCGGATTACGGCAGATAAGGAGGAATAGAATGAAGAAATTACCATGGATTATCGGCATCATCTTCGTCGCAACCCTCGCGTTGGTGATTGTTACGACAATCACGCTCTTCAAAAAGAAACAGCCGCCGAAGGGAGTCTTCAAGGATATGGTCAATGCGACCTTTGTGGGGTCGGACGAATGCAGAAAGTGTCATGAGAGGGTATATTCCAACTGGAAAGGCACCCTTCATGCGCGGATGCTGCAGGACGCAAAGAAAAACCCGGCGGTAATTATCGGCAACTTCGATTCGCCTACCGCGCCGAAGACATTGAAGAAAGACGACATTGCTTACACTATCGGCAATGAGTGGAGACAGCGGTATCTCGTCAAAAAAGGAGACGACCTTATTGTGCATCCGGCGCAATATAACATAAAGACTAAGCAATGGGATGATTCGCCTAAAAACGGCGTATGGTTCAAAAACTGCGCGGGCTGCCACGCAGTCGATGTCAATCCCGCGAATAAGACATTCAAAGAAGCGGGCGTAGGCTGCGAGTCGTGCCACGGGGCGGGCAGCAATCATGTCAAGGCCGCCCTCGGTTTTGAAACTCAGACTATTGTGAACCCGGCAAAACTTACTCCTCGGGCCGCAGCGACCATATGCGGCTCCTGCCACAGCACAGGCACGGATAAAAGCGGTAAATACGCGTATCCTGTAAATTACAAGGCGTCTCAGGAAGCGAGTCTGGAATTATTATTCAACCTGTCTTCCCCTGAAAGGACTCCCGACAGGTTCTGGCCGAGCAAGGATTCCAAGCATGCATATCAGCAGTATATAGATTGGGAGAAAAGCGAGCACTCAAAGGCCGGGGTAACATGTTACACCTGCCACAGCGTGCATGAAAAAACAACCCTCTCCTTCCAGACAAGGAAATCCGGAGACGAACTCTGCAAGGACTGCCACAAACCGGTAGACATTCAGGTCAAATCGGCCCATGCGATACATACCTTCGGAAGCTGCGTAGCCTGCCATATGCCTAAAACGGTAAAGGAGAGCGCCCATTCCATCGATGAGAGAAGCCACACCTTCAAATTCCTGAGCCCGAACGAGAGCTTTAAATACGGAGGGATCAACAACCAGCCTAACTCGTGCAGCGGCTGCCATTACCACAAAGACACGCCTCTATCAACCCTGATGGGCGCGTGGTCTGCGGTCAAACAGCGCGGCACGCCAAAACCCGTTGAGACTCAAAGGGAGGGAAAATAACATGAAAAGATTACTAACCATACTGCTTCTCGCTGCTTTGTTGATTATCCCGTCGCTTGTCTATACCTCCGACTATATCGAGGGTATAATCTCGAATATCTCCAAATCAAAATATGTAGGCTCAAAGGTATGCGCGGGTTGTCATAAGGACTACTACGACAGTTGGATCACGACCCTTCACCCGTATAAAGTGAGGCCGGCAAGCGAGAACACCGTAGTAGGAGATTTTATCAAAAACAACACCCTCGTCACCAAGGGCGTTAAGAATTTTCAGGGGATGACGGAGTACAGTTCGAAGATGTCGGTAAAAGACGGCAAATTCTATGTTACAACCATCGGCCCCGACAACAAAGAACATGCCTACCCGATAAAATACACGCTCGGCGGGATATGGAAGCAGAGATACATTACCGAATTCCCGAACGGGGCATTGATGGTGCTTCCCGTTCAGTGGAATATCGATACGAGGAGTTGGACGGACTATCACAGCCTTAAGGCCGGAAACCCCGGAAGCGGCAAATACTGGGCGGACAAAAACCGCACATGGCAGTATCAGTGCGGCACATGCCACGTAACGGGGCTCCAGATAAACTACGACGCCAAGAAAGACAGGTTTAATACCACATGGGCAGACAGCGGCGCAGGCTGCGAGGCATGCCACGGCGCGGGAAGCGAGCATGTCATCGCGCCTATGGACAAAAAAACAGCCACAATAATAAACCCCGCGAAGATACCTGACGCAAAGAGAGCCGCGCAGACCTGCGGCCAGTGCCATAACAGGGGAATATCGGTAAAAGAGACAAAGGTTGCCATAGGCCCGAAGCATTACGAATACCCCAACGGAGAAGCAGGCTATATACCCGGCAAGGTGCTCGACAACTACTATGTTGAAAAACCAGTTGAATGGCCTGACGGCAGCCCGAAGGCACATCACCAGCAGTACAATGACTGGAAAAAATCCAAACATGCTGAGGCAGGGGTAAACTGCTGGAATTGTCATCAAGTGCACGGCAAAGGCGTCATAAGCAAACATTCATTGAGGGAAGCCGGAGACAAATTGTGCCTGAAATGCCACCAGACCACCAATGAGATAACACACGGCATACATGCGAACAGCCACTGCATATCATGTCATATGCCGAAGACCGCGCAGAACGCGGTTAAAAAAGGAGATGCGTTATTCGACATAGGCAGCCACAGGTTCAAGTTCGTAAGCCCTGCGGAGACAATAAAACACGGCGGTCTTAACAAACAGCCCAATTCATGCAACGCGTGTCACTATCATGAAAAAGACAAGCCTGAGGATATGCTGAATGTTATAGACAACGTCAAAAACAAGCGGAGAGAGGCGGTCGGACTGGGCGTGCGGCAGACGATAAATGAAAAACCTGCAAAAAAATAAGATGCGGCGATTAAGGAGGTGCATAATATGAAAAAATTATCATTAATAGGAATGGCTGCGCTGGCGGTGATAACAATATTATCCATCGGCAACGCGGCATACATAGAGGACGTAATCGAAACCGTAGCAAAGGCCGAATATGTCGGGTCCGAGCGCTGCGCGGGCTGCCACGACAAGACATACAACAGTTGGCTGACGACGATACATCCTTACAAGGTAAGAAATGCCAATGAGAACACGGTTGTCGGGGACTTCGTAAAGAACAATACCTTCCCCGTAAAGAATATCCAGGATGTGCCCGGAATAACCGAATACACCACAAAGATGTCCGCGAAAGACGGCAAGTATTCCATAACCACCATAGGACCCGACGGAAAAGAGCATACCTATCCCATAAAATACACTCTCGGCGGGATATGGAAACAGAGATATATTACAGAGTTCCCGAACGGAGCGTTAATGGTTCTCCCTATGCAGTGGAATGTGGATACGAGGACATGGTCTGACTATCACGGATTTAAAGGCGCAAAGCCCGGAAGCGGCAAATACTGGTCCGACAAAAACCGCACATGGCAGTATGGGTGCGGCACGTGTCATGTTACAGGACTCAAGATAGGTTATGACAAAGAGAAGGATAAATTTAACACAACATGGGTTGACAGCGGCGCGGCGTGCGAGGCATGCCACGGACCCGGGAGTCTACATGTAGCAGCAAGGGGCGATAAAAAGGTTGCTACTATAATCAACCCTGCAAAGATACCTGATGCAAGAAGAGCGGCTCAGGTATGCGGGCAGTGCCATAACAGAGGCCAGTCTGTAAAAGAGACTGGGGTGGCAATAGGACCTAAGGTTTATGATTACCCGAATGGCGAGGCGGGATATGTGCCGGGCAGAGTACTCGACAACTACTATGTTGAAAAACCCAGCAACTGGCCTGACGGAAGCCCGAAGCTGCACCACCAGCAGTATAACGACTGGAAGAAAAGTCAACATGCTCAGCACGGTGTCAATTGTTGGGATTGCCATGCTGTGCACGGTAAAGGAGCGATAAGTAAACATTCATTAAAAGAAGGCGGAGACAAGTTATGCCTTAGCTGCCATAAGGTATCCAACGAATTGATGCACAGCATTCACAGTTCTAATAACTGCGTGGGCTGCCACATGCCGAGAACGTCTAAAAACGCGGTGCAAACCGGGGATTCAGCGTACGATATAGCCAACCACAGATTTAGGGTCGTAAGCCCTGCAGAGACTATTAAGGCAGGCGGCCTTGCAAAACAGCCCAATTCGTGCAACGGATGCCATTACCACGAAAAAAAGGATTCACCGGAGGATATGTTAAAGGCCATCGAGACCATGAGGAACAAGAAGAGGGAATCGCTCGGCCTCGGATCGCAGGCAATACCGACAGTAAAGGAAGAAGCTCCTAAAAAATAAGCGCAGCTTAATAAATATGGAGAAAGACAATGGAATGGGAAGACACCGGACTTACAAGGCGTAATTTTATAAAACTTCTCGGCGCTGCGCCTGCGTCTCTCGCTGTCGGGCTCCCCCCCGACAGCGGGAGACATGCAAAACTTGTCGATACGTTTAAGTGTATAGGATGCAGAAGGTGCATGTCCGCCTGCAAGCGCTGGAACAAACTGCCTCCATACGAAGTCCCGGAGTCCATGGTAAGGGATATGGACGGGACTACTTATACGGTAGTGAACTTCATGCGCGACAAGAGGAATGCCGAAGCAGGCAAGTTCGTAAAATGGCAGTGCCAGCACTGTATAAAACCGGCATGCGCCGGCGTCTGCCCTGTTACCGCAATAACTAAAAATCCTGTAACGGGCGCCGTTGTGGTAGACGAGACAAAATGCATGGGCTGCAAATACTGCTATCAGGCGTGTCCTTTTAAGGTGCCGCGCTTCGATTTCCATAAAAGGATAACGAGAAAATGCCACCTCTGCTACAACAGGGTGCCTAAGATAAAGCCGGCATGCGTGGCAGGCTGTCCGGTTCAGGCATTGGATTACGGTGAAAGGGACTTGATGCTTGAGAAAGCAAGAGAAAAGGCAAAACTTGTAAAAGGTTATGTGCTGGGAGAATACGAAGCCGGCGGGACGGATGTGATAACTATCCTTCCATCTCCCCCTGAAGAACTGGGGCTTACGGTTGCCGCAAAAAAAGTTATCAATGAGGATATAGACAGGCTCAGGATAAGTTCAACAGGCTTCTTTACGGGCGCGGCCGTAGCGGCCGCTTTGTATCTCTACGGGCGCGGGAACGGCGGCGACGGAGATAAAGATAAATAGGAGGAAGGCATGATTCCGGAGAAAGATAAAATTTTTTATTGGTGGATAAGTCTCCTGTTGGCCTTTATTGTGCTCGGAGCCTTCGTAGTCGGACTGAGCTTTATAGAAGGAGCGGAGATACTCGAAATATCGCCGCATATCTCGTGGTCTATGCTCGTTGCGGTATACGTGTTTTTTGTCGTATCCGGATCGGGCATGTGCATCGTAACCTCGTTAGGGCATGTCTTCGGCATTAAGCGCTTCGAGTTGATAAGCAAGAGAGGTGTCTTCTTCGCATCAACCGCCATAATAGCCGGGCTTCTCGCGATACTCCTGCACTTGGGGCATGTCGAGAGGGCGATGGTTTACGTGTACCTCAGCCCGAATCTCAAGTCGGGCATATTATGGATGGGATTGTTCTACACTGTATATCTCTCCTTCGTGATAATCGAATACTGGCTGCTCGCCCGCGCGGAAATGGCGAAAATAGCCAACGACTCGACCGGTTACAGGCAGGTTTTTTACGGGCTCCTTACGTTGGGAATGAGAGACGAATCCGAAAAATCCGTACATCTCGATCATAAGCTTGCAAAGATGGCGGGCGCGGCAGCGCTCGTTACAGGGCTTGCGGCGGTAAGCACTCTCGGAGCCGTCTTCGGGCATCTCGAATCCCGGGCGCTATGGTACGGCGCTTTCTATCCCGCATACTTTATACTTTCCGCAACCTTTTCAGGGCTTTCTTTCTTCCTCTTCATAATAATCCTTACTTATCGGGTAAACGGAGAAGAAATGAGCAATAAGCTGAGACGTTTGGTAAAAGAACTCGGAAAACTGCTTGCGCTTATGCTTTCGATAGGGCTTCTCTTTACGGCATGGAGGATATTTGCAAGCGTAAGCAATCCCGAAACCGCAGGCTCGATAATGGTTCTGCTGAACGGACCGTTCAGCTTTTCATTTTATGTGTTCGAGATATTGCTTGGAACCGTTATCCCGATAGCGATCCTCCTCTCGCCCGATCTTACGATTAAAAAGATATTCGTGAGTTCGCTGCTTACGGTGATAGGCCTCTTTGTAATGAGATACGACTTCCTTACCGCAGGGCAGGTTTATCCCGGATTATCCGACAACCTTCCTTCATACTTTCCGGCTTTCTTTGAGATAGTCATAACTATGGCTATAATCGCTCTCTTCGGATTTATGTATACGCTCGGAGCGCGGTTACTGCCCATGAAGGAGGAAGGACATTGAGCAAGAGGCAGGGATACACCGCACTTCAGCGCCGCATGGAGCGTGCCGATTGTATAAAACAGTATGGTCTGCGGATATTTTATCCGTTGCCGTAGGAACGCAGTGAAGGCGTTCCAAAAATCCCATTTAAGGAGGCAGTATATGAAAGGGATCCGTATTCTTCTGTGTCTTTGCTGTATCTTAGGCATTGCCGCGCTTTCCTTCGCAGCGGAGAAGGCGTCGGCCGACTGGAAGCTGTTCGCAGTGAGCACAGGCGAGTCAGCAGACGACACCTATCACTATTACGACGTGAAAACACTCTCGCGCACGACTGAAGGGGTCGTCAGGGTATGGGGGAAAAAGGTATATTCGACAACCGAGGATATTTACAAGGAACATCTTGAACTCTGGGAACTCGATATACCCAAGAAACAGGCCCGCATGGTCTCCTCTACCGCCATCCTGAGGGACGGCGACAGGAAAATCCCCGCGCGGACAATCGAAGGGCCCATAAACATCTATGATGGGACAATCCTCGGAACACTGACTTCCGCATGCAACCGATCAGTGAAGGGACAATCACCGCAAGGGCTTCCGCTTATACTCGACAGCGATGGTCTGCCGGTCAGGTAAGGCGGGATCCCCTTCCGTCTTTCCGTATAGTGGAGGGCATTATACGTGCCCTCCACACCATCATAACAAAACCTATGACTGATATGGATAAGGCGAAACGCATATTGCTTATGGAGGATGATAGACACCTCCGTGAAGTTACCGAACTTATGCTGAAAAAAGCGGGATATGACGTTGCAACGGCAAGCGACGGCGCCGAAGCAATAGAAATCTTCGAGATAGAAAAGGATGCGGGCAGGCCTTTCGATATCGTCATTCTGGGTCTAATCGTCTCCGGCGGTATGGGAGGCATCGAAACCATAGGAAAAATACGCGCCGTCGACCCGGATATAAATGCCATAGTTTCGACCACCCATGCCGGCAATCCTGTTCTTTCCCGTCTCCGCGAATATGGTTTTCAAGCAGTTCTTCGCAAGCCGTACGAGATGAACGAGCTTACGGAAACCGTGCGGCAGACGTTAACTCATGATACCCGATAATGCACGGAATCCCCTTGCGAGGCCGGATAAATCAACCGCATCAAAAACGAAATATCTGCGTCATTATCGCAGCACTGCTTCACTCTTAATTTACAATAAGTTACTACATCTATCCGCGTCATTTTATACACGCCTGCTAAAACAATCGTCGTTGCAGCCCCTTTATTTACAACACCTTCCAAAAAACAATACCGCCGGCATAAAAATAGCTATAATCCGGCTACAAGAAGGTTTATGAAAGGCTACATTCTCATTATCGGCGCTCTCGTTGTCATCATGTCCGTCCTTATTACCCTGAATATCTTCTTTCAGCAGTCCCTCGAAACGGAGATAGCAGACCAGTTCAGCAGACAGCAGTCTCTACTCTCGACTGCCATAGCGGACAATATCAAGACGTATCTGCGCCATGAAAAGCAGGATTTGCTGCTGATCTCCCGTCTTCTCGCTGAAAAGGATATCAAAACACGGGAGGACTTTCTCAGGTTGAAATTCGATCGTGAACAGGAGGGCGTGCTTCGCACGAGTTACGGCCTCCTCGATAGTAAAGGAGGTCTTATTTTCTTTAAAGGCGATAAAAAGGCGCCGAAAACCCTTATTACCGACATCAGGGCAAGGATGGGGAAGATGAGGCCCGATGCCTCTTTTATGATCGAAACTCCGGATTCGCTTTACATTATCGCTCCTGTATACCGGGAGGAAGAACTTCTCTACATAAATTTTCTTGGCGCCCTTAAATACGATATCGCCGATAACTTCATAAGCTTTCTGCAGCACAAGGCAAAGGGACGCGCGTGGATGATGGACAATAAGGGCAACCTCCTCTATCACCCTTCCCGTCCGGACATGGTCGGAAAGAACCTCTACCGCGCGGATGCGTCCTGTTTTAAATGCCACGTCAGCTTCGATCTCGAAAAGAAAATACTGGACGGCAAAACGAGCGGGCTCAACAGGCACATCGCCCCTTACGGAGAAAACAAGATCATCGCATTCTCGAAGGCTGAAATGGACGGGATATCGTGGATAATCGCCGTCTCCATACCCTATTCCGAGGTAACGAGCGCCACAAAACAGAGCATGACTCTTTACTCATATCTCATTATTTCCATATTTCTTACCACGGGCATTATCTCCGCGGCCATGATCGTTTCCAATAAAAAAAGAATAAAGGCCGAAGAAAAGGCAAAGCGGGAAGAGGCTCTTGAAAAGTACGCGTCGGAATTGGAAAGCAAGGTAGAGGAAAGAACCGCCGAGTTGATCCACTCCGAAAAGCTGGCTTCCCTCGGACGGCTTGCGGCCGGATTTGCCCATGAGATAGGGAATCCCATGACATCCATTTTTTCCTTCGCGCAGATACTCGCGAAAATGGAGACCGACCCGTTCAAAAAAAAGAGCATAGATACTATCAGGTTCCACGTAAACAGGGTATCTGAAATATTGAAACAACTCTCCGGGTTCTCCAAGAGGCCATCAGGAGAGGTCAGCGAATGCAACGTAAACGAGATCATAGAAAATTCGGTCAACCTTGTCCGGTATGACAAAAGAGCGAAGGACATTATTTTTGAAAAAGAACTCTCCCCCTCTTTGCCGCCGTTGATCATTGACGGCAGCCAATTATCGCAGGTGACGGTAAACCTCGTGCTGAATGCCGTGGATGCCATGCCCGAAGGCGGAACGCTCACGGTAGAAAGCCGGGCCGAAGCCGGTTCCATAGTCGTGAGGGTTCGCGATACCGGCATGGGAATCAAAAAAGAAGACATACCGAAGATATTCGACCCTTTTTATACTACCAAGGAAAAGGGCACGGGATTAGGGCTCGCGGTGAGTTATGACCTTGTAAAAAAAATGAACGGCTCTCTAACCGCTGCGAGCGACGAGGGAGCGGGCTCCATTTTTACCATAACCATACCTTATGAAAACGACGAAACCGATCGGAGGGCTAATGCAGCCTGAGGCAAGAATACTGATCGTGGATGACGAGCGGGATATATGCGAGGCTCTCGAATTGATACTCGCTGCTGAGGGATACGCGGTTTCCTCGGCGCACAGCGGCGAAGACGCCATAAAAAGACTTAAAGAAAATTCCTTCGACCTCGTAGTCACAGACCTCAAGATGGGAAAGTGCGACGGAATGGCGGTGCTCGATGCGATACGGGACATAAACGCCGATACGGCAGCGATAATGATGACTGCCTTCTCCTCTATAGAGACCGCGGTTGAGGCTATGAAGAAAGGCGCCGCCGACTATATCGTCAAACCCTTTCTTAACGACGAGGTAGTCTTGACCGTCGGGAGAATACTGGAACACAGGACCGTCCTGAATGAGAATATCGCCCTGAAACAGGAAAGATCTCAGCGTCCTGTATTCAACGATTTTATCGCGAACTCCGAATCCATGCGGGAGGCGCTCGAAACCCTCGAAAAAGTAATTCCCACAAAGAGCAATATACTCATTCTCGGCGAAAGCGGAACCGGCAAAGGGCTTATTGCGGAGCTCGTTCACCGCAACAGTCCCCGGCGGGAAGGGCCTTTCATCTCGATCAATTGTTCGGCAATACCCGAAGGGCTTCTCGAATCGGAACTGTTCGGATACAGAAAAGGCGCGTTCACCGGCGCGGTTTCGGACAAGGCCGGACTCATTACCCTTGCGGATAAGGGAACCCTCTTTCTCGATGAGATCGGAGATATGCCCCTCCCCCTTCAGGCAAAGCTTCTGAAAGTGCTGGAGACCGGAGAAGTCTATCCGCTCGGGGATACAAAACCCAGAATTGTCGACATGCGCACGGTTTCGGCAACAAATGCGGATATTGAGAACAAGATGAAGGCAGGAAAATTCAGAGAAGACCTTTACTGGAGATTATGCGTCATCGAGATAAAAATTCCGCCTCTGAGGGACAGGAGAGACGATATCGGAATGCTTGCCGGACATTTTACAAAAAAGTTTTCCGATGAGTATAAGAAGAATATCAAAGGCATCGATCGAGAAGCCATGTGCCATCTCACAACATACGCGTGGCCGGGCAATGTGCGGGAGTTGAAAAACGCAGTAGAAAGGGCCGTAGTCCTTACCGGCGGGGAATACATAATGCCGGACGACCTCCCCGACAAGGTTAAGCCGCAGGAAAGCCGCGGAGAGCCTTCCCTTCTGAAGGCATGTCTCGGCGAGTATGAAAAGAACATGCTTGTAAAAACATACAATGCGCACAATATGAACAAAGACGCTACGGCCGCTGCGCTCGGCATCGACCTTGCGACGCTTTACCGTAAATTCAAGAAATACGGGATAGAGGCGGAATAACCGATATGCCTGTTCTTTTAAAAATCATAAAAATAATGCTCCTGTTATATCTCTTGCCGGCGGTGCTGTTGCCTTCGTACCGTTATTCCGGGGGTAATGTTAAAACTCATTTTTTCAGCTTAATAGAGCAACATGTACCTCATCATCATCACAGCGTCCCGGAGATGGAAGCCCCGCATACCCGGCATCATTCTCATGCCGTGATTCACTATTATCCCGGCCAAAGACAGCAAAATTTAAACGCTGCCGCTGGGAATGCGCTGCCGCTCCTTTTCACAGACGGATCAACCGCATTAGCCGGCGCAACGGTCAAATCCCGCAGCATTTATGCATATCGCAAAAAAATCCCTCCCGATATTTTTGCGGAAACTTTCTCAGGCCTTTCCCCGCCTCTCTGTTAAAAATATTTCAAACCGGACTGCCGGCGACCGTTCCTGAACGGCCTTGCCCGGCCGCAAATCAATTAATCTTGACTCGCAAGCCGATATAGCTGAATAAGGAGAATTGATATGTCAACAGCAAAGAAAAGCATACTTTTAATAGACGACGAACCGATAATCCTCGTGCCGCTCTTTCATTTTCTTCTGAGAAAAGGGTTCGATGTTGTCTCCACAAATTCACCGGTTGCCGCGCTGTCTCTTATCCGGCCGGATAAATTCGACGTCGTAATTACAGACTTTAATATGCGGCCGGTAACCGGAGCAGAGATAATCGGACGGCTCCGGGAGTCGGACTTTTCAGGCAAAATAATGTTGATTTCCGCGCACCGCGGCATGTATGCCGATACCGAAAAAAACCTGCAAATAGACGCCTTTTTCGGAAAACCGTTCGATCTGTCGGCCGTATACGAGAAGATCAGGGAATGGACGGAATAAAAGGAGAAATATGATCGAAGGCATGTATAAAAAAATACTCTATCCGATAAGCTTAAATGAATTATCTCTCGAAGTGCTTTCGTGCATAGTGCATTTCAAAAGAGTAGACGCAAGGGAGATCGTCTTGCTTCATGTCATAGAGGCGCCGGGAGACGACAATTCGCCGCTCAACGCGCAACGCTCCGGGCATATTGCGGAATTGAAAATGAACGAAGCGGTGAAATTGATAGAAGGAGCGGGGCTTAAGGCAAAAAAAATAATAAAAACCGGAATACCTTACAGGGAGATATTAGGGGTCGCGGCAAAGGAAAAGGTATCGCTGATCGCATCCGGCAGGCAGAAACAAGGGCTTCCCGGCGAGATATTCATCGGCCCGACTACCGATAAACTCATCCGCTACGGGGACATGCCGGTTTACATACCGAAGCACCCGGCTGTCTTCGGAGGCGATAAAGAAAGATGCATAAAGCACTATGAAATACCCTTCGGCAGGGTTCTCTATCCGACCGACTGGTCGGTCTGCGCTGAAACGGCTCTGGAATATATAAAAGGGCTCAAAAATACCGGAGTCGGGGAGATAATAATAGCTCATGTAATGGACGAGAAGGCGATGAAGATGCTGACCCCGAAGAAACTTAAAGAGTTCTGGAACGCCGACAAAGAAAAACTCGAATCGGTCAAGCACGATCTCGAAAAACAGGGGGTTAAGGTAAAGCTGCATATCCGGATAGGAAAACCGAACACGGATATTATAAGGATAGCTAAGGAAGAGAACATATCCCTTATTATCATGGGTTCTCACGGCAAGGGATACGTCAAAGGCATTTTATGGGGATCCGTCGCACGGAATACCGTAGAATACAGCGACAGGCCGGTATTACTCGCAAGTTGTAAAAAATAACCTTAACCTATTAAAATCCTTCTATTTGGAGAGATGATGAAATAATGGAAATAAATATCTTGATCCCGATTTTAGCCGCATTTCTATCGGCGGCATTTACACTAATGACAGGCTTCGGGCTCGGCACTATTTTAACGCCGATATTCCTCATCTTTTACGACGTAAAGATCGCCATACTGATAGTGGCCGTGGTACACCTCTCCAACAATCTCCTGAAAATCTCTCTTTTCAGCAGACATATAAGCATCGATATTCTAAAACGCTTCGGCGCTCTAACGCTGATAGGGGCATTCATCGGCGCATTCTTTCAGGGCAGAATGGATTCATCCGTTGTGAAGATATTGCTCGGAATAGCTCTCATATTCCTCGGATTGAAAGAGGCGACCGGATTCGGAGAGAAAATCAGACTCCCTAAAAAAATAGATTTCATCGGCGGATTTTTTTCAGGGCTTCTCGGGGGATTCGTAGGGAATCAGGGAGCCGTACGCAGCGCCTATTTGCTCAATTACAATATTCCGAAAGAGACTTTTGTCGCAACGGCTGCAATTATTGCCTCTGTTGTTGACATCACGAGGATACCTGTTTATATCTTCAGCAACAGGGACGCGCTTTCCGATAACCTGCTTCTCCTGCTCATAACGACAGTATCGGCATTCGCAGGCACGTTTGCGGGGAAGAGATTCCTGAAAAAAATATCGCTTAAAACTTTTAAAATGTATGTGGCTTCTACTATAATAATAATCGGAGCGTTATTGTCGCTTGGAATAATATGATACAATTCAAAAAAATAAAGATTTTATTATTCATCTATCTGTCTTTTACCTTTTTGCTGCCTTCATATTACGAATACGATGACGGCAGGGAGTTTCATTTCCTCGAAGCGCTCGAACCTTACATAGAATATCACCACCATGACAAGCCTGAAATAGAAGCATCACATGCCCGGAACAGCAATTTCATGCTCCACTTCTATCCCTCAAGGAGGGTACAACGATTAAGCCAGAACTATGGAAAAGAAATATCGGCATTCATCGTCACGGACGATCCATCAACATATAAATATATATCTGAAGATTACGGCATCATTCCATTCCATCCATATATAGCCCTTCAAAACGTATACGAAAAACAAACGTCAGGCCTCTCTCCACCGTTAGCCTAAAAAGATTCATTTCGGCTTTACTTTACTCCCTCTGAAAAGGCAATTAAGTGCTTTGTCCCGAGAAATATTCACCGGGGACATATTTCTTTGCGCTGCATCGGAGGGGAAAACCTGAAAACCAAAGCCTATAGCCTTAACGGAGGAGTTATGTTCATAGAATATAGAGACGTAATTGAAAATCAGACAAACAAAGCAATCGATTCGCCGCGTGACGGACATGATATACGCATTAAACACATTCACAGGATATGTCCTTTATGCGGAGCGGACAATAGAGAACGGCCTGCGCTTCTTTTTTCGGAAAATGCATGGTTGTTAAAAAAATGCTCCGAGTGCTCTTTTGTTTATCTCGAAAATCCGCCTCATTATGAAGGGTTCAAGGACGAATTCGCGTGGGAAAAGACCTCCGAGAAAAAATTGAGAGCAAAAAATAAAAATTTTTTGGCTGATTTTTTCGAAAAGGTCGTGAAAAAAATAAGGCGCGACAAGCTGTCCGCTTTGATTTATCGCTACTGCAATAACGGCAATATCCTCGACATCGGATGCGGAAACGGCAAGATACTATCCCGTCTGAACGACAACCACATACCTTACGGCATAGAGATTTCCAGCGCATTGGCGCAAAATGCCCGCCAAAAATTTGCCTCGCAGGGCGGAGCGGTAATTCAAAAAGACGCCCTGTCCGGGCTCTCGGAATTCGGCGGCAATCACTTCGATGCCGTTATTATGTCCGCTTACCTCGAACACGAATTATTCCCGGAGGAAGTTCTCAGGGAAACCTTTCGTGTTCTAAAACACGGAGGATATTTGATTTTAAAGGTTCCGAACTTCGGTTCCGTCAACCGTATCATCAGAAGCAAAAAGTGGTGCGGGTTCAGATTTCCTTGTCATGTGAACTACTACACACCGGCCACTTTACAAAAGGCGTTAAGGGAAGCGGGTTTTCGGATCGCCCGTTTTAATTTCTTTGACAGATTGCCGACAAACGACAACATGTGGACAATTGCGCGCAAACCGGGAATTGCCTTTAAAAACAAAATCTGCTGCGAGGAAATCAAAAATCATGCTGCTTAAAGACAGGTTCATAAATACAGGACATTTTTTCTTCAAATACAGAAGCTATCAGCTATTCGGCA